>Ga0315277_10009413_pt1 | contig 12480 bp, 5 predicted proteins | sample YL17G05_15_MG_FD_203695 | JGI IMG/M metagenome (GOLD analysis project Ga0315277, IMG submission 203695) | Sediment microbial communities from Yellowstone Lake, YNP, Wyoming, USA - YL17G05_15 | ecosystem: Environmental > Aquatic > Freshwater > Lake > Sediment | place: USA: Wyoming | collected... | reverse complement strand
GAAATTGAAACAAGGAATCATTGAGTATGTCCCAAGCCCTGTAACAATCTGGGACAAAGAATTAGTCTTAATCGATGAACTCAATAGAGCTATCCCTGAACTCCAAAGTAAATGGTTAGAAATTATTCGGAGTAGAAAGATTATGGGATTCACTACAAAAGTCAAATGGGTCTGGTCAGCAATGAATCCAATGACATACTCAGCTACACAAGCCCTCGATGAAGCCCTCATAGGCAGATTCGCATTATTCATCTACCCTCCAGATGTATTACAAATGAATGAAATAGACAGAATCAAGGTAACACAAAGCATTAATGGTGATGACGCACCAAGCCTAAATGAATGGATGAAAAATGGAAAAGATTTTGATGGTAATGGCAGGAAGGCTATGGAAGACAAAACTCGGATAGTAGGCAAGAAGATAATAGAAATGCTCCTTAAATCAGCTCAACACTTTAATCATTTAAGAGAAGAACTTTCTACATTATCAGAATTCTTAGCCAAATTCGCAGACTTACTCCTAAAAGAAACAAATGGAGAAATAGCCCTTGATGGAAGAAGATTAGGATTCATTTACAGAAACATATTAGCTAATCACTCCATAGAACTCGCAAAAAAAGAACTCGACAAAGAAAATAACACATCCTTCAAAGAATCCTCAAAATACGTAATAGAATCAAGTATCCCCATAGGACTAAATGATGAATCCATTAAAAAAGAAGAAATCATACACAAAATGGAAATCTGCTTCGATTTACTTAGTAATTACTTCGATAAAGACTCAGAGATGGATAAGGTGAATAGAATCTATGAACTATTCACAACGAAAGACATAATGAGAAAAACAGAAATACTTCTCAAAGAAGATTTAGGAGACTTTGCCAAATCAAAAGCCTGGACAAACCTTATCAATGATAACCAAGACATAACACTCTTAGCCTATACAGCCCTTCAAGTAGAAGCCTTAAGACCAAATACTATTCCTCAAGAACTACTCGAAAGCCTAAACCAGAAAATATCTCAAGAAAGACTCTCTACGGACTGTATACCTAAACTCAAAGGGGATTCCATAGAATACATAGAAGAAATAGAGGCATTACTCAATCAGGAAACAGACTTAGCTAAAATAGTTTCCTATAACAGAGTCAAAGAATTAGCAGAGAAAGAAAATATTATGCCAGATGACATTACTGAAACAGAAAGACTCATCGCTGAAGACATACAAAAATTCAATGAACTAATCCAGAACGGGAGGTGAATAAGCTATGGAAACATTCAAGCTCTCACTTGAACCAGATAAAGAAATACCACAATTCAAAAGACTCAACTATGAAAAAGTCCAGGTTCCGATTGCCTTAATCCTTACGAAAGGAATCCATCCCTGGCAGGGAGCTCATATTCATCGCTCTTTAGAAGAAAAGTTCGTAGAAATACTGAATAACAAAGAAATGAAGATAGCAGAATTAGACAAATTCAATTACTGCTCAGATATGTCTGTAAATACACCATACTACTGTTACTACAGCTCATCACCTTTTGAAGAAACACTCAAAGACATAAAGGAACAAATCTATTTCGTAAAGGAATTATCCTACGTAGAATTAATCAAGATAGCCAAGGAACAATTACTGAAAAAATGGTCACATCAAATAGCCTATGAATTACTCAAAAGGGTTTACTACAACTTTGATGAAATGAGAAGATTCCTAAAAGCAAAAGACAAAAACATTAAATTGTCGAGTTACTCGGATATTGAGAAATATGACTTATCAAAAATCCTAATCCTTGAAGACTTTGAAGGTGAAGACAAAATATTAATAAGTGAAGGGATGCCATCAACTAATTTTCGTTCAGAGCAATTCATAAAGAAAGTCACAGATGAGAATGGTCATTTAAGGTTTGTGGAAAGTATTAATGATTTCAAAATCTTAGCAAGCGATGACAAAAAATACTTCAACACATCAATACTATACAATTGTTACAGAAATAGAGACCAAATCAAGTTTATCCCTGAACTAAGTAAAGAAATGGATAAAAGGCAATTGGCAAAGACAATAGCTACCCGGTGGAGAATAGATAATGGTAAATATGTCTTCACAACAGATATACCGCACTTAGCCCAAATGATAACACAAGAAAACTACGAAATCACATTCCCTAACCTTGACTATATGCATCCGCAAAAACCTTCGAACTCTGAAGCACAAATACAAGAAACAAAAGTAAATATTTATGTGGTTGGTTTCATCATCACAATAGACCATTCAGTAGAATCAATCAAAAGAGTCCTACAAAATCACGGCATAAGTATGACAGGAAGAAAAGAAGAACTCATAGAAAAACTCGCACAACTATCAGCAAAACTTTATGAGGAATCGGAGTCGGAACTAAAACAATACTTCGAAGAACACAAATTCATCCACTACAAAAACTCATACGGTAACCACGGACAACAATTCCCCATACTCGAAAACCTCGATATAAAAAACATAATCCTCACAATGTACATCACAAAACACCTACGAGCCAACACCATCCTCGAATCACAACACAAAAATAACACCTACATACTGCTACAATTAGCGCAGGCAATAGTAAAAAAAGAAATAACACTGAATGGGGCTTTTCTCAAGGTATAATAAAAAACAAAAAGGGACATCCCTTGAAAAATGGGATGCCCCTTAAAATACAATTCAACCAGTAGGGAACATTTAATGAATCAGATAAATTTGATTACTTCGTCACCTTGTTCCTCGCAACGAAGCAATCTCGACTATTATAATCAAGAATATTATAAAGTAGCTTTATTCACTAAGACGGTTATTTATAAATACGCTATTTATAGAAATAAATAGCCTATTTCTCTTGACAAAGCTATTTTAATATAATAAAAATAAATCATTAGTAAGAGAGAAATAATTGGGGTTGTATATTTTATTTCGTTCTTTTATCTATTTTATTCAATTCAATAGCGGTTGAGAAAGGTTTTACTAAAAACCAAGACTGGCGGTTACCAGCTTTACTTAGTAATAATCATTGATACATTTTCAAAATATTTATGGGTAATTTCAATACTTCATTCAATAAGCAATTAATTTTTATCTGTAAAATATTTTACAAATTAGGCTCAAATGTGTAAGTAATCTGACAAATTTTATTAAATAAAGAATTTTTGATGTATATAAAAAAACATCATTTCTTGATTTTGAATTAGTTATAAATTTTTAATTTTGTTGGTGTGGAATTTGCTTTAATAATCGAATGTTTATTTCTGATTAAAATAATGAGAAGTATTATAGTAATAATTAGATTGTTAGATTTTATTTTGTTCTTTCATTCGTCTCGTTAAATTAAATAGCGGTCGAAAAAGGTTATAACAAAAAACCAGGATTGGCGGAATTACGAAGTAATATATTTTGTCTTGAATCTTTTTTGAGTTTCATTTATTTTATCCCTATAATGTTTTTCTTTAATATTATAATTCTTTAGAAATTATTATTAGGGAAAAGAAGGTGATATGTGTGGGTTTGGAGAAATTAAGGGGAATCTATTTAATCTATAGTAACTTGGGTAATACCTTTCCATACAGAAATAAAAAGGTATCTGAACTTCAAAATCAATTAACTCCTTTATTTAAACTGAGCACTTTAATAAAAAAAAGAATACCTTTATTATTTACTCCTTACTTATTCAGGTTTTTTTCTATTTTTCATTTTTATAAATAAATAATAATGAAGGGGGAAGATATAATGAAAAGAACGCAGCTATTGAAAAAATCATTATTTATTTTGGCCTTAATTTTAATTTGTGTACCTCTAATAAGTCAAAACCAAGACACAGATAACATCAAATTGGAAGATGCAATTAATTATTTAAATCCCGCAGAAAATTTAGAAGCAGACCAATCAAGAACATTCGAAATGGTTAATGTAATAAGAAAAGCAACTATAGAAGATGTTCCAATTCTAATAAAGGCCCTTGAAAATTCTTCTACAAGACTTGAAGTGAGGATATTAATAGCTATTCAATTGGGAAAATTAGAAGCTAAAGATGCTGGTCCTGTATTAATTAAGATAACAGAAAATAAAAGAGAGAATATAGATTTGAGATATAAAACAGCTCGTGCTCTTGGATACTTAAAAGACCAGAAAGCGATACCTGTTCTTTCATCTATTTTTAAAGATTCAAACAATGATCGTCATTTACGGATTGTGTCAGCTTTGGCATTGGGGGATATAGGTGGTGAGAAAGCCACATCTTCTCTTTTATGTGGATTAAAAGATTCTGACTATTTAATCCGTTTTAAAACTATTCAAAGTTTAGAGAAAATTAAGAATCCATTGATTATTAAAGAATTAGAGAATATGCTTAATGATTCTAATCGATTTGTAAAGGCAAGAGCAATTCATGCTCTAGGTAAAATTGGTGATGAATCTGTTATTCCAATAATTCATAATATTCTTAAATCCGATGATAGCGATTTTATCCATATTGCTTGTTTGACAGCTCTGGGGTCTCTTGGAGGGAGTGAAGCAGAAAAAATACTTGAACAATATGTGAATGATCCAAGCAATATTATTAAATTAAATGCTAATAGCTCTTTAGATCAAATTAAGAAGGATAAATAAAAATGAAAAAATTTATAATGTTTATATTTTTTATTTTTTTTCAACCCCTAATAATTATGGCTTATACTGAAGACCCAAAGCAAATGGGAGATCTTGTCTTTCGATGTTCACTAGACAAAATATACGGACGTGATGGAACTGGTTTGGATGTGTATTTGCGTCCTGGGCATGTTGGAATTTATATTGGTGAGGGTCAGATTATCCATGCGCTTGGATGGGAACCAGCATGGTTTCCATGGGTACCTTTAGTTGGTGAAGTCATACAGACTCCTATTAATCCAGTTGAAGGGGAACGGAGTTTTTATGATGCTGATGAAGATGGAGATAGAGATGATAACGACCATCATCCTCTTGGTTCTAAAACTCACATCAACTTATATGCTAATCCTAAAGAGCAAACTCTTAGAGATAACATTGTCTTTCTTGCAACCGATCAGGTAGGTAAGGGATTTGACAATAACCTTTGGGAGCAAAAGGGACCAAATTCAGATGATTGGACTTGTTGCGGTCTTTCCGAAAAAGTATATGAGAGCTGTTATGGGCAGTTGCTGATTTATCACGCCCACTATGGTGATGAAATTGGTTATGCAGGGGGTCTGAATATTACACCGGACGGTTATATTCGACATTTTAATGACACAATTCCATACTATCAAAATGGAGTTGAATTTTCACAAGTCCCAACCTATTGGCCGATAGGACGGACTTTTGATGGAGGAATTCAGCCCTTTATCTTTTTTCCATATACACAATATGAACAATCAAATCTTCGTTGGGCTTTCGATGGAGGAACAATGCCACCGTCTGTAACAATGACTGCTCCCACATCAACTGTAACAGTTGATGATGGTGTTACTATTAAATGGAATGATAGTGATCCGGACTCCAATGCAACAATTACATTATGGCGTGATAATGATAATACAGGTTATAACGGTACTGTTCTGGTGACAGGTTTGAATGAAGACGACAATGGATCATATGGTTTTTATAATCTTCCAACATCCGGAATGGCTGATTGTGAACAGTTTTATGTATACGCTTCAATTGATGATGGTCATACTATGAATTATTCTACTAATTATACTGCCAAAATCATTGTTGACCATCCAAGTCAAGGTTCAGATGTTTCAATTTACGAAGCCTACTGGACAGATGACCCTCCAAATGCTGATGGTGATGGAGTTCCTGAGGCAGGCGAAGAGGTGGTATTAGAACTAAAACTAAAAAACAACGCCAGTATTACAATCAATTCGGTTGAAGCAAGATTATCGACTCCTGACCCTGATATTAATATACACGATAATTATGAAGATTATGGATCACTTCCTCCTGGTGGTATATCCATAAAGGGTGATTTTCGGATGACTCTTAATTTTACTGAGACCAAGTCTGTCCTGTTTAATTTAAATGTGGTATATACAAAAAATAGTTTAGAATATTATCAGAATTTTCCCCTAAACAAAACCTTTCCTAAGCAGGGAACTCAAGGTCCAATCTTTGAACTTGATCATATTGTTATAGATGATTCAAAGACAGTTTATAGTGGAAATAATAATGATGGTATTTTGCAAAGTGGTGAAGTGGTTCATTTTGACATTTATTTGAAAAATATTGGCACTGCGACTGCTACTGAAGTAGAGGCAAAGGCAACTGACGTGAAAGATTTAGAAACAGGAACAATAAGTTTTGATGTTTTTCCCGGTTGGGAGGACTATCCAGATTTACCTCCTAATAGTACACCCTATAAGCAAAATGATTCTAATTTTGACAGAATAACAATTCCTAAAAATTTCAAAGGAATCATAACAGGTGATATAACAATCAAATATGGCTCCAGCGGAATTGAGCAGATCCTTAATGACCAAAGCCTCTTTAATGTCCAGACTACTTCATGGTTAAAAGTTATTCCAGAAGATTACTATTTTGGAGTCATAAGCACTACTGATGATGTAATTGTAAATGTTGAAGTGAGAAATATAGGGACAAAAGAAATGACTGTTTCAGCTATTACACCATCTCATTCTGATACAATGTGGACAGGTGATCCATTGCCATGGACAATTCAAGGTCAGAGTTCGAAATCTTTTACAGCTACAATCGAGACATCAGCCCTTGATGGGCAAACAATATCTCGAGAAGTTATTGTAACCTCAAATGCAAGGATTGATGATGAAGGTATTGACGATAGGATAGTTATTAGTGGTTTAGTTTCAGATAGTATATCAATATATAAATTATCTAACAGTATCTATTCTTCATATCCTGACATTAGTGGTGAGTGGATTGTATATCAGGATGGCAGGAATGGTAATGACGATATTTATATATATAACTTAAGCAGTGGTGTTGAAACGCAAATTACAAATGAACCCTCTCAACAGAGTCATCCCAGAATAAGCAACAATCTTGTTGTCTGGCGCGATTGGAGAAACGATGATGGAAGCCTTGTGAATTCTGACATTTACGGTTATGATATGAGTAATCCGGCTCTTGGTGTTTTTCAAATTGCAACATCACCATTGGATGATGACCTTATAGGAGTAGATAACAATTTGGTGGCTTTTGCTCAACAATACGATACGATATACGATAATGATGGTGATCCGCATGAACCTTATAACTTAGTTGTGTATGAGTATCAAGGAAATGGACAGTTTAATCAGCGGTTTACAACAGGCTGGTCGCAAGGTAGTGGCACAGAAACCAGACAAACAATAGATGATTTCGATAGTGATTTTGGAGATGGTTTACTTGTCTTTGAGAGGTTTGAATGGATTTGGACAGGTACTTATTGGGCGATGTACATAGGTGATCAATGGGTGGAAATAATTGATTTCGCTGCTGGAGAAAGTAGCCCACATAGAGTTTTAGATAGTTTTGGAGATCCATACGCTGCTGCAGAGCATAAATTTGTTTTTCAAGAAGATTACGAAGATCCTCAAGGAAATAGTGGGGAACAAGTTTGGATATGGGAGAGTGGTTCTATAAGACGTCTAACTGATCCTGGAACTGAAGAGATAGACCATATTAATAATATTTTGGCAATAGGTAATAGTATTGTAGTTTATGATAAAGATTCTTTCAATTTTCGTCAATACCTTTTTTATTGGGATTTGAATAAAGATCAATCTTCATATCCAGAATATTTAGTTACAAATCAAGTTAGGGATTCACTTGACGGCAGAATGGATGGGAATGCACTTGTATGGCAAGCTCAGGATCAAAGCGATAATAAATGGTATCTCTATTATGCTTTTTTTGGTGGAGATTTATCTATTACTTCGGCTGATATCCAACCAAGTATTGACTTGCCTTATGAACAAGAGGATTTTGATGTGATTGTTAAAGTTAAAAATATTGGTATAGAGAGTATCGCAACTGATGTATTGGTCAAACTATTTGATGGTAATCCAGATATAAGTGGAACTCAAGTTGGCTCGACTCAAACAATTGTAGGAGGAATAGTTGAAAAAAGTGAGGGAACAGTTACTTTCAACAATATTTCTCTGTCAGAAGGCACACACAATATTTATGCTAAATGTGAAACGTCTGTCTTTGAGAATCCAACTAATAATAAGTCTTCAAAGGAGATAAATATACAAGATACCGATATTAATCCTCCTGTAATCTCTAACGAAAGTATCGGTGAGCATAATGGTGATGGAGATGGTTATATTGAAGATAATGAACAGGTTATTGTTACATGGACACTTACTGATGAGTCGGGTATTGGTGATACAACTTGCAAGATTGACAACACACTATATCCAGTAACAAATACCTATCAGTCAATTGCTGGTCCATTTGGTATTGGTGAACATTCAGTGGAGATAACTGCAGTTGATGCTGATACTTCTCCTGAGACGTTGGAACCTTGGACAGGAACGTTTAAAATCTATGCGCATGCTCCTCAGGTAGATTCAGTTAATCCAGCCAATAATAGTACTGATATACAAAGGGATACTTTAATTGAAATTAAAATGAGCTTTCCACCAGCTATTAATTCTTCTTCTGTAAAAGAGGGTGTGTTTGAACTAAGGGACTCAGCTGTAAATTTAATTAATGGAACACTCTCTTTTGAGAGTTCAGAAAATAAGATTATTTTTACTCCTAATCAATTACTTGATTATTTGACAACATACACCGGTACATTATTTAGTGGTGAGAATGGAATTACTGATTTGATTGGGAACCATTTGGAATCTGATTATGTTTGGTCTTTTACGACTTTAGCTGATATAATTGATCCGGTTGCGAATATTGTTTTACCTCAAAACAATCAGGAGGTTTTTGGTGAAGTATTGGTTTATGGTACAGCCTTTGATGATAATTTTGACAAATACATTGTTGAATATGGTGAAGGGTCAGAGCCTTTAACTTGGGTAAATATTTCTGAAAGTACAACTTCCGTACAATTTGGTGAACTTTGTAAATGGAATGTGCTTAGTCTTAACGGAAATTATACTTTGAGACTCACTGTTAATGACAAGGCTAGTCACAGTGTACAAGATTCAGTTAGCATTAATATTAATAATTCTCCACCCGACAAACCTTCTTCACCATTACCTGAAGATGGAGCATTAGATGTACCTATTATAGTTAATCTTGATTGGGGAGATAGTGCTCGAGCAACATCATATGATTTGTATTTATGGAAAGCTTCTGAAACAAAGCCATCTGAGCCGACAGCTCCTGATTTATTAGTAAGCGGCTATGATCCAGATGGAGACTTTGATTATTATACTGAATACAAGTGGCAGGTAGTAGCAAAGAACACTATAGGTAACACCCCAGGTGCTGAATGGAGATTCACAACTCAAATTGCTCCACCAGAAGAACCTTCTGGACCTCTCCCAGCTGATACATCTACTAATATATCTATTACGACAAATTTAGATTGGAGTGATAGTGCAAGAGCAACTTTCTATGACTTATACTTATGGAAGGCATCAGAGCCAAAGCCATCTACACCTACAGTTTCTGATTTGATAGTAAGTATATATGACCCACCGAGTGATTTAGAATATGATATTGGATATAAATGGCAAGTAATTGCTAAGAATAACACGGGACAAACTCAGGGTGATGAATGGCTTTTTACAACTGAAAGTGTAACCCAGAAAAACCATCCTCACCTTCTCCTCCTCATTTATCCTTCAATGTACCCATTGATACAGAATTTGATTGGGCAGATTGTGCAAGAACCACAGCTTATGATATATATATTTGGTTATGGGGTGATCCAGAGCCTGGAGACCCAACAGTATCGGATTTAATAGATAGCCGATATGTCCCCTCAGATTATTTACTATATAATAAACAATATGAGTGGCGAGTCATTGCTAAGAATTCATTTGGCAGTACAGAAGGTGATGAATGGGTAATCAGAACTTGCATGGGTCCTTATGCAAAAATAGATTCACCCCCATTAGACCAAGAGATATTGGCGGGTAAATCAATATATTTTAGTGGCACAAAGGGCGGTTATAATGTTACTAATCTTTGGGACTTTGATGGGGCTGCGCCTGATTCTAATGAAGAAGATCCAGGTGAGATTACTTTTACTCAAAGAGGAGCTTATACAATTATATACAAAGTTACGGATGAATGGGGAACTTATGCTTCTGATTCTGTATTGATCACTGTTAATGATCCTGCTCCACAACTTATTAGTATTAGTTTATTTGATAAGGATAAACTAACAGAAGATGTGATTAGCGAAACTGATTGTCAGGAAATTGAAGTTGAGATTGAGTCTTCTGGGACAATACCTACTCATATCAAGCTTAGTGAGAATGAGAATTTTGATGGTGCTTATTGGAGGGAGATTACTGACCCAATTATTTTCAGACTTACGAGCAAAAATGGTGAGAAGACAGTTTACGCTAAAGTTGGTGGGCTATGTATAAATGAAAGTAATTCGGTGTCTGATTCTATAAATTTAAACACGAATGATGATGCTCAGATTGTTTCTGATACAATTCCTTTAGAAATGAGACCTGATCAGAGGTACAGGGTTTCTGTGACTTTACAGAATACTGGTGCTTCTATTTGGCCTTTTGGTTGGGATTGGTATAGATTAGGCTCTGTTGGAGATTCTGATGATTTAGGTGGGCAGGGACGATATCCAATGCCTAAAGATGTTTATCCTAATGATGAGGTTACAATATATTTTTATCTAACTGCTCCCACTACTCCTGATGAGTATACTACCGACTGGCAGATGGTTAAGGAAGGAGAACATTGGTTTGGTGAAAAATTGGTTAAAATTGTGAATGTGGGAGACGGTTTAATATTGAATAATTCCAAGTATGTGATTGATTACATTCCAAAAGAAGTAACTTTGAAGCAAGAACGTTTATTTATTATAACTTTTAAAAACACAGGGAATGCTACTTGGACTCAGGGAGATTTATATAGATTAGGAGTTGTAGGGGATAATCCTCCAAAAGGGTTCCCAGGCAGAATTGAGTTACCTTATGATGTTATTCCCGGAGAAGAGGTCACGTTTAATTTTTGGATTTGTCCTAAAGAAGTAGGAGACCCCACAATAACTTATCAAATGTTGCAAGAATATGTAGAATGGTTTGGTGAACAAATTCCAAAAACCATTACAGTCACGAAGTATACTGGAGTTGATGAGAAGATTTTTGAGCTATACCAGTAAAAAGTATATTAACATTATTATAGAAACAAGTAATGAAGCACTAAGAAATAGTCTTTCGAAGAAAGCATCTAAGTAAATTTATTGTGATAAGGATTAGATACTTTTTCTATTTCTCAGCAGTATATTCTTAAAACTTTTTGCTTTTGGGAATTAGGACAATGAGATTGAAGAGTGGTAAAAATTATTTTTCTACTTATTTTTATCTTAATCTTTTTTTCAGCTTTTTTGTAGTTCTTACTTATACATTTGCACAATACTATTATTATGATGATTTTCTCACGGACAAGATTATGGATGATTGTTGGGAGTCTTGTATTATTACTGGTCCAGGGCAAGTTATTGTTCCCGAAATACCATATATTTATCATACTCCAGGGGAATTAACATTCCATGATAATTTATGGGGTCCAGCATACCTTATATATCGTTTTCCTCTTGGAGAAATAAATGAGTTAATTGTTGGAGGAGATGTAACTGTTTTTGGTGATTTATTGAATCTATCTTTTTCTAAGGATGGATTTAATTGGGATTTGCCGAGAATGATATTCGGGTATTTATCAGTTAATATTCCTCCGAGTATGTGTGAATCAACACACATCTATATCCAGTTTGCCGTAGCCGGTTGTTTTAATTATATGAATGAGATTTATATTTCTCTTAATTTTCCTGAACTTGATGGAATTGCCACACCTTTAAGCAATACTAAAGTGAAATGTAGCTGGCCAGCTGGTCTTGAGTCTGGCGATATTGGTTTTAATCTTTATCGAACTCTTAATCCAAGTACGAATTGGACTAAAGTTAACGACTTACCAATTAATGAGTCAATTATTGATCCTGAGACAGGCTGGGTACTTTATACTGATACTGATTTAAGTCCAAACACAACTTATTATTATTTTGTAAAGATTGAAAAATCTACAGGTGAAGAATACTGGACAACGATATTTGAAGGGAAAACATATGAAGCTACTATTGTTAATATTTGGTCATTGTTTCAATAATAAGCTTTTTCTTTGCTTGTTATTACTTGGAGTGAACCAATAGGAATAATCACTTAAAGAGTTATATGGGTTGATGAAAAGTTTGAAGGGGGAATAAAAGTTCATATTAAAATATAATATAATTAGTACGGTTATGATGTCTATTATTATGGGGAGAGATTTTAATTAATACATTGCATAT
>Ga0315277_10009409_pt1 | contig 12483 bp, 10 predicted proteins | sample YL17G05_15_MG_FD_203695 | JGI IMG/M metagenome (GOLD analysis project Ga0315277, IMG submission 203695) | Sediment microbial communities from Yellowstone Lake, YNP, Wyoming, USA - YL17G05_15 | ecosystem: Environmental > Aquatic > Freshwater > Lake > Sediment | place: USA: Wyoming | collected... | reverse complement strand
TTTTCAGGGCACGGCGGAAACAAGCCGGTTCTCGACCTTGCGGCGCGCCAGGCCAAGCAGGTAATTGACGAGATACAGGTGCTCGTTTTCAACCTGCTTCCGGTTCAAGAGACATCAGGCGCGATGGTGCGCGGTGATCAGCTCGTGCATCTGGACAAGGCGCCTGGAAAAGCGGAAGGCATCGGCGCATACCTGGACAAGACCAGGAACCCGTACGCCTCTGTCGTATCCTTCGATCTCAAGCGCTACACACCGTGGGGTTCATGGGGCGACCCGCGAGGCGCTTCGAAGGAACAAGGCGTGGCCATATTCGAGGTGATCGCCGAGATGATGGCCGAGAACATCAAAGACCGCTGGGAATAGGTCCGGCGGTTCAGCCGAGCAGATATTTCCAATACGTAGGCAAACAGAATCCAGGCAAGGCAACGCGGCGCGCGCCGCGTTTTTTGTTCTTCCAGGAAAATGCCTGGAAAGCAACCCATAATCTTTGCGTTTACAGAATTGGCACTAGCAAGGTAGAATCCTAGCACACAACGTCAACACCCGAAAGGAGGACAATCGTTGGCGACCAGACACATGGCCACGCGGCTTACCGGCATCGTCGCGGCATTCATAATCGTGATGGTGCCTGCAGCAGCGTTCGCCCAGGCGTACACGGTGGTTGAAGGTGACTCGCTCTGGAAGATAGGCCAGAACTACGGCACGACAGTTGATGCGATCACCGGCCGCAACGGCCTGGTCAGCAAGACGATCCACCCCGGCCAAGTGCTTGACGTGCCCGAAGTTACGGGGGCAGGGGACAGACCCACAGGGAATAGCCCCAGTACCGGCGCGACAGGTCAAGAGATCGAGCTTCTGGCCCGAATGATAGCAGCCGAAGCCGGCGACGAGCCTTACCAGGGTAAGGTCGCCGTAGGCGCAGTGATCGTCAACAGGGTCAAGAGCGCGAAGTTCCCGAACACGCTGACCGCAGTGATGTACCAGCCCGGGCAGTTCGAGCCGGTTTCAAACGGCTGGCTCTGGAGGGCAACGGTCACACAGGAAGACAGGGCGGCTGCCGAGGCAGCTATCCGTGGAGAGGATCCGACGAATGGCGCAGTGTACTTCTTCGCGTTCAAGAAAGTAACGAGCGGCTGGCTCTGGTCAAGGCCGTGGAAGACAACGATCGGTAACCACCGGTTCACAGTGTAACTGCATAGGCGAAATAAACGAAAGTGCAGGCGTGCGGGAATCCCCTGCACGCCTGCTTTTTTCACAGCTCCGCCGGAAGTGTGAAACGCCTGAAGCGCGCCGATATTCGGGTGCGCCAGGATGAAATCCACGATATTCTTGACTTCAGGCTCAGAGGCCGGGTACGGGCCCCTTCCACTGGGCAGTGCTCGCGCACCACCGGAGGCCGGACTAAATGGAGTGATGGATGCAACAAGACAGGTGATACCACGCGTGGAAGGAATACTCTTGGCGGCGAGTAATGGCTTGACACTACATATGGAGGTGGCTTCTGTGCTTGGACGGATGGCACATGCATGCGTCGGCGTGCTGGATCTCGACAAATCCGTGTCCTTCTACACAAATGTCCTCGGCATGAAAGAGACGATGAGGAGGACCCTCCCAAGCGGCACGGTGATAGTGATGCTGAATTCGGGCGGCGAGACGGAGGTCGAGTTGACATACCGGAGTCAAGGAGGCACGGCCGCGCCTCCTTCCAGGGATGTCGGGCTCAGGCATCTCGCGTTCTTCGTGAGCGACATCGAGGCTGCCGTTACGACGCTCAAAGAAAGGGGCGTCCAGTTCTACCGCGAGCCGGGGCCGAAGGGTAGCTGGCCACGAGCGGCGTTCTTTCGGGACCCGAACGGCGCGGACATAGAGCTCATGCAGCTATAGCTGAGGCGTCCCGTACGGCCGGCCCGCGGGCAGTCTGTAGCGAGCCACATGGTGTTGAGGCATCCGCGATGTACGAGGGAGGCGCTGAAAGAGCGTCTCCCTCGTTGAGTCCTGGATCTGGCGAAGCGCGATCAGCCAGTCACCGGTATGCAGATCACCTGGCCAATCCGCAAGTTATTCGGGTCGATGCCCGGGTTGACTGCGAGAATCGCCGCCACTGTGGTCTGGAACCGGGTCGCAAGGTTCGCCAGCGTATCGCCCGCCTGGATCGTATACGGAGCGCTCCCGGCCGGGCAAGTCGGTGGTGCCGCGCCCGGTATGCAGAGAGTCGAGCCGACCACCAGGTTATTCGGGTCGACGGTCGGGTTCAGCGCCTGGATCGCGGCCACCGTGGTGCCAAACCGCTGCGCGAGCAGGAAGAGGGTATCTCCCGGCTGCACGGTGTAGGCGAAGCTGCCCGCCGGGCAGACTCCTGGAGGCACCGCGCCCGGTATGCAGAGAGTCGAGCCGACCACCAGATTGTTCGGGTTGACGGTCGGGTTGAGTGCCTGGATCGCCGCTACCGTGGTGTTAAACCGCTGCGCAAGCAGGAAGAAGGTGTCTCCCGGCTGCACAATGTACGCGAAGCTGCCAGTTGGGCAAACTCCTGGAGGCGCCGCGCCCGGTATGCAGAGAGTCGAGCCGACCTGCAGGTTATTCGGGTTGACAGTCGGGTTCAGCGCCTGGATCGCCGCTACCGTGGTGCCAAACCGCTGCGCAAGCAGGAAGAAGGTATCTCCCGGCTGCACAATGTACGCGAAGCTGCCTGTCGGACAGACCGTCGGGGGCGGTACTGCGCCTGGTATGCAGATCACTTGACCGATCTGTAGGTTGTTCGGGTTCACGCCCGGGTTCGCCGCCTGGATAGCTGCCACTGTGGTGCCGAACCGCTGCGCAAGCAGGAAGAAGGTGTCTCCCGCCTTCACAGTGTATGCGAACGTGCCCGCAGGGCAGGTCGTTGGAGGCGGAGTCACCCCTGGTATGCAGATCACTTGACCAATTTGCAGGTTGTTCGGGTTCACCCCCGGGTTCGCTGCCTGGATGGCCGCCACCGTGGTGCCAAAGCGCTGCGCCAGCAGGAAGAAAGTATCGCCCGCCCTAATGGTGTAAAGCGTTCCTCCTGGGCAAGTTGACATTTGCTGTTCACCTCCTCGTTTATGGACCATCCCAGAGTGAAGCGGGCCTGCGGAGGGCCCTTTCCACCCAGTAGGAAAAGCATAGTGCCATACATCTTATGTGAAGTGACCAGCAAAGGTTTTTCCTGGTTCTATATCTCTTCGAGTATCGCCCCCATCATGACCACCAGTTCACCTGTATGCACGACCGGATTGTCGGCCGTCATTATCACAAGCCCGTCCATGGGGCTCAGCACTTGTTCCAGCACAGAGAAATCCCTCGGGCTGTACACCTCGGCCAGCACCTGCCCTTTGGCGACTCGTTCGCCGCTCTTGACCTTGAAGATGAGGGCGCCGCCTTTTGATGCCCTGACCTGCGTGAGGTGAGCCTGTTGGACGACGCGGTACCTGGGGGCGTACTCCACCTGGCCCTCGATCATCCCAAGCCACTTCGCAACGTTCAGCACGCCTCGCACGCCTTCCAGGACGCGCGGTTCTTCGAAGCGCTGGTTGCCCCCGAGTTCGGGACATATGGCGACCTTGCCCGCTTCATCTGCGGTGTTACGGAGCTTGCCGCCGAAGCGTTTCTCTTTCCAGTCCGGGTCCACTTCCTCCTGGACCAGCACCTCTATGCCGAAGACCTTCGCCATCTCACGGCTCTTGTCTCTGCCCGCCATGTATACCACATGAGGCACCAGCGTCGAGTTGCCGGTGTGCAAGTCTATCACATAGTCGGCCTGCTTGACGCAGTTCTCCCAGACGTGATAGGCTATCCGCTCGCTCATGCCGCCGCTCTGCTTCCCCGGCCAGACGCGGTTCATGTTCTCCTGGTCAAACGGCGTGTGGCCCATTCTGTGGTTGAACGCCACCACATTCGTGACGGGCACGAATATGAAAGCGCCCCCGAGCTTCGCCGGATCCAGCTTCTCCTTGACGAGCCTGCGGATCACCTCAAGGCCGTTGATCTCTGACCCGTGGCAGGCAGCCTCTACGTAGACCAGGGGGCCTTCTTTCGCCCCGTTCATGAGTATGAACGGGACCTCAAGCGGCGTTCCGTCGGCGAAATTGCCCACGGTGACCACCCCACGCCTGGTCTCTCCCGGGCCCGCCTCTGCGCCGGAAACAACCAACGTTCGCATCCGGGTGACTCCCCTTTCTCAAGGAATACCGCCGCGGTCTTCTTGACCCGCCGGCTTTTTCCCTTGTCCGGGGCATAGAGGGCGTGGGGCAGCCGTAGAGTTTAGTGATGTGATGCACAAAGGGAGGAACGCCGGGTGGCGGTGCAGAGCAAAGTCGCCGTCTTCATCGACTACGAGAACGTATTCTACGGTCTGCACAACCAGGGGGCGTATGCGGACCCACGCAAGATAGTCCAGGTGGCTCAAAGGTACGGCACGGTCGTCCACGCAAGAGCTTTCGCGGACTTCAAAGAGCCCACACTGGACAAGGAAATCCCGAACCTCAGATCCGCGAGCATAGAAGTGCAGCACGTCCCCAACATAGCCGCCAGGGGGAAGCTCAAGAGCTACGTTGATTTTGCGTTGCTGGACGACGTTTACCAGACGGTGCTCGACAGGCCGGAGATAGACACTTACGTGCTGGCTACCGGAGACGGGCACTTTGCTGGCGTAGTTGCGAGACTGCGTTTCCGGCTCGAGAAGAAAGTTGTGGTAATGGGTGCCAAAGGCACGATAAGCCGGGAACTCAGGCAGAGCGCGATAGCTGTTGAGGAACTGGACCTCCCCTCGCCGGTTGACGAATCCGACCTCCTTATGTTCATGTTGGAAGGAGAAAACAAGTACCCTTACATAAGCTTCGGCTCCACCGCTAAAGCTTACGCAAGCTACAAGGGTATGCCTGAAGCATCTGTCCAGGCGACATTGTCTGCCCTTGTGACGCGTGGAATCGTCAAGCAGGAAGTCGCGCGCATCGGGGAACGCGAAGTCCGGGTATTGAGAGTGCCCCAGACAGGACCGCAGAGCCCCTGAACAGGCGGCCAGGGGATACGGAGCGGATTATGAAGTTACGAGTGAAGAACGAGAATTTCCGGGTAGACGAAGTATCCACGATCAACATTGAGTCCACAGGCCAGTACGCGGTCTACGAGCTGAAGAAGGCCGGGTGGAACACTCTCGACGCACTTGCCCGCGCAGCCCGCGCTCTGGGCGTTCCTCATTCCATTTTCTCTTACGGCGGCCGTAAGGACCGCCACGCACTTACCACGCAGGTCGTGACCGCCCGTTCGAACAAGGACTTGAGCATAGACCAGGAAGGCTACGCTCTCACGTTCCTGGGCCGAAGTTCTCGTCCGATGGGGCCAGACCTCATCAAGTCCAACAAGTTCGAGATAACACTGCGCTCTATGTCCAACGAAGAAGTCTCCACGGTGGACCAGCGCGAGTATCTTGTGTCGCGCTTCGGCTGCCCGAACTTCTTCGACGACCAGCGGTTTGGCAGCGTGGATGCAAGGCGCGGGTTCGTGGCCGAACGCGTCCTCAAACGCCACTGGAGGGGCGCGGTGGAGCTTTTCCTTACCGCGCAGTACAGGGATGAGAGCGCAGAACAGAGGGAGCACAGGGAGTTCTTCGCGGCGAACTGGGACGACTGGCAATCCCTCGCGCGGGGCGCGAAAACGCAGGTTGAACACGACATGATCTCGAACCTGTGCGAAAAGCCGCCCAACTACGTAGGCGCTCTCCAGGCAATACCCGCGCAGGACCTGTCGATGTTGTTTTCCGCCTACCAGGCATACCTGTGGAACGAAATGCTCCGGCGGTATCTCGGGAGGCTCGAAATCCCCCTTGGCCAGTATCCCGGAGATGCGGGGCCATACCTGTTCTATGCCGGGCTGACGGATAGCCAGTTCGAGAAACTCAAGGCGCTCCAGATACCGACAGCGGGTTCGAAAATCACATTCCAGAGCCCGGAAGTGGAGGTCCTGTACGACTCGGTCCTTCTCGAAAAGGGTCTCGACCGGGGCGACTTCAACCTTCGCCGCCTCCGCCAGGCTTACTTCAAGTCCGTCCAGAGGGCAGGCATCGTCATCCCCGAGGGTTTCTCGGCCGACGAGGCAGAAGCCGACGAGACGTACGAAGGACGCCTGAAGATGACAGTCAGGTACGAGCTACCCCGGGGTGCCTACGGCACCATGGTGGTTAAAGCCCTGCTCACAGAAATATGGACATAGGCCGCCGCAGCGCCCGGCGTCATTCGCCTGTCAAGCGCTCAACCTGCGGCGGTCCTCGATCCCTTGCGCGGTCCTCCCCATCTGGGCCGGGCCAACTCCGAAGAGCGTCTTCAGGAAGTCGAGAATCTTGACCCATACAGGTCTGGACAACAGGACCCCGAGATGCCTGTTCTCAGCCATGACCTCTTCGACTCTGGCCTCCAGTTCCGAGATTCGTTTCATCGCACCGGCGTGCTGGCCTGCGACGGTTTTCGTCTGCGTGTTCAGCTTTTCGATCGACGTCTTGGCGGCCTGCTGAGCGTCCACCAGCTTGAGGCGCTCGAGCTCCAGGCTTGACACCCGGTTCCTGAGTTCTCTGGCCTCGTTCTTGAGCCGGGCGTTCTCACCTCTGAACGCGAGTATCATGGTTTCCGCCTGGCGGGAATCCTCCCGTCCTTTCCGTAGTTGCTCCTCAAGGTCTTTTATCCTCAAGAGGTAACGCCTCCTCCGCTCTTCATCAAGCCAGTACGCCCCGCCCGGTAACCTCCTCAAGTAGCTGTAGTCTCTGAGGTGCGCGGCCACCTCCGACCTGCCGGCGTGAACGCGGCACAGGGCGAGCGCGTCACGGATTTCGGTCGCGGTCATCGCAGCCTCAGCGGCCCGCAGGACCGCTTCCACCTGCGCGCCGAGTTCGGGTTCGCATTCCGAGACCGCACGCTCGAAGAGACCCCTGATACGCTCGCCCGATTCGGCCATGTCTTCGTCGCGGCGCCCCGTGGGCACGATTTCGTAGGAAGGGGGCCACCCTCCCACCGCAACCATCCTGACCTCGTCACCGTGTGAGATGCCGAGAGACTCCCAGAACCCGTGCGGGAACTGTATCAGGGCTGCTCCGCCGTCGCCGTGCACTGTCACATTGACATCGAGCGGCCCTTTCACCGCCGCGATGAACCGCCCCGGCGGGAAAAGCCCGGATGTCTCCCAGTAGACCTGGAGCCTGGAGTTCGTGATGTCCGAGCCCGTAACGAAGAACGAGGCGGACCTGCAGGCCAGCGAGTTCTGGTCCCGCTCCACTGACGTGACGAGCACCGGCTCATTCTCTTCGCCGGCTCTGCCCACCAGGCCTAATGACCACGCGCCCGCGGGTGATGCTCCCAGGTGGGCTCGTGCGTCCGCGATCCAGTCGAACTCCGGGGCAAGCGCCCAACCGCCATGGATGCGTGTGAACAACCTATCCTGAGACAGCACCGCCTGGAGGCCGGCAGTGTTCGTGATCTTGTTCCAATCCGCCTTCACCTGGCCGGCGATCTCTGAATCGCTGGCATACCCTTTGTCTCCGACGGCGGCCATCACTGACTGCTGCAGTTCCGAGACCGTCGCCTCGCGCGATCTCCGGAATACCCCATCCAGGGTGCAGACGACCCGCTCGTCGTCCTCGAGAGCCCTGCGAACATCGTCTTTCATGAGGTCAGCACGATGCCACTTGCGGAGCGCAGTGGTCACGTCCTGCCAGGCCAGCGGTTCCGGCGCCCCTTCCTCTATGAGAGCCGCCAGCGCAGCACCGAGTCTCTGCGAATGCACAAACCGCGGTCCCAGCCTCCGGAACCCGGCAGCGCCCAGGAGCCCGGCAATCTTCCAGATGGCCTGTCCGGAAAGCCGTGTACCCTTGAGCCCAAGACCTTCCTTGACCTCCGGTAGCGAGGTTTCCATCTTCTTCAGTCTTGCGAAATGCTGGGAGCATGCGTCGTAGAACACCACCGCGTTCGCCCAGACGCCGCTCCCGATTTCCGACAGCCCCTGCGCCGCCGCAAGCTTGCCGAGGCGCTCCTCTACCAGGTCCATGAACCGTGACGGGTAGGACCAGTGGCGCGAGTCCGGGGCGCTGGGAAGATTGGATACCGCCCACCTGCGCACATCCAGCGCGGTCCTGGCGGCTTTCCCTGCTCGGGTCCATTGTTCCTCAAGTTGCCCTGCCAGGCTTTCCAGCCAGAGGAAGTCTCCGAATGCCCGGAACCTTTCGTCCGACTTCGCCTGGTTGAAAAGGGCGGGGTCAAGCACGCCTTTTATCCCCGTCACCTGGCTTAGCACCGTGTTCGCCTCAACCGGGCGCCGGGTGAGAGCCATCCACTCGTACATGAGGTCGAGCGGCTCGAGCTCGGAGGCCACCTGCACACGCGTGGATGTACAGGACAGCGCCCCACCCTCTCGCAGCAGGCGCGACGCTTTGCGCCATTCCTGTTTGCCCACGAGCGAACCCTTTCCGTTGCCGACAACGAAGTCCAGCGCCTTCCCCCACTCCATTGCCTTGTGCTCGAGTTGCGAGAGCATACCGGTGAGCCTGAGCTTCTTTTGCTGGAAGGCATAACGGGTCATGAACAGAGGGCCCAGCACAATAGCCCTGCCTTCCTGTTCCAGATCCCGCAGGATCGCTCTCGTGGCCTGGCGCACGATGTCCCGGCCTTCTGGATCGAGACCTGGGAAACATGCGTCCAGCACGTCTTCCACAAATACGGCCCGGTCATCCGTGCCGGAAGAGAGCACTTTCTCGAGGAACCTCGCCCTGATCTCCAGGCGCGCGACTCGCGAGACTTCAGGCGGTGCCTTCAGGGCCACAAGCGCGAAAGCGCCTGCCGCCCCGGCGATGTCTCCGGACCTGAGGCTGAGATATCCCTCGGTCAGCCTCTCCGACCACGTGTCAGTAGTGGCAGCCATATCCAAAAGACCTCCAGCTGGCATCTTCGAGGAGCCGCGACGCTTAATCTGACTGTCGCGACATTGATTTCCACCTGAGCAAGGATATTCCTGCCACTAATTCCCATTTTTTACAATGGAAGGGATTGGCCCTGGGGGAGAGTCTGGCAGACGGCAGTGCTAGGCGAGTTTGCCCAGCCTGTCCGAAAGGGCGAGGAGCCATTCCGCCATCGAGAATGACTCATTGAGGAACTCCCGTGTTTCCTTGTGGGAGGACTCGCGGGTCTCGACTTCGAGAAGGAACGGCTCCCGGTAGTCGAGCTTGCCGAAGCGTGATGCGAAATCATGCCAGTCGATGACACCTTCGCCGGGGATCTGGTGGTCGTCATGCTGTCCGAGGTTATCCGAGATGTGGACGGCTATCAGGCGTTGCCCGAATTCCCCGAGGAAGTCGAATTCGCGTGGTCTGAGGTTATGGTGCGATGAATCGTAGCAGAAGCCCACGCGGTCCGGTGAGAAAGCGTCGAGGATTGCCTCTAGCACGGCTGGTGAGCACGGGCTCGGCAGGTTTTCGACCGCTATCCTGACGCCTGCCGGCGTCCCCCGCAGGATGTTGCCGATGGACGACTTGATGGTGCTCATGGTGTCTTCCCGCACGCTTTCAAGGCGAAAGTGCGGGTGGACGATCACGACTTTCGCGCCCAGGAATGCTGCGGCCCTGGCTGCCATGCAGGCACCTTCAACGGCACTGGACTGGGCGCTGGGATCATCCGAAGCCATATCGTACCTGAACGGCGCGTGGACGGAGCTGATTCCGACACCCGTGTGGGACCGCAGGTTGGAAAGCTGCTCAAGGCCTGCCTGCGAGCCGTAGCCGGAATGCTCTACGTTGCCGCCCGCCAGTGATACGGAATCGAAGCCCTCCTCCCCCACCTGGGCCATCATACTCGCGATCTCGACCGAGTAATCGAAGGTCGTGCCTATGGCCGTATCAAGGTTCCCGGCCGCGCGCCCGGCAGCAAGGCGCCTGAGGTCGGAAGGCGTCACGCCGTCGAGACGGCTGAAAATGGCTTTCTCCAGGCTTGTACCATGCGGAAGTGCCAGCGACACCGTGCGCGCCGCTCCTCTGTGGCGGAAGGCGATGTCACGCATTCGCCGGCGAAGTCCCATGTGCCTGAACAGCGTGGTCTTGTCAGCGTACCAGACAAGCCTCTCTTCCCACGATTTGGGCTGGGCCACAGGGTCCAGGATCGAATCGATCATGTGCTTGCCCACCGCCGTCGCCAGGCCTGGCAGGTTCTCGCGGCAGACCACCTGTGCCGACAGGAATGCATGGTCGCGGCTCGAGCGGCCCACGTAGCGACCTACGAGCCTGCCTTTGCCTATGTCGTGAAGAAGAGCTGCGCTCTCCGTAAGCTGTGGGTCAACGTTTTCGCCAGCCTGCTGGAGGAGACGGGCCAGGACGACTGCGACATCCGCCACGGCCAGAGAATGAAGCACGACGAATTCGTCCACCTCATACCTTGAAAGCATCTCGAGGCAATCCTGGCGCGAAGGCAGGCTCATTTCCCCATCTCCCACTGTGGTGTCCCGGTCCTCTGGCAACTGGAGGCACCGGATCCCTGGTTGCCGGATGTGGGCAACCCTGTGGGGTTTCTACACTGCCGGTCCGCGCCCCTTCACACTGCCCGCCCGCGGGGGTCGCTTATGGGCGGAGCCGCCGGGCGCTACTGCCAGTCGCCCGGCTCGGCACTTCCACTGCCCTCCCTGATCTTGTCGAGGATTGTGCCGGTGAGCGAGGGCAGCCTGTCAAGTATCCTTTCAATTGGGGTCGTCGCATTCAGGGGGTAGACTTCGACCTGGCCCAGCTTGACTACGATCAGCGCCCGCGCAGACACGCGCGCCCCTGTCGCAAAGCCCGAGCCTCCGCCTTCGCTCTGGTTGCCGGGCCCGTGGTCACCCGGCGGAGAAGACGAAGGTTCCCGCGCTGTACCCCCGCCGCTGCCCGAACCTATCCCGAAGAGGACATCAACGACCGGCACCAGGGTTATGTCACCGACCCTGATGGGGTCGCCGATGACGGTCTTGGACGATATGAGGCGCTCGATGCTCTGGCCAAGCGCGGCGAGATACTCACCCGAGAACTCCACTGGCACCACCCCTCTCATAATCTGCCAGTTCTTCCTGCCCTATTCAGGCGCTCGACCTTGTCATCCACACGGCAAGTCAGCAGTAAGCATAGACCGTGATGCCAGCTGACACGGAGGTGGGGGCAGCCAGTGCCAGGAAGGCGGCTAAGAGGGCCCGGGAGGCCGGCAAAGTCACGCCTGCCAGCACAGCCAGGCGGTGCGGGCCCGGCAGGCCATTCAACAAGCTCCCTCGGGATAGCCGGGACCTACATCGGTACCGTAATAGGCGCAGGCTTTGCGTCCGGCCAGGAAGTCTACCAGTTCTTCGGGCACTTCGGCCTGTGGGGGGCGCTTGGAATCGCCCTGGCTGCATCACTGTTTGCGTGGTTCGGTTTCGTCATCGTGGAGGCCGGCAGGCGTCTCGGCTCATCGTCTCACTCGAGCCTGGTCGAAAGCGTCGCGGGCAGGCTCTCGCCTGCACTGGATGCAGTGATAACGTTCTTCCTGTTCGGCGGCGTCGTGGCGATGCTTTCCGGAGCGGGCGCTGTCGTGTTCGAACAATGCGGAATGACCCGCTTCGCAGGCTCTGTGCTGATGGCGATCGTGTCAGCCCTGACAGTCATGTTCGGGCTCCGGGGCATTGTCATCGCCATAAGCGCGTTCGTGCCGTTCATCCTGGTCACGGTCGTGTTCGTGAGTGCGGTCACCCTGGCAGCGTCTGGCCTCGACGCCCGCGCCCTGGCTTTCGCAGACCCCAGAACTGCGCCTGTCAGCACATGGCTGGGGTCAACGGTCATCTATGTCTCCTACAACCTGCTTACGGCCTCCGCGGTGCTGGCCCCTCTCGGGCCGGCGGCCGGCACGAGGCGTCGCATCGCTTCGGGAGTCCTGCTGGGAGGCGCCGGGCTCGGCATAGCTGCAATGGCCATACACCTGTCGATCCTCAGCCTCCTGCCCGCTTCGGCCGCGCGCGACATCCCCATGGCTTACGTTGTGGCAAGACTCGGGCCCGTGGTGAAGGCCGCATACACAGTCGTGCTCTTTGCCGAAATATACAGCACGGCCGTGGCCGATTTGTTCGGCTTCGCATCCAGGTTCTGCCTTCCCCAGAGCAGGGGCTTCATTGTGGTGGTCATCCTGACGGCCAGCCTCGCGCTTCTGGGAGCCAGGCTTGGCTTTACCACCGTGGTCCGCACGGTTTACCCGGCGGCGGGATATGCTGGGGTGGTGTTGCTTGGGTGCCTACTCCTGCGAGCGCCCGCCCTGTTGAGGCGCGGCTAGGCGCGACTGGCGTGTCCCGGCGTCCACCCTCGGCCGTGAGGAACGGGCAGCCCCAGGCCGCGCATCCCTGTCGGCTGTCACCCGCTCGTAGGTGAGCCAGCCTCCGGCGAGGTTCTTCACCGCGAAGCCGTTCTGAGCGAGGATCCTTGTGGCGTTCCATGCGCGCTGCCCGGCCCGG
>Ga0315277_10009408_pt1 | contig 12483 bp, 10 predicted proteins | sample YL17G05_15_MG_FD_203695 | JGI IMG/M metagenome (GOLD analysis project Ga0315277, IMG submission 203695) | Sediment microbial communities from Yellowstone Lake, YNP, Wyoming, USA - YL17G05_15 | ecosystem: Environmental > Aquatic > Freshwater > Lake > Sediment | place: USA: Wyoming | collected... | reverse complement strand
ACGGTTATCAAAACACGGCTTTGAAACGCAATTTATGAAAATGAACACGGTTAATGCCTTTACGCTGCAGAAGCTTGAAAAATATCCGCGGCTGCAAAAACTGGTTCAGCGGGTGAATTTTCAGCGTCTGCCGCTGTGGATGCAGACTAATTTTTACGTCATAGCCCAAAAGGCGCAAAAGCGATGAAAATTTTAACGCTCAACCATGAATTTCCTCCCGTTGGCGGCGGGGCGGCGCCGATGAGCCTGCAACTGGCAAAACAGTTTGTATCTATGGGTCATTGGGTGGACGTAATTACGATGCGATGGCGGGATATGCCTGCGATAGAAGTCATTGACGGCGTCACCGTCTATCGCACCTGGGCTGTTCGCAAACGTCCGGATTTCTGCCGCACGCACGAAATGGCCACGTATCTGCCCGGCGCTGTCGGAAAGGCCTGGCGCCTGGCCCGCAAAAACCGCTATGATGTCATTCATACCCATTTTATTATCCCTGGCAGCCCGCTGGGCTGGATGATTCATCGCCTATGCGGCATCCCGCAGGTCGTCACCTGCCACGGCAGCGACATCCCCGACTATAATCCCGACCGCTTCAAGCTGGTTCACACGCTGATTAAACCCGCCTGGCGATTCCTGGCCAATCACGCCGACGCCCTGGTCTGTCCAAGCGAATCGCTGAAACGCTTATTGTTGAAACATATTCCGGATTTAAACGTATCTGTCATTCCCAACGGCATCGATATAGAAAAATTTCCGTTGCCAATCGCAGAGCGAAAAAAACATATCCTGATGTGCAGCCGAATGCTGCCCAGAAAAGGATTTCAATATCTGATTGAAGCGGTCAAGGATTTATCGCTGGGCTGGCAGGTTCATCTCGTCGGCGACGGACCTTATCGTCCGGAGCTGGAGAAATTGGCGCACGGCTCCAGAACGCCCATACTCTTTCACGGCTGGCTGGATCAGCAGGATGAGCAATTCAAGCGTTTGTTCCGGGAAAGTTCAATCTTCGTCTTTCCTTCCGAGGCGGAAAATTTCCCCACGGTTCTGCTGGAGGCGATGGCCGCGGGAGTGGCCGTCATTACCAGCGATGCTGGCGGCTGCCCGGAAGTCATCGGCGACGCAGGAATAATTGTCCCCTCGCAGAACGTCGCGGCATTACGAAATCTTTTATTGACTCTGGTCAACGACGCGGCAAAGCGCCAGGAGTTTTCTTTGGCGGCACGCCGACGCGCTGAGCAATTCACTTGGCCCGCAATCGCCCAACGATATCTGGAAATTTTTGAGACGGTGGTGCACCACAAATGAATTTGCAGGAGCAAAAACCCATTCGCGTTTGCTTCGTATGCCCCAAGGCGTATCCACTGCTGAATCCTGCTTGTCAGGCGACCTTCGGCGGGGCGGAGGTGGAGTTGTATCTATTGGGAACCGAACTGACCAAGGACCCTGCGTTCCAGGTCAGTTTCGTCACTGCCGATTATGGACAGCCGCCGCAGGAAACAAGAAACAATATCGCCATTTTTAAAAGCCTGACCTTCCGTGAAAAGCCATTGTCCGGGGCTTGGAAAATCTGGCTCGCAATGAAACACGCCGACGCGGACGTATATGTTCTGGAAACCGCCTCGCCGGGAGTTCCTCTGGCGGCGGCATTTTGTAAATGGAAGAAAAAAACTTTCGTCTATCGCACCGCCAGTATGCTCGAATGCAACGGGCAATGGGTTCGGAAAAGGAAAATTCTCGGTAAAGCCTTCGCTTGGGGACTGCGGCGTGCCGGTGCGGTTATCGTTCAAAATACAAAAGACCAGAAAAATCTGCTCGATACATTGAAAGTCTCTTCCGTGGTTATTCCCAATGGACTGTCGATTTCACCAGCGGACAACACAAAAAAAGAGTATGTTCTCTGGGTCGGAAGAAGCGAAGCGGTCAAAGGACCCCGGCGGTTTATCGAATTGGGAAAACAGTTTCCAGACGAAAAATTCGTAATAATTTGTCCACCGGCCACCGGGGACAATGATTATGAAAGCCTGAAAAAAGAAGCGGCGACGGTATGCAATCTTGAATTTTCCGGCAAAGTGCCGTTTCGGGAAATGAGCGGGTATTTTCAAAAAGCCAAAGTCTTGGTCAACACCAGCGATTCGGAGGGTTTTCCCAATACGTTTGTCCAGGCCGCGGCGGCGGGAACGGCCATTTTATCTTACGCGGTTAACCCGGATGAGTTTCTCACGCGCTATAACTGCGGCCTGGCCTGCAACGGCGATTTTGAAAAACTCAAACAAGGCCTGGCGTTCCTGCTCGAAAACAACCGCTATATTGAAATCGGTCAAAACGGCCGAAAATACGCCGAGCAGACGCACGATATCACAAAAATCATAGAACGTTATAAAGACATCTTTAGGACGATTGTAAAAACGGGATGAGATATGCCTCTGCGTGTTTTACATATTATCGGCAGCTTGCGTCTGGGCGGCGCTCAGGTCGTTCTTAAACAAATCGTCGAGCACAGTGATTCAGCTCGGTTTGAACACTTTGTCTATCCGCTGCGCTGCGCTAATCCGGAAATTGCGATTACGAAAAACGTTCTGTCCCATTCCCGCTTTAATTATGACCCGCGCAAACTGACGGACATTCTGCGCATCTGCCGGCAATATCAAATTGACATTGTTCATACCCATCTGCACAAGGACGCCGTCGCGGGTCTGCTGAGCGCATTTTTTCAGAATATCCCGGTGGTCGTTCACGAACACGGCGCGATATTTCTGCCGGGGCTGCAATATAGCGGTTTCCGAGCGATGTTGCGTCTGCTGCACAGACGCGCAGCGGCATTTATCGCCAATTCCCAGGCCTCAGCCCGGCAATTGACGATTGCATCCGGCGTTAACCCGTCGAAAATCACCGTCATTTATAATGCGGTTGACACGAATATTTTCAGACCCGACGCAGACGCGCGAAAAAGAATTCGTGCGCAACAGGAATTTTGCGACGATGCAGTCGTTGTCGGTTTTGTCGGCAGGGTGCACCGCGATAAAGGAATTGATTTGCTGGTCGGGGCGATGGGGCTTTTATGCCGGGATAATCCAAAATTTCATTTGCTGATTTTGGGCAACGGTCCGATGGAAAATCTTTTGCAGCGGCGGGCGGCAAAATCGGGTATTTCTGACCACATACACTTTGCCGGTTTTCAGCCTAATCCCGCTGTGTGGATGAATGCCTTTGACATCGGCTGTCTTCCATCGCGGAATGAATCATTCGGCCTGGCGGCGGCGGAAATGATGTGTATGCAGGTCCCGCTGATATGTACCGCCGTCGGCGGTCTTGATGAGCTGATGGAAAACGGCCAAAACGCCGTAGTTCTGAAGGAAAACACGCCGCAGCATATCGCCGCGGCAATTCGGCAATTAGCCGCGGACGCAGAATTGCAGAAAAAGCTGACTCAGCACGCCGCGGCGTTCGTGAAACAATTCAGCATTGAGACATTCATTCAGGAAATTGAAGTCTTGTATTCAGGTCTTGTGAAAAACAGGGGTGGCACGGTCAAGCGTTAGCTTGGCCGTGAATAAAATCCGCTTATGCGCTGTGTTTTTTCGCGCCGGGCGGCGCTACAACCCGCCGACGCAGGCCAAATGTGCGGATGATGCGCGACAGAGTGCGGCAGACAAACGCCGTAGTATGGGGAAAAGCGGTCAAGAGTGTTATCCACATTCGATACCAGGACGGATAGAGATTATAAAATTCGTTTAATAACCGCCGAATATCGACAGCTCTGGCGTCAAACAGCATTCCGCGAATCCACAGTCGCAGCGTCTTTTCTGCGACCGGTTCGAAGCTCTTTTCTCGGTTGTTTTGACGGGACAATGTCAGATGTCGCCGGATAAGGTTGATAAAAAAAGCCGCCTCTATTTTTCGTTTGGTCAGGCTTTCGGATGCGATGAGGTGATATACCGCCAACGGTCGGCCAATAAACCCGGCCTGCGGGTGGCGATATGCCAGCCGCCACCACAAATCCAGGTCTTCAGCGCAGGGGAGCGTCTCGTCAAAAACCCCCTCGCTGATAAGAACGTCTTTGCGAATGAGGGTCGTGTCGAGATGACCTCGGATGTCCTGCAGGTAGGAGATCAGGCAGTCGTCCACGGTGTCCTTTCCCCGCAGAAATGATTCGGCCTTTTCGGTGGCGGTAAAAGGGGCTTTTCTGTTTTCCGCGCAGGAGCAGGTGAAAAAATTTGCCATCGACCAGACCAGATGAGGATTTCGCCCCAGCAGTTCGGCTTGCATCTTCAGATAATCCGGCAGCCATTCGTCGTCGGCGTCCAGAAACGCAATCCACTCGCACGTTGCCTCGCGGATGCCGGCATTCCGGGTGGCGCTGACCCCGGCCTTGTCCTGCTGAATCAGTTTGACATTGTCCGCAAACCGTCGGACCGTCTCGGCCGTGCCGTCGGTTGAGCCGTCGTCAACCACAATGATTTCATCCGTCGCGCGGGTCTGCTTTAAGACGCTTTGAATCGCCCGCTCGATATATTGTCCCGCGTTGTGCGCCGGGATGATTACGCTGATTTGAAAATCTTTGTCCGTCATATCCATCGACTGGAAGTTTATATTTCAGGCGGCGGTTGCGTCCACTTCAAACGATAGGCGATTTTTTTCAACGCCAGACGAACCGAAGGCCCGACAAAACACTTAAATCTGACCCAATACGACAAAATTTTACTGAAGGTTATCGCAAATTGACACTGATACCATGCCCAGCCGAAGGTTTTCATCTGTGGGTGCAGTTCCACCAGTTTTAACGCATCGGCTTTATATCCGCTGCGCGCCTTCAGAAAAGCGTTTCGAAGGGCCATTCGGGCCAGAACCTGCCGGGCGAGAGTCTGCTTTTCAGCGGGGCAGCGGCTTAGCAGAATATCCGGCTCAAGCAGCATCGGATTTAAAGGATAATCGGCCATTGCAGTCAATTCGCTGTGTTGTCGATTGTAGCGGGCGGAAGGTTTTTCGCCCAGAACCAAAAAACTCTCGTTAAATATAATTTTTGCGATCAGTATGGTATCTTCTCCGTAGTGACATTGAGATTCAAAAAATCCGCCGTACCGACGTGCAATTTCCGTTCGAATGACCGTCGTATCCATCGTAAAAAAGTACAGGAACGGCTCTATTTTTTCGGCGGCCTCCCTGCCGGTCAGTCGATAGACTCCCGGCAGGACTCCTCGACGGGCCCAGTAAGCTCTCGTATCGGTCTGTGTCGGCCATTCATAGTACATCGTTCCGAGCATCGCGACATTATTATTTTGAATGGTGGTTACCGCCGTCTGAAGGTGCCAGGGGTACCATTGGTCGTCGGCGTCGAGAAACGCGACATACGGTGCCGTCGCAGCCAGCAGACCGGCGTTGCGAGCCGCGCCGGGGCCAGCGTTGGACTGCGACAACAATTCAATCCGACGGTCCTGCTCTCGCATTTGGCAAACAATCCGCGGGCCATCATCTGTGGAGCCGTCATCGACTATAATCAGCCGCCAGTCGGCAAACGTCTGGAGTTGTACCGACCGAACAGCCGGTTCAATCGTGGCTTGCTTATTGTATAGAGGAATAATAATGTCAATTGCAGCCATATATTACTGTTTTGTCTCCAGACATTTCTCCACGGCAATTTGGATATTTCGACCGATTTGATCCCACGTATATCTTTGGATAAACGAATTCCACGCCTCTTGTGCCAAAGACAATCCTGCCTCCGGTTTTTCACAGAGAAACCGGCATTGTTCCGCGAAACTTTCAGGATCGTCCGCGAGAAGAATATTTTTTTGATGTTCGACATTCAGTCCATAAGCGCCAATGGAGGTTGAAACGACCGGACAAAAGCGGCTGAATGCCTCAAGAATTTTAATTCGGGTTCCTCCTGCCAAGAGTAATGGAACGATCATAGCAGACCACGTTTCAAATTCTGCCGCGGGATTTTCCACGTACCCGAGCGGTTCAAAACCTGGCGTATGGTTTAAAAACGTTGCCTCAAGAGGCAGCGTGCCAATAATTCTAAGACGAATGTCCGGCCGAGTTTTACGAAGGACAGGCCAGACGTTCTCCGAAAACCAGTTTAACCCGTCGAGATTGGGTGGGTACGTCAGGGTTCCGATAAACCCGATACGCGATCCGTCTGGCGACGACCATTCCGGCTTTATCGAGGGATGTGTAAAACCATTCGGAACGACGCAGATATTGGAAGCCGGTCCCAGAACGATTCGGTCGGTTTCGCTGCAAACGGTGACAATGGTGTAATGACGCACGGCGGCTTGTTCAAGCCGTCGCCATTTGAAGGCCTGGACTCTTGCGGAAAGTTTCAGCCGAAGAGTTTTGTCCTGTTGGGCGCGGGCCTGGAATTTAAGGTGCATCAGATCGTCGAGATCCATCACGGAATGCTCCACCCTGTGGAGTCGAAATGGAATCGCCGAAGCAGGCGTATGAAACCATACGAGGTCGTGCTCGCGCAACAGCGTCTTCATTTTTTTTTCTTCGCGGCCCGAGACTCTGAACCCGACGGGGCCGGGCCAGTGCATATGGTATTTATGGATCAGCATGCCCCAAAGCGGTGGAAGACTTCTGTAATCCGCAACGGTGAAAAGTTCGAATTGATCCGAGGATTCTTTGGCCGCCGCCGCCGATTGTTCGTTGACGTAATTTTCCACCGCTGCGCAGGTCACACGTCCCAGCCGGCGAAGCTGCCGGCATATATTCAATGTTCGAATCACGCACCCCGTCCATGGCGATGAACGCAGTGATTCAGTGACATATAAGATACGCAAATCCTGTTTCATCGTAAATGAATCCACCGGTTATACAGAAAATTTTTAAACTGTAGAAGCTTGTCCGCGAAGAACGGTCCTATATAGGGAAACCGCAGACGAAATCGAATTTCTCTGCGAAAACGAGAACAGATATAATCTCCAAACCGTTCCAGCAAAGCCTCGGCCTGTTTTTTTTGTCCGGTTTGAATCAATTCCCGAATCCAGACTTCCAGCATACGGCGGGCGCAGAGTAGGAATGCATCTCGTCTTTTATACTGAACCGAAAGCTGAAGATGCCGCTCGATTAGCCGAATCATAAATTCATAATGCACGTTGACCTTGGTGGAGCTGCCGGGCGTGTCCAAATGATAAATCGCCAGCGGTTGACCGACATATCCAACGCGGGGGAATTGATACGCGATGCGGAACCACAGGTCATTGTCCTGCGCCCGTTTCATTCCCGCTTCGAAGAGGCCGACTTTGTCAAACACGTTTTTATGAACGACCAGCGTACCGGTCCAGGCGTAGAAGCCGCGGCAGTATGCGTGAAGATAATCCTCAAAGGCGTCGGAGCTATGGTTTGGATGCACGGCGTTCAAAGGCGTTCCTTTTCGATTGGTATGAATAAAATTGCCGTATCCCCAGCCAAGATCGGGATGGGCGCGAAACAGTTCATCCTGAAGTTTTAGTTTTTCCGGCAGCCATTCGTCGTCGGCGTCGAGGAACGCGATCCATTCGCCCGTTGCGACTTCGATACCGCGATTGCGTGCGATACTGGTGCCGCCGTTGGGCTGTACAATCAGCCGTACCTCTGAGCCGAATCGTCGGGCGATGTCCGCCGTGCCGTCGGTGGAGCCGTCATCGACAACAATGATTTCTTCAGCCGGGCGGGTCTGAGCCAGCACGCTTCGCACGGCTCGTTCAATGGTGGTCGAGGCGTTGTACGCCGCAATGACGACGCTGATTTTCATACGTTCCGAAAGACGAGCAGGATAAAACCGTTATTTTCAGAATACAAGCCACCGCAGAATATCGTTATACGTAACCCACAGAAATACCGACAGCAGAAACGTCAGCCCGATCCAGGTGATGATTTCCTGTATTTTGGAGTTTAGCGGTACGCCGCGGATTTTCTCGACAATCAGAAGCACGATCACGCCGCCATCGACGATCGGCAGCGGAATCAGATTCATTACCGCCAGACACGAGCTGAGCAGACCCAGAAAATTCAGCAAATCAAGGACTCCCTGTCCTGCCATTTTGTAGCTGATGGAAGCGATTCCCACAGGCCCGCTGAGAGCAGAGACGGGGACGGTTCCTGAAAACAACCCCGTGAAGGTAAAAATCGATTGCTCCACAAACTGCCAGGTTCGTTTAACGCCCCAGACAATCGCCTGAATCGGATTTTTGGCCTTGTAGGTCTCTTTATAAAATTCCAGCGGGGCCGCCAGCAGCATTTCGGAACGTATATGAATGGCGTCCTGTTCCGGCACATCCAGACCGGTTCCGCCGGCATCGGCGCCGATGCGGTATTCAATGCTGATGCGCTGACCGCTGTTTTGACGAATCAGCCGAACGACGTCATAAAAACTTTCGACTGGCTGACCGTCCACTTTTGTGATCTGTGCCCCGGCTGGAATCGGCAATGCGCCGGGGCCGGTCGCGGAATCAATCGTCCGGGCTGCGATGGGGTGTTCCATATCCAATGCCGGAACAATGCCCAGCATAACCCGGCCGTTTTCTCCCGTTCGTGTAGTGGGTTCCATCGCGACTGTTACCGGCGGCAATTGACCCTCTTCATTTTTACGCAGAACGGTAATGGACAGTGGCTTGTCCTTATGCGAAATGGTTTGATCCCGCAGATCTTTGTAGGTGGGGTTGGCAACGTCGCCGATTTGAATGAGGATGTCGCCTTTTTCCAGTCCCGGTTCAGGTTGAGAGGGGCTGGCTTTTTTGCGAAGAATGGTCTGAACGAACCATTTTTTCATTTTGTTTGCGATTCCCGCTGGCTTAGATGGCGTAAAGGCTTCCTGTACTTTCAGCCGCGGCACGATGGAGTAGATATGGGCCAGGTCGAATTCCGTCCGAAAATTTGGAAAACGAGGTCCGCAAATCATCGGCGTTTCAATTTGAACGGACGGTTTGTCGCTTCCCTTGGGGAAGCAGCGGGATATCGTCAAAGTCGCCGAAGGAGTCAACGATGAAGCGGCATATTCATCTAATTGCCATGGTTTTGTGAGAGGTTTGCCGTTGAATGCGGTAATGACATCGCCGGGGCGAAGTCCTGTACGTTGGTAAAGTAATTTGATTTCGTTGGCGTCTTTGAGATATCGACTGACCGTCAGCGTGGTTGGCAGGCCGGTGCCGAAGGACCGCAGGTCAGAGGAGTCGTTGATTTGTTTTTCCGCCACCAGTTTTGTTTCTGCGACGAAACCGTCGGATTTTTCCACTTTCATTTCCACGGGGCGGTCTTTGTCGGACAGGGCCGCTGCCAGCACAATTGACATATAGTCAATGAACTTTTCCCCCTCGATTTCCACAATACGGTCTCCGGCCCTGAGTCCCGCGACGTCGGCGGGGGAGTTGGGAACAACTTGGCCGATAATTGGCGGTGTCAGATTTAATCCGTGCAAAAACAGCGCCATAAACAGAATCATTGCACCAACAGCGTTGAAAACCACCCCCCCGGCCACGACGACTATCCTTTGCCAGATCGGCCTGTTGGTAAACGACCGTGGGTCATTGGTTTGTTCCACAGGTCCCGAATCGGACTGCCCCAGCATTTTGACAAAACCGCCAAACGGTATCAGACCGATACAGTACTCGGTGTGGGAATCTTCGTCCGGCGGCTCTGCGGATCGAAACTGCGGTAAAAAGCGGACTTGGAGGCCCTTGTTTGTTTTCCGCAGGCTTATCAGTATAGGCGGAAAACCAATGGAAAACGTCTCGACTTTGATGCCGCACAATTTAGCCGTCAGAAAATGTCCCAGTTCATGAATCATCACGACCGCGCCAAAACCAAGTGCCACCAGCAGAATCTTCCAGGTTATGCCGGGATTTTGAATCGCCAGATAGCTCACCCCGGCCAGAATGGCGACAACCAGAATGCCGTTTGTCAGAAGATTCGCTTTGGCCGCTTGCGGCTGTGGGTTTTGATTTTCAGTTGCGTTTTGCTCGTTCATAATGTTCTCCGCAACAATCCATTTCTGTGGCCTATAGGGCCGGTTGATGGCGGGTTTTCAATACCTTTAAGACTTCTTTTCTGGCCCAGCCGTCGATTTCTATCAGTTCATCGAGACTTGGATTCTGCCGGATGGAATGTACATTAAGACAGTGTTCCACCAGGTCAAGAATGGTTCCGAGTCGGATTTGCCCATCTAAAAACAGGTTCACCGCCGCTTCATTGGCGGCGTTGAGTACCGCCGGCGCCGAACCGCCGACACGCGCCGCCTCAAATCCCAAATCCAGTGAACGGAAAACAGAACGGTTGGGTACTTCAAAAGTGAGTTTTCCAAGACACGCCAGATCGAGTCCTTTGGCGGTTCCCGGTACGCGGTTGGGATACGTCAGGGCGTATTGAATCGGCGTTTTCATATCCGGCGTTCCCAATTGGGCGATGATCGAGCCGTCAACGTATTCCACCATCGAATGCACGATGGATTCCGGATGAATCAGCACATCGATTTTTTCCGCGGGCATTTCAAACAGCCGAACCGCCTCAATCACTTCCAGCGCCTTGTTCATCATCGTGGCCGAATCCACAGTGATTTTCGGTCCCATCGCCCACGTCGGATGAGCCAGGGCCTGTTCTCGCGTGGCGTTTTCAAACTCCTCAGGGCTGGCCTTGCGAAACGGCCCGCCCGAGGCGGTCAGAATGATTCTTTTGACTTCGCTGGCTTTGCCGGCGTGCAGACATTGAAACACCGCGGAATGTTCGCTATCGACCGGCAGAATCGTCGCGCCGTACTTACGCGCCGTCTCCATCAATATCTGCCCCGCGACCACCAGCGGCTCTTTGTTGGCAATCGCCAGAATTTTCCCCGCCCTCGCCGCAGCCAGCACCGCTGGAAGCCCCGCCGCCCCGACCACGCCGCATAATACAATATCCACCTGTGGCAGCGATGCGATTTCCACCAGCGCCCCGGACCCGGATAAGATAATGCCGCCGAAACGCTTTTGAAGACCGGACAACTTGTCCGGGTCCGTTGCATCGGTCAGCGCAACAATTTCAGGCTGAAATTTTTCCGCCTGCTCGGCCAGCATTTCCACCCGGCTGTGTGCCGTCAGCGCAATAACCTGATATTCCGGCCCCAGCGCCTCGATCACGCTCAAAGCGTTTCGACCAATAGACCCTGTCGAACCCAAAATAGCGATTTTTTTACTCATCAACCCTTAACTATCGCCGAACAGCGACTTTCTGTCAAGCAAAAGTAGGGGTAACCCCCTGTGATTACCCATTGTCCACCCCCGTGATGGGGTATATTTAGCCGCCGAACTCATTCGAGGGTTTTATAGGCGGTGCAACTTGTTGCACACGTGGAGAATTTTGGCAGGGTGGCGCTCTCTTGTCCGCCATAGGCGGATCAGCCCTTCGATTCTCTGGCTTTCATTGTTTCTTTACCCTTGGCGGCAACCATTGCGTCATACTCAGTTAACGCTTCCCCTAATCGTCTCCAAGCCATGCCGGTTGTTAACGAGAAAGGAAAGTTTTTATACAAGTCAGCCACTTCATAGAACATTTCGCGTAGGTCATCTCGTTGAATACCCAAATTTGTTGACAGTTCGACTATCCAATCCATAACTGCTGGCGCTATATCCCAGAATTGAATCCTATCCTCACGGAGCTTAAATTCATTGTTGTTATTTGCTCCATTCAAGTCGAACAGCGCTACTTCCAAGTACACTCTTATGGCCTGTTTCATGCGTGATAGAGCTTTTATTCCAAGTTCTTCTTCCTTGGAACATTTCAAGTTTGTCAAAATAAAGTAGGCCTCGGCCTGTAGCACGTCGCCCATCGCATATCGACAGTTTCGGTACAGTCCCCAAAAGCCATTCTTGGCATATTCCCCTGATTGTTTGTTTAAGTCGCCCCATTGTTGGTCCCATGCCTTGCGTTTTTCCTGTAGCCAATTCTCAGGGTCACGTCCGTAACCCTCATAGTATTGTTTTGCAATCTCCTCCGCCTGCTCTTCAGTAACCAAAACCTGCTGTCTGTCCTGAGGTCGAGTCCGGACACGAAAGTAGTTTCCGCAGAGTGGACATTTGCTCCGCTGCTTAGGCTTCTTTTTAAGAGGCTTGTTGCAATACGGGCAGATCGGTTCCACATTACCGAGCGGTTTCATTACGTCTGGATTCTCTCCTGCAACTTTCTGTAAGTATCCACAAGCAGGACATTTCAGGTTTTCCCCTCGGATTGATTCGGGGGCCTCCATAGCCTCGCCGCATTTTGAACAAGTAAAGTGTATCACAGCATATCATCCATATTTTTATTTCTCTATTTTTTACCGGACAATCGCTTCCATTTTTTCCATAACGCCTTTAAATCAATTCCGACTCCATAAATATTTGGTTTTAATTCAATTATATTTTCACTACTGTCCCGTTAACTTTTGAGTAAATTGTTGTAAATAGCATAAAAATAATAGGTTGTGAGAAAAAATGGTTGGGATCGATTTCAACTTGCCCTTAAGTTTTGGCCAATATACTTTCATGGATT
>Ga0315277_10009407_pt1 | contig 12484 bp, 10 predicted proteins | sample YL17G05_15_MG_FD_203695 | JGI IMG/M metagenome (GOLD analysis project Ga0315277, IMG submission 203695) | Sediment microbial communities from Yellowstone Lake, YNP, Wyoming, USA - YL17G05_15 | ecosystem: Environmental > Aquatic > Freshwater > Lake > Sediment | place: USA: Wyoming | collected... | reverse complement strand
TGCGGTTTTCTGTGGTTTGGGCGGAAATGGTGGCGACGGGTTCGTTGCAGCAAGGCATCTGCTCTCGTTAGGCTTCAAGGTTGCGATTGTTCTCGCAGGGAGAGCCCGAGAAGTCTCAGATAGAGCAGCTTTGGAAAATCTGGTGGCGATTCGAAGTCTGGGAGAAAGAATTCCGCTTTACGAGGCCTATGATAGTACGCTGATCCCTGAAGTAACTGCTGGAATAGTGATTGATGCATTGCTTGGAACGGGCACGAAGGGAACATTGCGACCGCCTATCTTGCAGATGGTCAAGCAAATCAACGCAATGGACGCTTTTCGAGTTGCAGTCGACGTGCCCACCGGCATCGACGCGGATACAGGTGAAGTCTTGGGTGAAGCCGTGAAGGCTGACTTGACCATAACTTTCCACAGAAGCAAAAGCGGACTCGAAAAAGCTAAGAAATACGTTGGCAAACTAGCCGTAAAAGACATTGGTTTACCCGGGGAATTCGAAAGATTCGCTGGGCCAGGCGACGTCTTGTTAGCTACGCGGGATCGACCAGCAGAATCTCATAAGGGAGATTTCGGCCGCTTGCTAGTAATTGGTGGAAGCGGCACATTTTCTGGGGCGCCAACCTTAGTAGCGTTAGGTGCAATGAGAACGGGTGTTGATTTGACCTACATTGCTGCTCCAGAAAGAACAGCGCTTGCTATTTCTTCCATGTCGCCTGACTTGATCACCGTTAAACTTGAAGGGGATCATCTTAATCAGGATAATGTGTCCGCTTTGGAAACCTACGTCGAAAAGGCTGATGCTGTTGTCCTAGGACCTGGCTTGGGTTTGCACGATGAAACTGTCAAGGCAGTAAAGGCACTGATTAAGCTTGTGGAAGATTGCAGAAAGCCGCTGCTTCTGGACGCTGATGGTTTGAAAGCTTTTGCTGGGTTCAAGAGGAGGCTTAAGGTGCCCTCGGTTCTGACGCCGCACGCAGGAGAATATGCGATACTCACAGGCCGAAAAGTGCCACAGGATTTCGCTGCGAAGATCGCGGATGTTCAGAAAACTGCCACACAATTGGGCGCCGTCATATTGTTGAAAGGGGCAATTGACGTGATATCTGACGGAAAACGTACTAAGGCAAACTTCACAGGAAATCCAGGCATGACCGTAGGCGGAACTGGAGATGTGCTGTCCGGAATTGTCGGCGCCTTCTTAGCTCAGAAGATTGATCCGTTTGAATCTGCTGTAGCTGGCGCTTTCGTCAACGGTGCTGCTGGAGATTTCGTTTGTGAAGAGAAGGGCTATCACATGGTTGCAACAGACCTTATCGAATGGATACCCAAGGTTCTGGACGATCCCATGAGCCATCTGAAGGTGCGAAGGAAAGGTGCAGAATCAGGTTAGAATCACTGTCTATCAGGCAGGGCAATGTGATCCCAAAAAGTGTACAGCTTTGAAGCTTGGTCGCCATGGAATGGTTCGCATAGTCAAACAGATGAAATTCCTGCCGAAACGAGCCATTGTGCTCAATCCATTCTCTGAAATTGCTTTCTCTCCAGCTGACAGAATACGCGTTGAGGATTTCGGCTTAGCAGCATTGGACTATAGTTGGGAGCGAACTGATAAAGTTCTGCACAAATATGTGAGGGGAACATCGCGATGTCTACCCATCTTAGTCGCAGGCAACCCTGTAAATTATGGCAAACCGACCAAACTGAGCACTGTTGAAGCCTTGGCTGCAGCCCTGTATATTGCCGGGTTTAGAGATGATGCTGAGAAATTGCTTTCAGTTTTTGGCTGGGGGCACACTTTCCTGGAACTAAACCATGGGAGACTTGAGACATATGCAGGTGCAAAGAACAGCACGGAAATAGTAGAACTGCAAAAGAAAGCTCTTGCCTAAACTTGCAGACGCTCGCCAGCCTGATAAAAGGCTTAAGAAAGGTGAAGTCAGTAATATAAGTGAATTGAATGGAACAGATTACTGACTTCTACCTGTTTCTAATATCAGTTGTTTTCATATCACTGTCCGGGGTAATGGCTCCTGGTCCTGTGTTCGCCGTAACCATTGCAAAAGGATCTGAAGACAAAACTGCAGGGTTTCTGATCTCTCTTGGACACGGAATCGTTGAGTTTCCTTTGATGTTCCTCATATACTTTGGTTTTGCAGCGTTTTTGTCTTCGAATATTGTCCAAAAAACCATTGGTTTTGCAGGAGGCTTGATATTGATATGCATGGGCGTTCGACTGCTCAAAACCCACAAGAAGGACAGCGTGCAACCTTCGCCCTCTAGGCACAGCTCCATTGTTTCCGGAATCTTGGCAACTGGCGCCAACCCATATTTCCTGCTATGGTGGGCAACTATTGGGGCTGCTCTCGTCATGAATGCCTCTGCCTTCGGTTTAATTGGCTTTTCAATATTCGCCGTCACGCATTGGATGTGCGATCTTCTCTGGAACACGTTCGTTTCACTAGCAGTTTTCAAGTCAAGGCGCTTCTGGACCAATAAAGTCCAAAGTGCAGTGTTCACATTCTGCTTTGCAGTCTTGACAGCCTTTGGAGCATTTTTCATTGTTTCAGCATTACTCTAGCAAATTCGCGAGAGTGGCCTTCGCTTCTGCCACTATCCTAATGGTTCGAACCTTTAATCATCGGGCGGTCGAGACAAGCGAACAAAAACATTAAGCACTCAACAGATGGAGTCTTGAAGAAGATGAAGAGGCCGGAGACTTGACAAAGTGGTGTTCGTCTTGTTCACGAAACGTGATCTGAGCACCTACAAGCAAAAAGCTCAGGAAGCCTTGAGTAAAAATTAGGGAACTTTCCTGCCAATGTAGCAAAAAGAAGCTAATGCGAAAGTACATCCAACAGCCAGGGAAAAATGAACGGCAAATCAGCTATTTTTCTCTTCTTAGGAAGTCACCTACGTCAGCGATATTCCTTACAACAACCCTCTTTCCGTCTTTTTCACCTATGTTGTGCACTATTCTACCGAAACCCAAACAGTCACCGCGCTCATTGAGGATCAGCGTGTAATCACCTTTCCTCAACAATTTTGATGCGTCTATTATTCCTCGTTTGAATATATCTCTCCCACAGATGAAAAGCCACTCTGCTTTCTTGTCGACGATTACCTTGTTTGCATTCGTTTGTGCAATCATCGTAAGCAGGCTGAAACTCGGGAAGAAGGTTTTGTCCTTAACTTTTCCCAAGTACGTCCCAGCGTAGAGGAATTCTCCTGTGATTAGACGTTCAAGGTTTTCGCTTAGAAGGAAGTATCTTTCGCCTTTCTTAACGATCAACTTCTGGTTTAGACTCATGTTTGCGTTGAATTTGCCTGTGAAACCGCTTATCATTTTCATTGTGTATTCGCTCGCTTTTTGAGTTTGCAGACAAAGAAACCTTGCGTTTGCCCGGGCCAGATTCTCTTACAGTTCTCTATGGTACTATCGAGTTCTCTTCCGAAAATGTTTGTTAGTCCTTTCTCTCCAAGGCAATTGATTTTTTCAGTGCGAAGCCCCAAGTTGCTTATTGCCCAATCAATGTTTAGCTCGTCTTCTTCAGGCTCCAAAGAACATGTAGAGTAAACAATCTCGCCATCAACTTCCAAAACCTTGGTAGCCTCTGCCAATATTTCTCTTTGAAGCTTTGCATTATTCTTTACATCTTCTAGGGTCCTTCTGCCGAACCAATCCTTGTCTATGGCAAAGTTGCCTGAACAGGGCATGTCCAGAAGTATTCGTTCAAACTTCAAATTCAGCCATGATGCCTGCCTTGCGTCCATTCCGTAAGCTATGGTATTCTTCACGCGGCATCTTTCAAGATGGTTTGACAGAGCAGTCAGTCTTCGTTTCTTAACGTCTAATGCGATTATTGCGCCAGTGTTCCGCATTAGATCTGCTAACTGGACTGTTTTCCCGCCTGGAGCGGCACAAGCATCGAGAACAAGCTTCTCCTCCAACTCAGTGAATAGTCTGGCTGGAATCTGTGCAGCTGCCTCTTGAATCGAATAAAGGCCCAAAAGATATTCTGCAGTTGCCCCTACAGAAAAGCCTGATTTCAAGATCCAGTAGCCTTCTTCAAGGAATGGGATGCTCTTAAGCTGTACACCTCGGGAATTCAGCCTTTCTGTGACTTCAGCCGTGCTAGCGTTTAAGGTGTTTATTCTGATCGCTTGTCTAGGCTCAACTGGCTCATATGTCCAGCCTAGCTCGCGATAGCGGTTTACAAAAAATTCTCTACCAGACATCAATCAGACATAGTGTACCTGTTCATAAAAAGGTGGCGTTCATGAAGGATTACTTGGTCATTCTTCTTGCAAACCACTTTCTGATTTCCTCGGCGAGGATTACTATGCAAGCGAGGAGTGCCAGAAAGGCCCACTCTGTCAGCCCTATGGCAGTTGTGCCGAAGAATCCCTGCAGAAGCGGTATGTAGACAATTGCCGATAGAATCGAAATTTGGGAGGCTATGCCCAGCCAGATCCACTTGTTGCTTCTGAGGCTCGTTTTGAAGATGGAAACCTTGCTTGTTCGGCTTGCAAGAACGTTTCCAGCCTGAGCCACAACTATGCCTGCGAAAGTCATGGTTGTTCCTTTCAGATAGACATTGTTGCTGATCTGATTTTCCAGCATTCCGAGGTGCCAACCGCCTTGAGACCAGGCGTTAAGACAGCCGTACATTGCTCCGGCAGAGATAATCAATCCTAAGTATAGTGAACGTAGGAAGACTCCGCCGCTGAATAGCCGTTCCTTAATGCTTCGCGGCGGTTCTTGCATGATGCCTGACTCTGGTGGCTCACGGCTCAGTGCCAAAGAAGGGATGACGTCTATGCCCAAATCTATCGCTAAGACCTGTGCAACGAGAAGCGGAAGAGGCAAACCTAGCAATGCATAGAGCACATATGGAATCAGTTCCGCCCAATTGTGCGCGAAAACATAGACGATAAATTTCCTTAGATTCTCATAAATTGCACGTCCGGATTCAACTGCTTTGATGATTGAGGCAAAGCTGTCGTCCAGCAGAATCATGTCTGCGGCTTCTCTGGCAACATCTGTTCCAGATGCACCCATTGCTACGCCGATATCGGCTTCCCTTAGCGATGGAGCATCGTTGGCACCATCGCCTGTGACGGCAACGATCTGACCGTGCTCTTTGACAACTTTTACGATCCGAAGCTTCTGCTCAGGCGATACCCTAGCAAAAATGATATCGCCTTTCCTAACCTCTTCGACGATGTCCTCGTCACTTTTTGCTTCTAAGTCTACTCCGCGTATTATTCGGCAATTCTCTGCACTTACAATGCCCACCTCTACAGCAATAGCTTGGGCTGTTGGGCCATAATCACCTGTAATTATCACAGTCTCTATTCCAGCCTGCTTCGCCAGTCTCACTGCCTCCTTGACTTCTGGGCGAGGAGGATCTCTCATAGCTGCGAGTCCCACTAGAATCATGTTCTTCTCGACATTTTTGCCTCTGTACCCCCCATTTTCAGCCAACTCTTTGTATGCTACAGCCATTACACGTAGGCCCTCGCCTGCAAATTCACGAATCTTCTCCTCAACAGAGCGCAAATGCTCTCCAGCCAATTCCTCAGTCTTACCGTTGACGAGTATTCTATCGCATATCGAGAGAACGCTTCTCGGAGCGCCTTTCGTGTATGCGAGAGTCTTGCCTGCGTTCTTGTGGATCGTCGTCATCCTTTTTCTTCTTGAGTCAAAAGGTATTACATGAATGACTGGCTTCTGTGCAAGCATGTTTTGCACATTCAGCCCATGCTTCATAGCGGCGACGAGTAATGCTCCATCAGTAGGGTCTCCCACGATGTCCCATGACTTGTGTCGGTCTGAAGGCGGTTCAACTTTGGCAGAGTTGCAGAGTGAGGAGATCTCGAGAAGTTTCTCAGTTGTGGCAAAATCCTGTTCTGCGAGTGGCTTGCCCTCATGGGTGAAAGTGCCGTCTGGTGTGTAGCCGGCTCCTGAGACTTCAATGACCTTGCCTTGAACCCATATTTTCTTTACAGTCATCTCGCCCTTAGTGATTGTCCCCGTTTTGTCAGTGCATATTATGGTCACGCTGCCAAGTGTCTGAACCGCGGATAGTCGCTTGACCAACATATTTTCCTTGACCATTTTCAAGACGTTTATTGCTAGCGCGCTTGACACTGTGACCTGCAAACCTTCAGGGACGCATGCCACCATTACTCCTATCATGAAGAGTATGCTGCCGATGAAGCTCAACTTAAGCCAGATCAAGCTGGCGAGGAAAAAGATTATTCCGACGGTTAGGGCCAAGATAAAATCATATTTTGCAGTGTAGGCGATTTCCTTTTGCAGAGGGCTTGGCTCTTCCTCAATTTCCTGAGTTAAGCCAGCGATTTGTCCGAACCTAGTATTCATGCCTGTCTTGATGACAACAGCCTTTCCTTGCCCCCGGGCAACGCTTGTGCTCATGAAAATAAGGTTCGGCGCGTCCAGATACGCGTTGTCCACGATTTTGGTTGGCTTCGCTGTTCGCGGTTGAGGCTCAGATTCACCTGTGAGCGGAACGTTGTTTGTCCACAAGTCGAAGGCTTCGAATAGCCGAGCGTCTGCTGGCACTCGATCACCTTCTTCCAGCATTACAATATCGCCTAGGACCAGATCCTTCACTAGTGCCTTTTGCAGTTCCCCGTCACGGAAGACCTTGGCGTACTCTGGCATCCAGCTCTTCAAGGTCTCCAAGGCTCTTTCGGCCCGCCATTCTTGGAAAAGACTGAAAACGGTGTTAACTAAGACTACAGCCAAGATGATGACGCCGAGTTGCCACATACCTCCAATAACAGCAAGAAAGCTTGCAAAAAGCAGCAAGACGCTGAACAAATCCTTTAAGTCTGTCAGAAACTTGTAGGTAACGGGCACGCCTTTCTTCTCTAGCAGCATGTTTGGGCCGTTCTTCTCAAATCTTTTTCTAGCTTCTTCGCTGGTCAGCCCGTTTGGCGAGGTTTCAAAAGCTTCGAAAAGCTCCTTTATAGGCAGACTCGCGGCATCCTTCAACAAAATCCCTCCGGTCGAATTCTGACAATGACGTGAACGCTAGAATCCTCGGCGAAAAACTTCGCTGATGCCCTCCGCTAAAGAAAAAGAAACACGCAACACGCTCGCGTGCAAAGGTTCTTTCAAGATGTACATCCAAATCATCTGCGCAAAACATGTGTTTATTGCAGGTCTGTTCAGCTCTTCGCTGGGCGCCTCATATTTTGCTGTTAGCAATGAGCAAGGCTTCGATTTAAACCAATCGGCCTGCCCTGTACACTTCGAGTTTGACAAATTGCACCCATGGGAGAAGTGCGACAATTATCACGAAAGAGTTAATAGAAATGCTCATCCAATAAACAGCAGAGCTATAAATGCTAGACAAGAAGACTTCTCAACTGATGCCTGTCCTTCTATTATTCTATCTTGCTACGACAGCTAGTGTTTCAACTGGAAATTCCCTTGTTGGAATTGAGAGTGGGGACTGGGTGAAATATAGCGTTACAATTGGCAATTTGCTCCCTGGATCTGTTGTTCCGATCTGGATGAAGATTGATTTCCTAAACGTTCAAGGGACAAACATCACTGAGGTTTTCACGCTACACTACCCAAATGGAACCGAGCTCAATGAGACCGAGACCTTGGATTTGACCGTCGGAGGATCTGTCCTTCCTGGTTTTCTGATCCCAGCCAATTCCAATGTTGGTGACTCCGTTAACCTCGCGCCGACTGTCAACACAACGATAGCCAACGAATTCACAAAAACATACCTTGGGGCAAGCAGAACAGTGACCAGCGCCAATATAACGCAATACGGAAATGCAATGACCTTCTACTGGGACAAGCTGACCGGTGTTATGATGGAGCTATCTATGATTTCAGGTACCCAAAATGCGCTTTTCATAGCTTCAGAGACAAACATCTGGACCGCAGGACCCCTGACCATAAACTGGTTATTCTGGACAATCATCATCATTGCCTTTCTAGCCACAATTGTCGCTGCCGCTTTCATAATGCGGAAACGAAGGCCCGAAACAACCACGCCTCCCCAAAAAACCCAGCCTTCGGCATCGTCTCCCAATGGCACACCTCAAGGGAAGATCGGCTGCAAAGCATGAAGGTTCTACAGTTAAGCGTGTTGGTGCGTGTCCAACAGACCGAAGTCTCTCTACAGTGTGCGGAGCTTTAAGTCTTAAATTGTAAGGTTTCTGACAGTATCTGATGTGGTCCTATGACTGGGAAATACGCCTTTGTCATGATGGTCAAAGAGAAATGGTGGAAAAGATTTCGCCGCAACTGCCATGAGGGAAAGCAGGTACAGTCATACGTGCAGAAAGGGATCGCTCCGCCTAAGGAAACATCCATAATTCTATTCTACGTAACCAAGCCCGCCGCTGAAATCGCAGGCTATGCCGAACTCATCGAGCGAAAAGTTGGAAAGACCATGAAATTGTGGGAAGAATATGGAAGTGAGTCGGTATTACTTTCGAAACGGGAATACGAAGAATTTATGGGAAACAAGCAGGAAGTCTCATTCATCAGATTCACGAACCTGCATGAAGCAGTGAATGCAATATCGCTGAAGTATCTTCTTGCGCTACTGGGAAAAAGAAGGCTATCCCGAAAGGGCTTCTACATCGACAGGGAAACTGCAGACAAGATGACTGCACTAATGAGATAGGAATGACAAATCCAATAGGGTGCATCGTAATCCATATTTTTATTAAGGTTGAAGTTTTCTAATGTGGCTTGATTAACATGAACATGCCAAAGAAGGCTGCTAGATCGAAAGCTGCAATGCGTTTCCGCAGCCTGCCCCTACTGCTCATGCTTTTCATCGGTTTTGCGAGCTTCTTGTCCTTTAAGCCATTTGCGTACGCGGCGAGCACTCAGGCTTTGGCATCGGAATTTGCGCCCGTTCTTCACTTTACAGGCGGCGAGAAATTCTACCCAACTTCAGTCGATTACATAATAGACAGCTCAGCTCTGGCGCGTCGAAATTTGGATGGATCTTCAGCAATCGTCGACGCCAATCCCACACCAAACAGTCTAGGTTCAGATACCTCTCAAGACCTGTTTTTGAACAACAAACTAGGCACGCTGGACGCGATTGCCGCGGACTATGCTTCGAAGGCTGGTAACATCGGCTATTATGCATACGTACACGTTGTTACCAGCGGCTCATACACCGTAATTCAATACTGGCTTTTCTACGCTTATAACAATGGCCCGCTAAACGACCACCAAGGCGACATTGAAGTCATCGAGATTTTTCTAGACAACCTTGAGAACCCGCAGAAAGCACTGTATTCCCAGCACGGTTCCGGCGAGAATGCCGCGTGGGGAGATGTCGAGAAGTCTGATACTCACCCCGTGGTCTACGTCGCTCAAGGTTCTCACGCCAATTATTTCAGATCCTATCAAGGCAAAATAGGAATCGAAAACGACATTGTAGGCAGCGATGGGATCACCATCAAGCCTGAGAATTTGACACTTGTCATCCTAGAAGAAGCAGGGTACCACCCGAGCTGGTTGGATTTTGAAGGCCGCTGGGGCTATTGGGGGACAAACGAAGAGGTGGCTCTAGGAAGAGCTGGTCCGCTTGGACCTGTCCAAAATCAGGGTAGAATCAGGTGGGCACAGCCGGAGGCATACCTTGACTCGACGTTCTCCGTAAACAATTACTACTTTATTCTCGCGTGGGTGATTGCCAATTTCCTGTTGCTATTCCTAATATACGCGTTGATCAGAGGAGCTTGGAAAATCGCAGGAATTATTAGAATGCGCAGAAAGGGAGGCCTACTGGTTAGGAAATTCCTGAAGAGTCGTGGCCTTATTGGGCTGGTCTTGGGTATTGTAGCTATCTCCGTCGCTATAGCAGCTTTGTTCCTACCATGGTACGCTATAACGGCTTCGTCTCAATCAGGACCCTTAGCTCAAGAGGGCGGTGTCACTTTGCTGACGATAGACGGAGTCAGAGGAGTGCAGGTAAACCTGTTTGCCGGTCCAAGTGCTGATTCCACATCTGGATATAGCACCCTGTTCTTCATGCAGATTCCCTTTGCCCTATTCATTGCAGTCGGGCTCCTTTTCCTGGCTCTTGATGTTATAGGAGTAAAGAGCGGCAAAAACCTTGGATTGAAGTTCATCCTTGGAGCGATTGTCTCGCTCTTGCCCTTCATCCTGATCCTAGTGTTCATCATGATGCTACCAAGCTTCTTGCCTTGGGCATCATCACTTGTCCCAGGCCAAGCCATTCCACCACAACTCGATGCGATGGTTCGAACTATCGCAGGCAACCCAGTCTACGGAACGACAGCGCAGGCCTTCCAGGTCGTCGGTGTTACAACGGTTAACTGGGGCTTTGGCATCGGAGCCTATCTGCTACTAGCCGCTGCTATAGTGAGGATAGCAGCTGGCTTCATAATCCGAAGTTCTCGAGACCTTCAGGAAAAGCCCCCAGAGTCACCTCTATCTCAACTTCCTTTCCCGCCGCCGCCTCCGCCCCCACCGCCGTCTACTTCGCCCTAGTCAGAAAAGCACTCAGTTCCGCGTGCGCTACTACGCGAATTCTGTTGTGTGAGCAAGGGTTCACTTTTCCTTCCATCTGGTTACAAGTGAGCCTACGATTATGAAACCGACTGCTAGTGCTGCGACTATGCCCATGTTTAAGTACACTCCTTCAGGGTATTGGTAGAGCATTGCGTATCTGAGACCCCGTGACAACCGCGAATCTTCCCTTGGATTTTCCTCTACCGCAAAAGCGCGCAGAAAAATCAGGCTTCTCCTTGAGCGCTAACCTCGTTGCTTTGGAGTTTACAAGTACGTTTTTTAGTAGGAACATTTATAATTCTTGCGTTACGTAGGCACATTGGACTCAGTGTTGGTGGCTTTGATGTCTGCTCAAAATCCTTCAAGGCGCTTGGCAATGCGTTGGAGGACATTGAAAGGATTAGCAACGCTTCTTCTCTTCGTAATCATAGCCGCGCTAGTTGAGTATGCTGTTGTTTTGTATGCGATAGGCCTAGGCATCCAAGACGAGACCTTGCTGCAATGGAGTTTCATCTTTCCTGGAACCAGCTGGAATGTAACGTTAGCAGTAAGCCCACTTCTTCACCTGGTTCCGATCTCGGTTGTGCTCACGCTCGTAGCAAGCTGGACTTATCTGACGAGACAAGTCGTTTTCAAGCCTGCTGAGACACAGAAGGGAAAGACCGGCAATGTTAGCAGGCGAGGAAAAGAGCAATCACAAAAGGCTAGGGGAAGAATAAGATCAGCATTGTCAAGAAACAAGGGTATAGCAGGTTCTGGAAGAAAGACTCGCTTTGGCAGGGTGAACGTGAGGAACGCCTTGCTTGTGCTGGTAGTGTTTTCAGCATTGCTGCTTATGATTTCGCTTCTTGCCTATCCAAGACTGATTTACCGGGCAATAGCAAGCGCATACGAAAACAATCCTTCATTGCTTAGCTTTGTCAAAGGCGTGGGAGCATCCGTATCATCAGTTGGCTCAGCTTTCTCCTCCATAAATGGTGCTCTTATGGCAGCGGCACCTGGATTCAGAGGCTTGGCACTCGGCGTCGGGGCCCTGACCAGTCCTTTGACCAGCCTGGACAATGTTGGAAGATATTTGGTTGTCCAAAATGCTGCTGCTTGGATTTCAGCACTCATAATCTTATACTATGGAAAATATGGACTAAAGGGTTTCCGGCGGGCAAGAAAGTAGAGCGCCGGAGAGATTTCTAGATGGCTGACCGCCCCAGATTCGGTCCAGCTGGGATGCCCTTCACATTTAAGCTTGCGAAGGCAACTATGGAAGATGTCCCGCTGCTTCTGCGCCAAGAAGGCCTCGATGCCCTCGAATACGAAGCGATCTATTGGGGAGCAAAACCGCAGATAAAGAAAGAAGACGCTCAGAAACTTGGAGCAAAAGCCAAGGAAAATGATGTTTGGCTAAGCCTCCATGGCTCTTACTTCATAAATCTCTGCGGAGAAAAGAAAACTGTTGAAGCAGGCAAGAAACGTCTGATCGCATGCGCCACTGCCGCAGAATGGATGGGTGCGCATGTTGTCGTTTTTCATCCAGGATTCTACGGGAAGAGACCGCGGGAACTGGTTTTCGAAAAGTGTTTAGAAGCCATGAGAGACGTGACCAAATCCATGAAGGAGCTAGGCATCAGAAACGTCAAGATCGGGGCTGAGACGATGGGCAAACCCTCTCAGCTGGGAAGCCTGGATGAAGCGCTGCACATACGTGAGGAAGTTGAGCAAACACAGCTTGTGATTGATTGGTCGCACCTTCACGCAAGGGACATGGGACGGTTTAGAACGGTCGAAGACTTCCGTAAAGTTGTGGAGGCAATTGAGAACAGGCTCGGCATAGAAGCTGCTAGAAACATGCATTGCCACTTCACCAAAATCGAATTCACAGACAAAGGCGAAAGACGCCACCACACACTTGAGGAGGAAAGGTATGGACCAGACTTTGCC
>Ga0315277_10009406_pt1 | contig 12487 bp, 10 predicted proteins | sample YL17G05_15_MG_FD_203695 | JGI IMG/M metagenome (GOLD analysis project Ga0315277, IMG submission 203695) | Sediment microbial communities from Yellowstone Lake, YNP, Wyoming, USA - YL17G05_15 | ecosystem: Environmental > Aquatic > Freshwater > Lake > Sediment | place: USA: Wyoming | collected... | reverse complement strand
ATAGAATCCAGAACATAAGCCCCAGTGCCAGCTTGACGCTCTCCTGCATCTGGTTCATCACCACCAGGCCCAGCAGCAGGAACAGAGTCCAGATGGGAGCGCTGATCGTCGTCAGCCAACCCGCGGCGGACGATTCCGGCAGAAGCGTCTTGATCGTCACGGAGGAGCGGATCATCCCGGGGAACAGGCCGAGAATTCGCGGACCCAGGGCTTGCAGCATGGCAAAGGCGAAGATCCCGCCCATCAGCATGCGGGCCATCTGGACCGCCTTTTCGGCGGCCTCGGCAGCTTGTTCGGGATTGACCCCCGCGTTGCGGGCCGTCTCGGCGGCCTTCTCCTGGAGCTTCTCGAAGTTCATCAGGCTGACTTGCGGGAAGATCGCCAGGAGGAACGGCGTGACGAACATGATGATCCAGCCGATCTGGGTGAGCAATCGAGACAGGCGGAATCGCATGCAGAAGCCCGTCGCCAGGCCCATCATCACCGCACCGATGAAGATCGAGATGATGCCCATCAGCCGGGATGCGTCGAACAGGTCGAAGCTCCCCGTCCCCAGCAGGTCCAACGTCGCCTCGCCCTCGGGGCTTTTCTTGATCTCCGTGGTGAGCCACGTGAAGGTTGCCAGGTCCCAGATGCCCTGGAACAACAGCAGAGGAACCGCCATGGCCAGCAGGGGCCAGCGCCAGGCGACGTACGCCTGGGCCAGCGGGGATTGAAAGCCCGCCCTCTGGAGGCGCCGGCTTTCCCAATCGGTCGCCCGCTCCGTGCGGAAGTCGCACCAGAACAGCCGCCGGAAGAACGCGACGAACGTCTGGGCGAAGTTCTGCTCTGCGGTCGTGCCGTTCATCTGAGGCCTATTTCTTCAGGCCGCGGATGAAGCCGATCAGCCCGAACGCCCCGTCGAGGGCCGCCGCAGCGGCCATCAGCGCGGCCCCGGGCATCGCAATGAACGGTCCGATGCTGACGCCCTGGCTCCACTTCACCGTTGCGCCGGAGACATCCTTGCCTGGCGTGCCGATCCATACCGTCAGCGCGAGGATGAGGCACACCAGCCCCATCACGGCCGCGGGAAGCATGACGGTCCAGGCCCACTTCTGGAGGAACTTCACGAACAGCAGCGGGGTGACCAGCACCAGCACGAGCAGTCCGAAGATGAAGCTCACGACCCCGCGCCCGAAGTCGAAACCGAAGGCGCTGCCGGACCAGTTGCCCTTCTGACCGTTGACTGCCTTCCCTGAGTTCTCGACAAGCTTCCTGATCTGATCCTTGGATAGGACCTTGTCGTAGAACTCGCCGTTCTCCTCGATGACCTCGCCGAGCTCCTTCCTCTCGTCGCCGTCTTTCTGGGTCTGCTCGGCGGTGCATCCCTGCTTGGGCGGGGTGTAGCCCAGGTCGATGCCCCACCAGGGCAGGAAGAACGACAGGAACATCAGGAACGCCCCGATCATGACGCCCAGCTTCAACATCGAGAGGCCGCCCGCCTTTGCGCCCACCAGGCCTCCGGCCAGGACGGGCCCGGGCGGTGGCGCGCTGGAGGCACTGCCCGCGGGGGCGGGGGCCCCCTGCGACGCGGGGATCATGAAGACATGCTGGCACGACGGGCACTGGCCCTGCCTGCCCGCCGCACTGTCGGCTACGTTCAGCGTCTTCTGGCACTGGGGACATGTTACCATCATAGTCTTGCCCTTTCATGTGATGTGACAGGCGTATTATCAACGGGCGGAAATCGCCGTCAAGAAAAAACGCCGAAGGCGAAATGCCGGGACCTCGGTCCGCCGGGGGTCAGTGGCTCGCACCGAAGGCGTCGGAAGGCGTCTTCCGCACGCGATACGAGGCCCCACCGTCCGCGGTGAAGTAAAGCCACCGGCCGGCGCTGAGGCGGCGCGACTCGCCGATCAGCCCTCTGACGTCCGCCCCCGGCTTGTCATGCTCCATCAGTTTCCGCCACGTGCGTCCTTCGTCGCTGGAGGCCATCAGGAATGCCGGGCCGGGCAGCTTGACGTCCTGGACATACGTCCCCACGTACACCTGGAGGCCTTCGGCGACGACGAACCACACCTGGTGGCCCATGCACCCGAGGACGTTCTGGCCCGACTCGGGCGTCTCCCGGCGCGCCCTGACCACCCGCCCCAGCCCGTCGTCCGATCCCCAGAAGACGCAAGCCTCCGAGATCGCCGCGTCCGTGCACCCCTGCTTGATGCCGGAAAGAATCCGCTTCCACGTGCCCCCGCCGTCCGGTGAGAAAAGCTGTCCCCGGTACTTCCCTACATCCCCGGTGGCGATGTAGATCCGCTTGTACTTCGGGTCGTACCGGGTGGTGTGCACGTGGTCCAGCCGGTCGTCGGTGAACACCCTCTGCCAGGTCTTCCCTTCGTCGGTGCTCTTGAAGACTGCCGCCCTGAAGGCCGGGTCGTTCCGCCGGGAGTAGTTGCCCGCGTACAGCGTGCCGGTCTGCTCGTCTTCGTCCATCCGCCAGAACGACCAGTCCATGCATTTTTCCCACGTCTTTCCGCCGTCGGCGGAGCGGACCATCGGCTGGTCGTCGCCCGATACGAAAACGGCGCCGCGGGAACTGACGAACAGCATCCGCGGGCGAATACCGGACCGGCCGATCTCCACGCGCGTGCCTGCCGGGTCCCGGTCGTCGGCTCTGAAGATGCGCCCGTCGGGGTCGGCGAAGTACACCGCCTGCCCCCGTGCGAAGCTCGCCAGGAACACGAAAGGGAGCTTCTCGATCGTGTAGCCCGTCGAATCCACCGGCAGGTCGTACATGCTGGGCACGCCGGCGAGACGCAGTTCCCAGCGCCGAAGGCTTCCCCAGACTCCAACCCCCACCGCCACCAGGGCGACGATCCCCGCGATGAACGCGATTCGCAAGCGTGTGATTCCTCCGCGGCGTGCCCCCATGATCAGCGCAGCGACGCCGGTCAGGACGGATACCAGGAAGAAGGCCGACCAGACGAAGAACCTGGTCCAGGCCGGGTGAACCTCGTCCAACGCAAGCGGCGAGATGGCGGTCCACCCCCAGAAGAGCGCGACGTACAGCCCGAGCACGGATGCCAGCCCCGCCAGCATCGAGGTCCACCCATAGAGCGTGCTGGGGCTCATCCGCTCGGCCTTTCCCGGCGCTCTTTCCTCGCCAGCGATTGCAGCAGCAGCGTGACGCCGCAGAAGCCGCCGGACGCAAGCGGGTCCGCCACCAGCCAACTTACCGGCATTCCCGCGCGCAGGGACGCAATCGCCAGCCCTGCCGACACGCCCGCGAAGGCCAGCGCCAGGTACGTGATCGCCCGCTCGTACTTCCACACGTCGGCGGAGGTCAGGAGCAGCAGCCCGCCGAAGGCGGCGTAGAGCGCCGAGCACAGCCGGGCCAGGTACTCCGCGATGGGCTCGTCGGGGAACTTCCCCAGCCCCAGCCACTCATGCGCCCACGCCATCCACGATCTGGGCATGAACAGCGCCACCAGGGCGAGCAGCATCACCGCCGCCGTTGCCCGCAGGAGGAGTCTCAACCATCGCTCATATCGCCCAGATTGCATTGATCCATCCGCTTCGGCATGTTCCGGCGGCGGGTCAGAGCCCCGCCGCGCCATAGTTTGCGGGTTAGAGTCCCGCCGCGCCCCGCTTTCCGCCCGGTGGGGCTCCGGCCCACCGAGCCCCGCCCCGTCAGATTCTCCTGTCCAACCTCCGATACTGGACGGCTTCGGCGAGGTGGTGGGCGGCGATGTTCTCCTCGCCTTCCAGGTCGGCGATGGTCCGGGCGATGCGGAGGACCTTGTCGTGCGCGCGGGCCGACAGGCCCAGCTCCGTCAAGGCTTGTCTCAGCAGCGTTTCCCCGGCGGCGTCGAGCTTGCAGTACTGCCGGACCCGGCGAGGGGACATGCTGGCGTTTGTCGTGGTCGCGTCGCCCGACGCGGGTCCCCCTTGTGCCGGGAACCCGCCCGCGCCGGGGGCAATTGCGGATTGCGGATCGCCCCTCGACGTGCTCGCAGCCATGAGCTGCGTCGAATGGGGGATTGCGGATTGCGTACTGCTTGCGGGGGACCCGGCGAAACGCCTTCGCTGGACTTCCCTCGCCCGGAGGACCTGCTGGCGCATCTGGGCGGAGGAAAGCCCCTCGGCGGCCGGACCCTCCGCGCGGAGTTGCCGCCACGGGACCGCCGGCACCTCGATGTGGATGTCGATCCGGTCGATCAGCGGCCCGGAGATCCTCGCCACGTATCGATCGATCATGATCGGCGAGCACTTGCAGGGCTTCCGCGAGTCCCCGTAATACCCGCAGGGGCAGGGGTTCATCGCCGCCACCAGCATGATCTGGGCGGGGAACCGCAGCGTGGAGTGCACGCGGGGGATTGTCACGCACCCGTCCTCCAGCGGCTGGCGGATCATCTCCAGCGTCGGCCGAGCGAACTCGGGGAACTCATCCAGGAACAGCACGCCGTGATGGGCCAGCGACACCTCCCCCGGCTGGGGTATCGCCCCGCCGCCGACCAGGGCAGCGGAACTGGAAGAGTGGTGCGGCGTCCGCACCGGGCGGATGGCCATGAGCGACTGCCCCGGCGCCAGCAGCCCGCGCGCGGAATAGACGCGGGTGGTCTCCAGCGATTCCTCCATCGTCAGCGCCGGCAGGATCGTGGGGATTCGCTTGGCGAGCATCGTCTTTCCCGACCCCGGCGGGCCGATCATCAGGACGTTGTGATGCCCGGCGGCCGCGATGGTCAGCGCCCGCTTGGCCGACTCCTGCCCTCGCACGTCGGCGAAGTCCACGTCGTACTTCGCGGTGACCGCGAAGATCGCCTCCAGGTCCACGTGCGTCGGATCGATGGGCAGTTCGTCCGTCAGGAACCCCACCGCCTCGGTGAAGAACTTCACGCCGATGACCTCAACGGAATCGACGACCGCCGCCTCGGCCGCGTTGTCGGCGGGGACGATCACGCCGCGTTTGCCCTGTGCCCCCGCGAGCATCGCCGTCGCCAGCGCCCCCTTGACCGCCCGCAGGCGCCCGTCCAGCGCCAGCTCACCCACGAAGAGGTAGTCGTCGATCTTCTCCGTGGCGAACAGGCCTCCGGCGATGCAGACCGCCACGGCGATGGGCAGGTCGAAACCGGCGGTGTCCTTCTTCACGTCGGCGGGGGCCAGGTTGATGGTGACCTTCGGGCCGGGCCAGCGGTACCCGCTGTTCCGCAGCGCCGCCTGGATGCGAGAGACGGATTCCTTGACCGCCACGTCGGCCAGGCCCACCAGCTTGATCTCGCCGGACCCGCCGATGGAGACGTCGGCCTCCACCTCGCACGCAATGGCGTCGATGCCCTGGAGAATCGAGCTGTGAACGCGAGAAATCATACGTTCACCTCAAACGGCTCTCACCACAGCCGCACAGAGGTCACAGAGATCAACCAATTGGTTCGACCCCAACAGGAGTCGAACGAGATGCTACCGTCGATCGCGTGCGGTCGCAAGAATGGCGTGGGGCGAGGAAACAACGACCTGAGGCGTTGGGGGGCCATCGGCCGAGACCCGATCAGACCGTCGGGTCAATGACGTGGACCCGCAGGTTCCGGTGGATACACGCATCGGTGACGAGCATCCGGTGTTCCTCCGAGAGGATTGTGGACTCCGTCGTGTAAACCGCCGTCCGCAGGACGTGGTAGTCCTCTCGCGGAAATCGACATTTACTCGCGTGGCTGCGGTTTTGCCCGGACCAGCGACACCAGTTCGGGATCGCATGGTTGGGGTCATTGAGCAACTCGAAAAAGGCCCGAACAAAGTCATTCCGTGGCCTGGAAACCTGCACCCGATACTCCGCAAGCAGCTTCGCACTTATCAGCGCCCTGAGTTCGCGCCGCCTGATACGGGACAGTAACTCCGGTCTTCTGGCGAACTTGGAGCCCTCTCTCACGCTCACGGTTATGGGTGCGTTTGCCTTCTGGAGCACGCTCGTATCTACAACGACAAGATCGGGCATTATCCCCCCTGGGCCGCCGCCTTGGCCATCTCTTCCATGATTGTCATGCGTTCTTCAGTGGCTTCATCCATGAACCCGGCCGGCCACTTCTTTATCTGTCCCAGGTCGTCCAAGTCCAGTCTTTCAGCGTGGCTGGCGCCGTCAGGTGTCTTGCTGACATGAACGATGCTGATGTCGTCCTTGAAAAGACCCTCTTCGCTGCCGTCCCCTTCCCTGGTGCGCTTCACAACGGCATGTCGGATGCGCAAGAGGATATTCTCGCTATGTGTCTCCACGATCACTTGGCGCTTAGCATGCACCAAGTCAATCAGGAAATCCGCCATTGCCAACTGAGCATCGGGGTGAAGGTGGATTTCCGGTTCCTCAACAAGGAACGTTCCATCCTCGGGCGTGCGCAGGCCCTCCACGAAGACGGGAAGGGCCTGCCCGATGCCAAAGCCAACATCAGCGAAGTTTGCCCATCGCCCCGAATCCGTGTCCTTGAGCCGGATCTCGTAAATCCGTGTTTGTCGCGTGATAGCCCTGATGGGCATTAGTCGTACCCGGCCCACCTTCTCCAACCACTTATTGACACTCCGCACCAAGTCGCCCCGATTGCGCCGTCGATTGGCATCCTCCACCAAAGCATCAACCACATGTTGCCCCGTCATATCCACCGCTTCCGGCGGCCTCCCCCCATAATCATAGCGTCGGTCAGGTTGTCGCCTGAAAGCACCGACGGCGCGAGTGGAGCGAAGCGAATCCTCCACCGCCTTCAGAATCTGCCTCGCTGCCGTTCGGCTCTTCTCTTGCCGGCTGGGCCTCCCGACGTGAGAAGGCACCTCGCCGATCACCGGCAGGAACTGGTTGACCGAGAACACGAAGTTGGCCTTCTTGCCGACGCCAAGGTTCTTTTCCCCTATCGTCAACTCGTACGGACCGCCATGACCGACACCTGGGCTGAAGACGAGCTCGTCAGCCTCCGGAGGGGTGATCGCCAGTCGTTTGAGGCGAGGTGCTTGCGGCTCATCAGACCTGAACTCTAATTCCAGTTTCCCTTCACTGCTTGCCCCGCCCGCAGAAACGCCCAGACATAACTTGACGTTTTGGCTAGTCTGATGGTTGTGCACCACATCAGCGTATGCCCCAGCGACATAGACGGGCCCGCGCAGGTTGAGGCGGGGTACATCCGCGGTAGCGTCCAACGTCTGACGCAGGAGAAGCAGGCCCTGAAGGATAGATGACTTCCCGGTGTTGTTGCGCCCAAAGATGACCGTGAGAGGAGCTAATGCGATAGCACCGCTATCCACGAACGACTTGAAATTTCGAAGTCTGATGGTTGTCAGTGGCATCACAATATTTTACCCCCATCGGCTGCGATTGCCAGACCCAATCCCAGGTTCATGTGGGCGCGCACGTTGGCCTGCGCAACAGCCCGTCTACACGGTCTTTCCCGACCCCGGCGGTCCGATCATCAGGACGTTGTGGTGCCCGGCGGGCGCGATGGTCAGCGCGCCCTGGGTGGAAATCCCACGTTGCCACAAACCCCGTGGCCACGCCACCCTCCTTAGCCTTCCTCGGTCCCGCGCAGCGGTCATTGGCGCTTCCCGACGTGTCGGTTGAAGGTCCGCAATGGGTCAGGGGGCAGCGGTTCCGCAACTCCGATGAAATCGCTTGACATCACGCCCTGCCGCGGGTAACATACGTAAGCGTTGGCTCATCAGTTCGTCACTAAGAGAGGAAGCTCCGAAGCTCCGAAGCTCGGAAGCTCGGAAGCTCGGAAGCGAAGAAGCCCATGTCTGCCAAGCGGAATCTCACTCTATCCACGGGGCGTTGGGCACTGGCTCTGGTCCTCTTGGCCTTGTTCGCCGGGGTCATTCCCGGTCAGGCCGGGGGGGAGACGGTCAGTTATGTCATCGAGATCAGCGTGGACGGGCTGGGCTCGCAGTACCTGCCGGGGCTGGTCTGCGGCAACCAGTTGCCCAACTTCAGACGGCTTCAGACCGAGGGCGCCTGGACGCTGAACGCCCGGAATGACTGCGACGACACCACGACCCTGGCCAATCACGCGACCATCCTGACCGGTCTAGGGGTCACGGGCACTGCCGGGCACAACTGGACCAGCGATTTGGCCCCGCCGCCAGACGTGACCCTCCATACCAACAGGGGCTCGTACGTCCCCAGCGTCTTCGACGTGGTCCACGATAACGGCTTGCAGACCGCGCTGTTCGCCAACAAGAGCAAGTTCATCCTGTTCCAGCAATCGTACGACGCAAACAACGGGGCGCCGAACCTCATCAATGGCCGGAACAAGATCGACACCTACGTGTACGACCACTACAGCGCTCCGCTGGTTGACACCTTCCTGGGCACGATGGGCAGCACCCCGCCGAACTACAGCCTGCTTCACCTGCGCGGGCCCGACGACGCTGGCCACTCCTACGGCTGGGGCAGCGCCGCCTATAACGATTCCGTCAAGGCCGTCGATGGCTACCTGGGGAGCGTTCTGGACCTGGTCGAAGCCAACGACACGCTCCGTGGGAAGACCGTCATCATCCTCACGGCCGACCACGGCGGCAACGGCACCGATCATGGCACGGCCTCAGAGCGGGTCAACTACACGGTCCCCTTCTTCGTCTGGGGCCTGGGCGTTTCGGCCAATGCGGACCTGTACGGGCTGAACCCCGCGACGCGACTTGACCCCGGCACCGGGCGGCCCACGTATTCGGATCCGGTCCAGCCGATTCGCAACGGGGACGGCGCGAACCTGGCCCTGGAACTGCTGGGCCTCGGGGCAATCCCCGGCTCCACGATCAACCCCGGCCAGGACCTCGTCCTGGAGGGCAACGCCCCGGCGCGGGTGGTGATCGCCTACACCGCCTTCAACGAGCCGCCGGTCGGCGTGCAGAGCTGGACCCCCGGTGCGGGGGGCACCGAGTTGGGCTTCTCGACCACGAGCACCCCCCAAGGCGGGGGCTCTCCATTGGCGGCTACCTATGATTCCACATCCTCGGCCCTGCGGTTTCGCATGCGCAACTGCGAGGCCCAGACGACCTTCGACCCCGTTGACCTTCAGGGGTACCGTCACGTCACGGCCGCTATCGACATCCTGGTCAAGGACACCTCCTACGACCCGAACAACTACTATCGGGCGATCCTGACCAACGGCGTGGAGACCATCACCCTGGCCGACGTCCAGGGCGACACGCTGGACCTCCTGGAAAAGGGCACGTTCCTCCGCTACTCCGTTGACATCCCCGCCGGATGGACGACGGCGACGCTGGTGGTCTCCTGCTACACAGACTCCTCATCGGGCGCCGAGGCGGTGGACTTCGACAACATCTTCTTCACCGGTTCGGTCCCCGAGCCGGCGACGCTGGCGCTCGTGGCCATCGGAGCGGTCTTTCTGGCGGGCAGGAGGAGGCGGTTCGCGTCGAGTTCGTGAAGGTCCCAATGAGTGCCAAGCGGGCGGGGATGAGACCGCGCGGGGGGTGAACGAGGCGAGACGCGAGAGATGCCACAGTTGATCCTGTCGGGAAGGAGCATTCCCCGTGGAGAATCGCTTGGCCCTTCTGTCAGCTCTGGTGCTTCTGACCTGTGCTCTCGCCTGCCAGCCGCCTTCGTCCCCCGCGTCGAAGCCGGAGGGTGAACCTTATCCGATCGAGCTGAGCTTTGTGCCGGAAATGAGTTCCATCCCGGAACTGGATTCGTGGGAACGCTGTGATCCGAAGGACTTCGGCGACCACATCGAGGCGGTGAAGGCCCGGTGGAAGAAGGTCGGCCCCTGGGTGGCCAAGCACGTGACCCCCGAGCAGGCCAGGGCTCTGTCCCGCTGGGCCCGGAAGCAGATGGACCAGTACACGGCCGTCTCGCCGATGGACACGATCGAGTTCAAACCGGTTCGGCATGACAAGCAGACCGGTAGGGTCCTGCTGGAGGGCACGGTTGACACGCTGCCCGTTCATGCCCCCCTGGTGACGCGGTGGCTGAAGGTATTCCTGCTGTACGACTGCGGGTCCAAGACGCTCCTCCGGGCGACGATCACGATCCGAGGTGAACGGCGGGAATGACGGCGCGTCATACAGCCCTCCCGCGGGCGCTCGTCAGAACCCAGGCACACCCCGCAGCGGTTTCCGCGAAGTACGGGAGCCGATGCCCCGGACGGACTGCGCGCGGAAAAAACCACGGTCGGAAAGCGACCCGGGAAGGTTTCAGGTTCTACTGGACCGCGTACGATCAGAGGACCGGCTTGATGACACGAGTGATACGAATCAGTCTGGTGGTTCTTGCGCTGGCCGCGCCGGTATGGGCGGAGGACTGGCCGGGGTGGCGCGGGCCGCGGGGAGACGGCACCAGCTCGGAGGCGAACGTTCCGGTCCGGTGGAGCGCGACGGAGAACGTCGCCTGGAAGGTCCCGATCCGCGGCAAGGGGTACTCCTCGCCCATCGTCTGGGGCGACCGGGTCTTCCTGACCACGTGCCTGGAGGACCAGAAGAACCGCGTGCTGCTCGCCCTGGACCGCAGGAGCGGCAAGGGCCTGTGGGAGCGGGTCGTCCTGACCGCGCCGCTGGAGAAGAAAAACCCCCTGAACTCCTACGCCTCCAGCACGCCGGCCACCGACGGGAACCACGTTTGGGTCACGTTCCTTGAGTTCCCCAACGTCCAGGTCGTCTGCTACGACGTTGAGGGCAAGGAAGTCTGGCGCCGCTCGCCCGGCAAGCTCTACTCCATACACGGGTTTTGCAGCTCGGTGCTGCTCTACAAGGACATGGTGATCGTCAGCGCCGACCAGGACGCCACCGGCGCCGACCGCGCGTACATCGTCGCCCTCGACAAGGCCACCGGCAAGGAGCGGTGGCGGATCGACCGGCCCAACCGCGTCCGCTCCTACTGTCCGCCGGTCATCTTCCAGGCCGCCGGGAAGCCGCAGATGGTCCTCAGCGGCTCCAAGTGCGTCGCGTCCTACGACCCCGACACCGGCAAGCAGTACTGGATCATCGACGGCCCGACCGAGCAGTTCGTCGCAAGCCTGGTCTTCACGGACGACGTCTTCATGGTGACCGGCGGCTACCCCACGCTGCACATCCTGGGCATCCGCCCGGACGGGCAGGGCAACGTCACCAGCACGCACGTCCTGTGGCACGAGCGGAAGACCCCGGCCTACGTGCCTTCGCCCATCGCGGCCGGCAAGAGCTTCTTCGTCGTGTCCGACGAGGGGCAGACCAGTTGCATCGAGGCCAGGACGGGCAAGCGGGTGTGGCAGGAGAAGCTCGGCCGGCATCACAGGCCAAGCCCCGTCTCGGCAGGGGGGAACCTGTACTTCCTGGACGACGACGGCGCGACGTTCGTCGTCAAGGCGGCCGAGAAGTTCGAGCTTCTCGCCAGGAACGCCCTTGGCGAGGAATGCAACGCCTCACCCGCGGTCTCGCGAGGACAGTTCTTCATCCGCACCGTCAAGAACCTTTACTGCATCGGCCCGGGCGAGAAGGGGCAGACGCCGTAGGGCTCCGCCGCACGTGCCAAGATGCGTGCCACGGCCCGGTAGCGTGCCCTCCGACATGCTCAGGGCCCAGGATCGCGGCGCCGGGCGTGTTGACGCTCTGACGCAGCGGTTCCGGGTTCCCCGAGGTCATGCCGCGGTCGCGGCGACGTTCTCATGCCCCCGGGGCGCGGGGAAGACTCACTCCTCCTCGCCGGTCAGCCTGCGGATGCGGATGTTCTTGGCCGCACCGTGCGTCCGCCAGGTGGCGATTCCCAGCGGCACGGACGGCTGCACCTCCATGCGGATGCTGATCTGGCGTTCCTTGCGGTCCACGGCGATGATCTGCTCATCGTCCAGCCAAGCCGTGATTCGGGCCTTGGTGACGCGGACGCGGACGTGATACCACCGGCCGTTCTCGTACTCGATGCTCTTCGTGGTCTCGTTCTCGGAGGCGTCCATCCCCTCGAGGCACGACAGGCCCGTCACCGAGCCGTTCCACCCGCCCAGGATCAGCGAGATGGGGTCCTTTCCCACCGGGAACGTCAGCCCGCAGAAGAAGTCATTGTCCTCCACGCGCATCGCGTCCAGCTCGATCTCGTAGTCCTCTCGGGGGATGTCCTTAGCGTACGTGATGCCCGTGCCCGTCTCGCCCTGCGCCATGTGCACGACGCCGTCCTTCACATAGACCTTCCCCGACCCGCCCCAGTCTGGCACTTCCCACCCGGCGAGCGTCTTTCCGTCGAACAGGTATTCCCATCCATCCGCCGTGAGCTTGGGCGCCTCCGTCACCGGCTTGGTCGGCCCGGTGCAGGAGCAAAGCCCGGCCGCGAGAAGCACACCGAGCGACCAACTCGCGATGCGGCGCCGCGCGGGCCGCCCGTCCGGAGCAAGTTCATCACAAGACATGGCATTTCTCCAATATGTAAGGCTCACCCTCTTGCCTCCGCCCATCCGGGCAGCGGAAGCGCGTCCGGCCCGCCGGATGCGAGGCCGCGAGGGACAGGATCGCAGACCTGCCGGCCAACCGTGGGCCGGAGCGAACGCATCAGTCAGCGTTCCGT
>Ga0315277_10009405_pt1 | contig 12488 bp, 17 predicted proteins | sample YL17G05_15_MG_FD_203695 | JGI IMG/M metagenome (GOLD analysis project Ga0315277, IMG submission 203695) | Sediment microbial communities from Yellowstone Lake, YNP, Wyoming, USA - YL17G05_15 | ecosystem: Environmental > Aquatic > Freshwater > Lake > Sediment | place: USA: Wyoming | collected... | reverse complement strand
ATCCCACCTGGAATAATATTTGCCATTAGGCCAGCACCTTTCTAACGATTAATGCGTTGGTAATAGAATTACTAGTGGCACTGACTATCAAACTCTGAGAGCTAGCCAGGTCTACAGTGGTGGTAACCAAATAAGTAGCTATGACTCCATAGGATCCGATTAAATAGATAGAGTTTTGTTGAAGAGTGCTATTGATTCGGACAATTACACCTTTGATATAGAAATCTACTCCTCCTGCTCCTGACAACAGTTTAGAGAATAGTGTGCTGCCGCCTAGAGTGACAGTTAAGGTGGTGTCTTCCCAGCTAGTGGATCCTGTTCCCCAAGCCAAGAAAACTATCCGTTGCAAATTTACTGATAGTGTACCACCTGGAATAGCATAGGTTAAAGACGTCCCAGCATTTTGAGTTTGAGCACTCAGGACGCTGATAGAATTCACTGTAGGACCTGTTAGTCCTGTAGCTCCATCAATGCCCTGAAGACCAGTAGAGCCTATAGTCACGCCAGTAGCCCCTATTAATCCTGTGGCGCTACTGGAGGTGCCAGTCAATCCGATGATTCCGCTGACCCCTATTCCCGATCTACCAATTATTCCAGTGGCCCCGGCGAGTCCTGTATAGGTGTAGTTAGCACCAGTGATGCCTACAAATCCGGTTATTCCTACGGCTTGAACTCCCGATAAAGCATATCCATCAAGAGACATTCCTGTGTTACCTTGGGCTGGTTGAAAGCCGGTGATTCCAACTATTCCCGTGATTCCAATGGTACCGGTGGCACCAGCCAAAGAAAATCCAGTGATTCCTTGGACGCCTGTGTCTCCGATTAAACCAGTTGCCCCTCTAACGCCTACAATTCCCGTGGTTCCAGTTAATCCAGTAATGCCTCGGATACCCGTAATACCAGCATAAGCGGAGCCATCCGAAGCCACTAAATTATCTCCAGGGTTTAAACTGGTGTATTGTCCAGTGACCAAATCAGTCCCTTTGACTACTACCAAAGCGGGAGCCTGGGAGTTCATCTCTGTGCTAATTCCCGAACCAGGGATGGGGTTCGCCAGCTCATTGAGTTCGGTACTAATGGCCGAACCTGGGATAGGATTGGCTAGCTCATTGAGTTCGGAGCTACTGACGTGAATGACATTTAAGTTGAAGTAATAATCATCAACTAAGTTGCTTAGGGGCATAAGAATTATTATACAATATATCCATGACTAATTTTAATCCTGTGGGAACAAATATAGATAGCGGCTATAATACTCGAACTACCATCAGAGATTCCCTGGTGGATAGCGCTGGTGGAACCATTCCCGGTGGTTTGGTAGGAAATACTGGTATCTCTGGATCCACAGGAGTAAGTGGTATCACTGGAATCATTGGAGCTACCGGAACTCCTGTTTTTGGAGACACAGGAGTTCAAGGAGAGACTGGTGTTTTCTCTGCTGTGGGAGAGACAGGGATTCAAGGAATTATAGGCATCATCGGTAATACTGGTTTGAATTTTCCAGGGGCCACCGGTTTAGTGGGCTTAACTGGGTCGGGCTCCACAGGATTAGCCGGTGATTTTGGAATTGATGGCATTCCCGGAAGCACAGGAATCACCAACACAGCTACCGGCCTACAAGGACTCACTGGAACTAGAGGCATCACAGGATTAGTAACTGATCCGGGAAGAACAGGGATCTTTGGAAGAACAGGCATTACAATTACTGGCCTGCGTGGAATCACGGGAGCGGTTCTAAGAGGCGCAACTGGCATTACCGGAAATACCGGAGTTTTTGGAATCACTGGCTTAGATAATCTAGGTATCTTAGACATCCAGCGACAGTTGGTGGGGGTTGGTTCCACTCTCATTTATATGGTCCCGGCTAATCTGTTAGAAAATGACAATCAACAATTAGATTTTCTAGCTACCGTGCAAACACCTATTGATGCCACTCCAGGAACTATAAATATGTCTTTTGGTGGAGTGACGATTTTCAGCGACCGGCTGGCAGGGATCACCGGAGGAGCGATGGCTTCTCTAGAAGGAACCATTATTAGAACAGGAACTGGTGCACAGCTATGCGTCGTGGCTGCGACCTACACTAACAATGATTCCCATACCCAAAGAACGTCTACTTCTTTAGATACTGGTGTTACTCAGATCTTAGGAGTAGATATTAATACCAGCGGGGATAATGGAACAGTGTTCAATATGATTACCAAAATGATTTCCTGATCAGTAGTGCAAATTCCAACGTTTCACAACTTATTCATTTGAGACAAATTGCAATTTTATGTTACGATTTAGTGGATGCATCCGTCTATCAATACTTCGATGATTCTTTATGAAGGAGCCTTGGGAAGTATTCTCGGGACTCTAATCTTGGATACCTTTTTCTCTAACGAAATACATGCCAAATGGGTGTTACTGGCAGCCATGACTGAGCATGATGTTTCATATAAATATAAGAAACTGTCCGGTCTGCAAGTAGAAACCACTCTGTAGCTGTTAGAACGGTTCTAGAACAAAGTTAAACCTTGCTTTATTGTCAGAAATGCTAGAGGGCGGGATCCAGGTAATGGAATACAAAGAAATCCCGCTATCTACCTTTATATTTTTTCGCAGTGTGCTATTATATTAATATGAGCGTTATTATTAATTCTTGTACAACTGGAATGGTACCCACCAAAGAAATGACCCCCCACGTTCCCATCTCCCCACAAGAAATAATCGAAACAACCTTACGTTGTGCGGAGTTGGGCGTTCAGATCGCGCATATTCATCCTAGAGATGAGGATGGAAAGCCAACTTGGAAGAAAGAAGTATTTCAACAAATAATTGTTGGCATTCGATCTAAAAATCCTAATATTTTGATCAGTGTCACTACTAGTGGCCGCAACTGGAGTGACTTTTCGCGACGCTCTGAGTGCTTAGATCTAGACGGAGATGATAAACCAGATCTAGCTTCTCTCACTATTGGATCTCTCAATTTTGTCAAAGCTTCATCCATTAATGCTCCAGATATGATTCATCAATTAGCTCAAAAAATGATGGATCGAGGCATCAAAGCTGAGTTGGAAATCTTCGAATGCGGCATGCTTCATAAGGCTAATACTATGCTAAAAACAGGTATCTTGAAAGATGAGAAACCATACTTCAATATATTACTAGGTTCTCTGGGCACCTCCCCGCTTCACCCAGCGGTATTTGGTGGAATTCATGCCTTGCTACCATCCAATGCCGAATGGGCAGTGGCTGGTGTGGGTGCTTATCAATTAGATGCTAATGCTATGAGCTTAGCTTACGGGGGCAATGTTCGAGTGGGATTAGAAGATAATATATATTATGATCGACAGAAGAAGGTGCTAGCCACCAATGAACAATTAATAGCTAGAATCAGAAGCATGATGGATTGCCTGGGGCTAATACCTGCTTCTTTTCTAGAAACTTGTCAGCGTTTAGGCATTAAACGTGCAGGTATTCCAACATAAGTCCCCGGAGAATCTAAATGTTTGGTTGCCACCCCACCAGCGCCTATTGTAACATCATCGTGAATTAAAATACCATCGATTACTGTTGCATTAGCTCCAATATAACTACGGTCACCTATTTTACATCTCCCACAAACAGTGGCTGCCGGACCAAAGCGGTTCAAATTTCCAATCTGCGTATCGTGTCCTATTGACACGGCTCTGTTGAAATAGTTAAAATTACCAATTTGGGCATCGGTCCCCACTACGGACAAAGGTCCGAAATAGTTTCCTACCCCCATCCTCACAGAGGTAGGAATAGATGCGCGTGGATGCAATAAGTTACTAAAACTAAGTTGATAGGAAGCAATTGAGCCTAGAAACGCTTGTTTATTTGTGGCTAAAAAACCAAAAATATGATGGGTGCTGCTAGGTGTCACCACACCAAATCCTTTCAAATAGGACTCTAAATCTTGCATGAGAATTTTTTTAGAGTTCAGCTTATTAGAAATAAATTCAGACAGCGGTTCATTGTAGACAACTCCATAAATTTTCTCTTCTCTAGTCTCTACGGCATCTATAATATCTCCAATTAAATTACCGGCTCCTAGAATCACCCAGCTCATTATACTCCTCCTCGTTCTGAGAGACGAGTGTAGCACTTATTTCCATCTTTAATAGCACAAATGTCAGGTAGAACTTTCCACGAATAACGCCCTAGCCTTTCGTAAAAACGAAAATCATTAGCGATTCCGTATCTAAAATCGATGTCTGTTGGGTAATCAACCTTTTTAGCAATCTCTCTGTTAAACGAATAATTAGCAATATCAATTCTTCCTCGCTCAATTGGAAATTTAGGGAGAGTAGTAGGCCCATTTTTAACTTTGGTTAAGAGGACAGCCGCATCATTGTGCGCCAGCCAAAGTTTTTGAAAATAAGCATTATCTGTGATTTTAAGATCAGCATCCAAAAAAACAAAACGATCCGCATCATATTTTTTGAGACAATGGTTTCTTCTTTTCCCCAAGTTGCACAATAAGGTGCTCAAGGTAGGGGTTGATTCTGCTGCTAATTCATCATAAATAAAACGAGAATTCTTTAAAGAAGATGTCCATTCTTGAATTGAAGCAGATTTTCCATTGCTAATAGCTATGTGGATAAAATCTTGAAAGGTTTGCTCTAGCAAAGATTGGGTGAGCAACTTAAAGGCGGGCAAACAGGGCTCAAAAACTGGAGTAATGGCACATAGGAATGTCACGTTAACCAGGGAATTCCGGACAACTTTTGGTGTGCCCATTTTCAGCCCATTTTTGATAATCCATAATGCCTATGGTAGCATTTTGGGGGAGGATTCTCCACTTGAAACAAAATCCTGAGTTGGGCATAGTGCAAATTCCAACGTTTCACAACTTATTCATTTGAGACAAATTGCAATTTTATGCTACGATCTAGCTGATGCATCCGTCTATCAATACTTCGATGATTCTTTATGAAGGAGCCTTGGGAAGTATTCTCGGGACTCTAATCCTGGATACCTTTTTCCCTAACGAAATGCATGCCAAATGGGTGTTACTAGCAGCCATGACAGTTTCTTATATTTACATGAAACAAAGGAGTTTCATCCCGTCTTTTGAGAAAGGAATTCCCAGTAATCCAGAAATATTTGTGGAAAGGTCGCCTCTGGTCTCGTAGTTACTACGCAGGTAGCTGCGGAGGAACTACCTTGGATGTGATCAAGACCTACATTGGGAACCAGCAAACTCCGGAATCTTAGAACATCCACAGGCATTCATCCTCCGCCTGAAGGCGGAGGTTTTCTGCCTGGACTTTGATAAACTAGTGTGGTGTGGTGTGGTGTGATTTTTTTCTAGCTTGTTTGACGCAAATTCCAACGTTTCACAAACTTATTCATATAAGAGGTAGAAACACCGAATTTTTTGGCAGTTTTTTGGATGTTATACTTGAACCGTCGTAGAGCCTTGCCTACTTCTGCGGGGTCTAACTTGCTTTCTTTGATGATATCAAAAGCAGGGAATTCTCGTTCTAGCCCGTATTTAGCAACTAGCTGCCGCAGCACTGTGACTCCAATATCCAATTGCTTGGCCGCCCGACCACGATTACCGCGCCATTTGCGTAAGGCTTGGTGGACCTCTTGCTTAGAGCGTGATCGGTATTGCTCTGGATCAATGCCAAAGGAATGAAATAATCTATAGAGTGTGGTTCGATTGCACTTTAACTCTGACGCTACGCTTTTGACATGTCCTTGGTGTTTAACAAGAGCCTCTGTGACATCGGTAGGGGTAATTTGTTTTTTAAGATCTGGTTTGGCGCGCAATAAATGTCCTAGCCCAGCTTCCATAGCTCGTTTCTTAAGTGTAGTAGGATGCATTCCTAGTTCTCGGGCGGTATTCGCAATGTGCCCTTCGTTAATAATCAGGGCGTTTTCCAACATCTTTTTAGGTACTGATTTGTTGCTCAGTGGGATATCATCTTCAGTCAAACCTTCAGCCATTGTAATAACATTAACTGGAATAGATGATAGTTTACCTACACGTCTCCCGTATAAATACCAATTGATAGTAGTTCTATTTTCTCCGATGACGAGAGCTAGCTGAGTCGTGGAGAGTTTGAGTCGTTGCATCACAGCTTTGAGCCTAGCACGTCCTTCCTCCAGTGGTATCCTAGATCGTTTAGGCAGTCTCTTACCTTCGGCTGTTTGAGACATATACCAGAATTTGGCTTCTTCCGGATCGAATTTGATAGCTTTGCGAGAAATATCTTCCAATCTCTTAGTGTTGGCTCGAATTTGTTCCGCGATTTTGTCCCCCACCACCACATCATGCGGTATATCTGAGGATCGCGTCCATCGACGCACCGTTTCTTGGTTAACTTTTAAATGTTCAGCTATTTGGGCAGTACTATGAGTTCTTTTTGGTTCTTTGGAAAAGGGAGTGCCACGACTGAAAATAGGATTGCGCAGGGTGGCAGATGGAGCTGGAGGATGGTAAGAAACTCTCCAGAGACACTCCGAACACACAGGTTGGATGTCACGTAAATCTGGATCTATGTTGAATCCATTGATATCTACCCATCCAACAGCACAAGATTGACACATATCCCCACCACAGAAATGACACATTATGACGCAAAAAATACATGGCCTTGCACCACAAGCATCATTAGGACAATTAGCGATCAAATAACCATTAGGTTGGGCTACCGACACTGGATCTCTACAGCAGCAAGTAGGTTGGATTCTGTTTAAATCAATAACTGTTATCTCTAAGTATGGTATTTCTGGCGTAGGAAAGAAATCCTCAACAGTTTCACATCGAATCATCAAATTTTGAGGGGATGCGCCAGCGGCCCAAGCCTCCACCTGGCCTAAATGTGATTGATTGAGAATGTGGCCTTCTAAGTTTAATGATGCAGCTACCAACTCTTCGGGACTAAAAAAGACACCTTGCAGCACACCACTAGCAATATAAACCTTGCTGATTTGCAGTAATTGCAAAATTTCTCGCGTAGAATATTGCCCAGCGTGGAAACCACGTCCTAGATTTCTAATGCTTCTGCGGATGTCTTCGTCCATTTATCGTTTTTTAGCCTTAGACTTAGCCCTAGACTTTTTAGCTTTGGCCCTAGACTTTCTAGCTTTGGAACGCCGACGTGGTTTCTTCTTTCCATTGCCAATTGCTTTGTGTAATTTTTCTTTCGTAGCACTTGCCCAACGTGATAGAGCTGGATGCTTAGTTCTATTGCGACGTTCTAGGTCAGCTAAGGCTTTAGAAATAGGAGTAAGACCGTGACGTTTGGCCAGTTTTACAAAATGAGAAATCGGCATACTGGTTACCTTTTTACCAGCAGGCACCGCCAAAATTCCCGGATGCACTGAGACAACCTTGGGCCGTGGAACTCTGGATCTGTGGTCATGGTACCTTTTAATGGTGTCCTTAGCCCTCTGTACTTCGGCAGAAGTTCTGGTGCTACGAGAACTGCCAGTGGCTCGATGGTGACGAAGTATTTTATTGGCTTGTTGAAGACTAAGAGGGGATCTGCGTCCGGAATGACGAGGCATATTTTTCTCCAAGTGTAGTGTAGCAAATTTGTGGGTGATACTGGAATCAAAGATTTAAGTTCGACGTGACAAAGTTCTAAGTTCGATTAGTTCGATGCCAACGCTCTAAGATCTAAGTTCGACGCTTGAAATGTTCAAAGATATAAGTAAATTATTGGGATGGGAAAACGCGGTGTCACCATACGTATTTTGCAGCCAGTGGAGCGAGAAGCCCACAATGGCGAACTTTGGAAGTTTAAACCTGGTGATATTGAAGAAGACGTGGATATCAATGAATATGGATGGGCAGTATTGGATTTTGGCTGAGGCCAGATTGTAGAACTTTTTCCCCGTTGGGGAGAACAAGATCCAAGCATTGGTGAGTTTGAGATTATTGAATTAGAACGACATGTGTTGAAAATATCTACAGAAACTATCCAGGGAGACAAAGGTTTTTGGGATGAGCCCGACCTGTCGGGGATCCAGGGGGATATTCGTTGGTCTTTACGTTGGTACAAAGAACAAAGTCTTTCCATATACACCAAAGATCTAACGATGACAATCAGCGGAAACCCGCCACCAGAAAAGCAGCTTACAGATAAAAATCCATTCATGATTGGTGTAAATTGTGATCATGGCTGGAGAAATCTGGTTAATACCCAATTTCCAGGAACGGTTAGCATGACAGTTGGGGGTCAACTTGCTGATTATCCAGGTTCTAGCTGTGCTATCTATGAAACTACCTGTCAAATTGTGCAGAAGTTGTATGAGACTGGGAAGTTAGATGATCGAGTAAGTTGGGACAATCCTCCAAAGATTGAAGATTAGTCCTTCTTCCATCCAAGAACCAGCATGTGCTTGGCCAGTTCTCGCAAATAATCGATATCCAGCTTGTCGGGTGGTGTACCTTTAGCTGCGTCTGCGGCGAATTGTTTAGCAGCATCGATGGTTAGTGACTTGACACGATCCATCGTTAGGGCTCTCTCTTTAGCTTTTGGATCAAACAACAGGTTGCAAATAGCGTACTGAAAAACCTCGGGAAGTGCTTGGATAGATCCGAGGCTCATTGGCAGAGCACGTAGGTCTGGGCCACCACGGCTAATAATATAATCATTGAGACCATTGACCGCCTCCTCTTCTAGATAAGAGAGCCCTCTAGCATTGTGATCCAAGAGACTGATTCCAGTTAACTCTTTATCAGAAATTTGCGTATTAGGTTTGTAGGTGAAAAGTGTTCCCCAAATTTGAAATTGCATTTTCACATGAGGCTCCGGTTCTTGCGGCGAACTAACTAGATGGCCTCTGTTGAGCTTATTCATTGCAGGAACCGAAACAGTGATCCAATCTGCGGCTAACATTTTGATGGGGGGCATGAATTGCAAATCTCCACCGTCACTTTTTCGGTCTTTGATTCCGACTAAGAGAGGTTGTTGTGGATCGGAGTTACGGGTGTCTGCTACGATAACTGGTGTCCATTTGATTTTCTTGATGAATAGCGCTTGGTCATCTCTAATCTTTAATTGAAATCCGGGCAAAGTCGGATAGGCATTGTAACTTCTAGTAATATACTGTTCTTCGTAATCAACTCTGGCCGATAAGTTAAAGTCCATAATTAGACTCTATCATTTTGAGCTAAAGTTTTCATCAGCATCAATCCCACCACTAGTTGTGCAAGGATATTGGTATCTGGGCCCAATACCATCTTGTTTAGTGGTGTGCGAAGACGAAACAATTCATGAGTAGCTATTCCCAGTGGAATTACGCCACACAAGAGACGCTCCCGAGAAACGTAGTTCTTGACTAATGGAGCTACTAAGGCAGCCGCCAGGAAGGACATAGAAAAATCGAAGATGGCAAAGGGGCCGACTCGATATTTTCGCAAATCAGCAACGTTCATGGTACCTTTCCTTCAGCAGTTTCTTGTAGCACTTGTAGCCAGCTAGACGTATCAGACAGAGGAAGACGCTGGACACTGGAACTAATAAACTGGCTAGAGGGAGTTCCATCGCCCGGCCAAGCCAATATTTTGCGGCCTCCAGGACAATCTGCAAAGACTTCGTTTAATGATTCTCGGCTACCATCATTTCGCCATCTAAACACAATGGCTTCTACCCTGTGTGCATTTAGTGGCACTTGATAGGGAATTGGAGCCATTCCAGGCCAGGGATCTCGCTGGTTGTAAAAAATGGAAACGCCTAAACCATTAGAGAAGTGCCAACGCCTAAACCATCTCTGCAGGGAACCTGTTTTGGGAAACCAACATTCGGAAGGATCGTCAGTTTCTCCAATCCTCTCATAGCTTTGCATAACTTCTCTTTGGCCCCAATACATCTCTATCTCTACGTCTGGTGGTGGTATAATATTAGCTCGCAAACAGGCAACATTGTAACGAAGCTTATCATCCCAGGCACCACTAATCTTCCACTGTCGTTCTAGAGCGCGCAAACTAGCATCAGGATTTCGTTTAGAGTTTTCTGGGCCTACAACTTGAAAATCAACAACTTCTTTAGGCCAAGACCACCACTGAAGTCCTCCGAAATAATCATCAACGCATGTTATAAGCAACATGAATGGTTTACCCCTAGTATCATCTATAGAATCTAATCTAGCGGTAGCCATGAGTGGAGCGCCCAAAACCCCAGGGATGGGTCCACGGCCTGGCTTTCGGCTTCGTTCGATGGCTCTTTGAATATGCACTTCTTTTCCATATCTAGTAGCTAGATGAAATAAACGTTTCCAAGCATCCTTGTCCAAGAAGTCTTGCCGCAGCTCTCTTTCTGCGTTGCGTAGTTGGTCATCAGGAGTAGGATTGCGCCTATTAGCTGGGGGTGCTATAGCTGCAAAAATCGCATCAAAATTATCCGGCCACTGTGGTATTAGGTGAGGATTCTGCAACAAGTGAGCTACATATCGAGCGACAATTCCAGCATCGATGTCATTTTCAATTTCTTCATTGGCCTCCCATAACCAATTCTGCAATTCTTGGTCCTCTACCCAGACTGACCATGAAGAGTCGAACTGCCCCACATCATCTACTGCGAAAATATAATGTTCCAATCCAAGCTGGCCCAATAAATTGGCTACTGCCTGGGGAGAATCATTTTGTCCTGGATGAAAGCCACTTTGAAATTCACTAGGTATCTGCGTATAACCATGAGCACCCAGATTAATATTTAGAGCAGGGGATAAGGTACCAGTAGTTCCTTGAAGCTCATCTAATAATGGTTGGGGATCGTCTTGAATGCATCCCGTACAAAGAATGTCACCATCAGTAATAAAATAAGGTGGCGTCCACCCATAAGAAGTCGGTTGTGTTTCGATGGCTCGATTACATCCACCACACATAGAGACGCCATCTGACCAGTCTATGACTACTCCTGGAATATTTCCTAACAAATCTCCTAATCGATGCAGAGAATCATCGATAACACGACGTTCTCGGGTCTCTGGATCATATTCGGTATCTTCATTCCAGTCTGCAGTGACAACAATAACATCGGGATCGCCGCTTCCCGGAGCATAACCGTTATAGTAGTCTATCTCTCCTCTTTCCAAAAGAGGTGTTAGTAAAGGCGCAATTATTCCAAGTAGTGTTTGTGCAGAAGCTCCTTGATTGGCATGGATGGCAGCTTCAACATCATTAACGACTTGCCGACGCTCTGTGGCTTCCTGGGCTTTGCGTGTTATACTTTCTCTGCGATAATAAGCGCCAGATCCGTAGGCGCGATCATAGGCAACGCGAAAGCGTTCTATGTCATCGGGCCCGCCCATTCGGGCTAATCGCTCTAATTTACGGAGGGGTTCATCCACAAGTTTATTATGGCATATTACGGATAATTAATCTCGATCTTTGTGCTTGCACGATCCGTTGGGGCCTGCTGGGCCTGTTGGTCCTACTGGACCTTGTGAGCCTGCTGGCCCTTGTGGGCCTGTTTCGCCTGCTGGACCTTGTGCTCCGGGCTGACCTACCACAACATAGACCTTACGTTTGTAAGGGCCGCATCCTGCGACAACACAACCCATGATGATGACAAAGGCTAAATTTATAATTTTCATTCCATCATTATAGCACAATTAGTGGTATATATACCACATATTTTGTGCTAAGTCAGCGACTTTTCGATGTCTTCCAGCTCCATCTCAGTCTTAGCCTCTTCGCTAACCAGCGACTTGAGCTTTTTCTTGGTATCATCTAGCTGGGCTTTACGGGCTTCCCAACCAATGATATCCAACCGCTTCTTGAAATCCTTCTCCCAGTCGCAAATGGAGTTGCCATCCCACAGGAAGGGTTTGATTGCCACGCCAAGACGCTCTGCAGCCTGCTGGTGTAGTGATTCCTTTTCCAGCAAGCAAGCCAGAGCTTCTACCAAGGGCTGGGCATCCCGCACAGTGTTGAGATTGAAAAAGTTAGTTCCATCTTTGTACTTGAAAATACCGTTGGTATTCCAAGAAGCTTTGGGCTTAACCCCCAAGTTGTTCTGCTGTTCTTCTACTTTGGCAAGCAGAAGTTTGATTTTATCGTCGTGTTTGGTCATGTTGTTCTTTCTAGAGTTCGATTTGAGTTCCGTGTTCATTTTCTATGAATAGTTTATAAAATTCCATACCAGCTAATTCTTGGCTGGACACTACTTGTTCGTTTTCCATAGCTCTGTTTAGGACAAACTTTTTATCAGCGGTAAGTGCAACCGGCACCGACCCACGATGCAGCACGTAAGTAACTTTGTGACGATTATCGCCGTAGCCATAACCATAACGCCAAGAGTGTGTGATCCTTACTGGATAGAACTCATCCTTCGCCTTAAGAAAGGTATAGTGATCGAAATAATTCTGGCTTTCAGGGCGCTTAAACCCATCGGTTTTACTGATGAGTTTGACTGGCTTGGCCCCATGAACTGAGGCTCTAAACTTTTCAAATTCTTCTGCAAAAAGAGGAGAGGACTCTTCACTTAGTTTAGCAGCCAGTTTAGTAAAGCCATCCT
>Ga0315277_10009403_pt1 | contig 12490 bp, 14 predicted proteins | sample YL17G05_15_MG_FD_203695 | JGI IMG/M metagenome (GOLD analysis project Ga0315277, IMG submission 203695) | Sediment microbial communities from Yellowstone Lake, YNP, Wyoming, USA - YL17G05_15 | ecosystem: Environmental > Aquatic > Freshwater > Lake > Sediment | place: USA: Wyoming | collected... | reverse complement strand
TGGGCTTTGGTCAGCACCATTGAGGAGTCTGGTCGCACCGTTTTCCTTTGTGATGTGTGCGGAGTCGGCTATCCAGATGAAGCAACAGCTCAAGAATGCCAGAATTGGTGTGAGAAACACTCAAGCTGTAACTTGGCTATTACGCGGAAAGCGATTCATCGCCCAAGCTAGGAATCCGCCCAGAACATCTTGATGCCATGCGCCGACTGTTAACGGCCACATCCATGGTCCGACAAGTTAGCAGAACTCTTTCTTGGGGCTCACAAGGCGTTGAATCGAACTCGGGCAGTCGGCTGGATCCTGAGAGTATTCGCTCAGCGGTTTCGTGTCTGGATCAGGACGTACTCGTTGCCGTAGAGATCTTCAAAGAGCGCCTGAACTCCATACCCGATGTCTTCCGGCGGACTGGTGAACTTCACCCCGCGAGCCTTTAGCATCTCGTAGGTTCTGCGGCAGTCATCGGTATTGAATCCAAGGTGGCTCTGTTTGCCGATCTGCTCAACCTGCTCCTTCTCAACCGCCTTCAAGAGAACGAATTCAGGTTCCTTCTGATCCTTCGGCGCGACAGTCAGCCAGCGGAAACCTGGCATCGTTTGAGAATCGTCCCCTCGCTTCTCGAAGCCTAGTTTCTCCGTGTAGAAGCACAGAGCTTCAGCTTGGTCACGCACAAAGATCGTAACCAACGCGAGTCTCATCATTCACTTCACCTGCGTGAAGAACGGGACATGTAAGAAGGGGAAGATAGAGAATGGAATTCAGCCTGAGCCTATTGCATCTTCCGTAGGTTAGCGTTGTCTTCATTGAAGGATCGCGTGAAGGGATGCGTCTCGTTTCGGATTGGCAGTGCTTCTATCTTGCTTAGGCACATTGATTCAAGGCTCTGGATTGAGCGCATTGATGTGTCGGGTGCGGAACATTGATATACCCAACGGGCTCACGCCATCCGTATGAACTGGGCTCAACTTGACATCGGGAGCACTTTCCTAGTCCTATCAGTACTCGCCGGCGCCGGAGCCGCCGCACTCCTTCTCCACGCCGCTGCACGCTCAAGGCCACGCAAAGCTACATTCATTGACTCAACGCTGCCCGTTCAACTCTACAGTGGAAGCAGCGCCGATAGACGGGGGCCGAATCTACTCGATAGAGTCACCTTACTCAACAAGAATCTCGTTCAATGCCGCAACTGCTCCATGATCGATTATGCAAATGCACGATTCTGTATTCGATGTGGACTGCCGATGCAATCACAGGTCGAACCGTTGAGAGGATATATTCGCGACGTTGAGGCTCGGTATCTAGCACAAGATGGATCAAATCGGATGGTTGGACTTTCGATAGGGCTTGATCCCGAGACCCGGCTCGGCGTTATCATTGGCATACAGAAACGAGAACCTCCGCAATCAATGAATGAAAACCGAAATTGAGTCTCGAAGTATACCGAGAGAATTGCCGTGTCAAGAAAGGACATGGACAGAGATGGTGTGCACACAGTCGCCATAGGCGCAAAGCCGTCAAGTCCCAGAGACACTGCATCTCAACCCTGAAGCGAAACTTATCGTGACCATTCAGGATTTCAAAGTCTAAATGTCGTTCCAACTTAAACGACTAATCGAGGCCTAGCTATTAGGGAATTTTCGCCCTGACTCGTTGGATTTCTCATGTGTGCGCGAAATGCAAATCTTTTAGTTATTTAGAATTGTCTTCTGCGCGATCAAGCAGATGATGCAGCGTTGAAGTGCGTCACAGTCTCTGCAAGGCTGGACAGGAATCTCTCCACCTCTTGAACAGTGTTGAAGTGCGCAAGGCTGGCCCGAACCGCAATGGATTTGCCATATGTTTTGAGAGTTCTTGAATAGAAGCCGCCACCGTCTTCCGCCAGAACAGCAATCGCATGCTTGTTCCAAAGGTATTCGGCCACGTTCGATGGGTCTGCGGTAGTGATGTTGAAAGTGAAGGTAGGAACACGCAAGTGCACTTGCGATGGATCCTTCACTCCGTAAAGCTCCAATTCCCCAACTGCCCCCATGCCATTGACATCGCTCGTGCCACCAAGCATGGCATCCGTAAGTGTTCGTTCGTACTTCTCGATCCATGACATGGCCGCTTTGAGCAGCCGTCTTCTCCCCGCATAGTTGGAGATCTCGTCTCGAACCTCCTGTTCCACCATACTTCCTAGCCAACTGAGATAGTCCATCACAGCCGTGATCGAAGCGAAGAGCGCTTGATCCCGCGTACCAAGCTCCCATTTCTCAGGTCCATGATCCGGCGCGGGAACTACCTTGTACGGCTTCAGAGTCTCAAGCAGCTCCTCTCGACCAAACATGAAGCTTCCGCGTCGGCTGAACAGTTTGTATGCTGAAAAGACAATGAAATCGAAAGGATACTGCTGTACATCAACCGGAACATGCGCGACAGTGTGAACCGCATCTAGAACCGCGTAGGCACCAACCTTTTTGCTGATCTCGAGAACCTCCCTCAATGGTGTCTTAGAGCCTAGCACATTAGAAACTCCGGCAACGGTGACAACCCTTGTCTTGTCGTCAACCAAACTCGCGAAATGGGACACGTCCAGCAACCCGTCCTCAGGATTGAATCTTGCGAATCTGACTTCTTTGACAATCCCTCTGCGCTCAAGCTCCAACCAAGGGCTGACATTCGCGTAGTGCTCGTATTCGGTAGTGACAATGTTTTCGTCTCCTGACATCTCCCTTCCAAGGGCATAGCTGAGATGGAAGAGCAGGCTTGTAGCTGACTCACCGGAGACGATACAATTTTCCGAAGGCGCGTTTAGGAAATCTCCTACTGACCTTCTGCCTTCAAGTATGATCTCCTCGTTTTTCTTCGATTCCCATGATGGACCATCCACATTCGCAGAACAATCCAAGCGAACCTTTGCTTCAGCCTCCGCCACTCGCTGCAGAACCAATGATCCAGCTGCATTTTCAAAGAAGATCCGTCGTCTTCCACTCGCGTCGGCTTCAGCGCGGGGAAACTCTTTCCTGATGGCTTGAAGAAGTCCGCTGATCGTGCTACTTTGCTGCGAAGCTAGGCTACCTTCTCTCACGGCCCATTACCTATCCATAAGTCCATTACATCCACCAGAAATCTTTGACCCTAGCGTTGTCATGGGCCTGATCGATCGTCACTGCTTTCTTCGCGCGCGTACAGCTGGAAGGCAAAGTATTGCCAGGATAGTCCCCAAAACAGCCCCCTCTTCCCTCCCCAGCAGAGACTAGTCGAGAGTCGTTCACAGCCACAACTAAGGCTAAGACACCGTTTGACGACTTGCTTAGCCGAGTCGCCTCAGATTCATAGAAGGTAGAAAGTATGTCCAAGAGAGTCAGACCAAGTCTCCCGATACCCCCTGCCGAGTCTCATTTCCTTGGCTGGAAAGAGCGCTTTGATCACAGGCTCCGCCACGGGCATTGGTGAAGCGATAGCTTGCAGATTCGCAGAAGCAGGCGCAGACTTGCACCTAGTCGATATAGACACTGAAGGGTTGAACACCGTAAAGCGTCACCTCTCACGATTCAACGTACGAACCGAGATTCACAGTCTGGATCTCTCTGAGAAACATCAGAGAGACAATTTGTGGAGGAAATTGGAAAAAAGAGAGCCGAACATACTGGTCAACAATGCTGGCATCTATCCCTTCATGCGCTTTCTAAAGGTAGATGAACACTTCTTCAACAAGGTCATGGAAGTCAACCTGAACTCAGTCTTCTGGATGTGCCAGCACATGATACAGAGACGATTGCGAAGCGGAGGAGTCATCATCAATGTCAGCTCCATTGAAGCCATATTGCCCTTCACCGAAGATTTGGCTCACTATGACGTTAGCAAGATAGGAGTCATCGGTCTAACGAGAGCTCTAGCCAAAGAATACGGCAAACACAATTTCAGAATAAACGCCATAATACCTGGGGGAATAGTGACATCAGGATTCAAGAAGACAGCAAAGGAGATCCTCAAGCTAAAACTGAGCCACATTAGGCGCGGCGTAGAGTTCAGCTCTCGGCTGCCTATGGGAAGGTTTGGTCAACCGGACGAAGTGGCGCGCATGGCCTTGGTTCTAGCAAGCGACATGTCCAGCTACGTCCATGGCGCATTGATATCAATCGACGGAGGATTCCTTTCAGCCTAAACGAATCGCCCAGCTGAAAGCTAGAGCCTGATTCTCCCGACTTGTTGACCACAGTAGTGCGGGAACTGCAGTCTGAGCCCTGCCGCGAAGACGATTGGAACGCTTCATCATTTTATGGTCGAGGCCCAATCGACAAGCCGCTTTGATATTTCAGATGACATACAGATATGACATTCATGTCATGGATGAGGCGACAACTCAGGATTCCTTCCTGTCAGCGCATAGCAAAGTTCCGACAACGGGAAACTTGTCTAAGACATCTCCACCGTGCGGGGCTTGCTCCATGACATCTGTTAGATCCACACCGGCGTTGTGAAGAACTTGGTGGTCTCCATTCTTCCAAAGAAAACTGCCTGATACATCGTACACTTTACCCTTGTACGCTGCATAAGCTGGAGCCCCATTTTTCCCATTGTATAGGGCCAGCTCTTCCTTTCGGAATTCTCTCATGCATCGAATCCTCGTGATGTTTCCGTAAGAAAAAAGGGAACGGAGCGCGTAAATCGCGCCCTCTGTTCGCTGAGTTCGAATTCACCTGAGAAACTTGGACACGAACGGTGAGTTTTCACCCTTGCGCATGAAGTGACCAGATGGGCCCTCGCCCAAAAACTCTGAGAACCAGGATTCATGCTCGATTTCCTCGTTGAGGATCGACTGGGACAGGTCGTAAGTCCGATGGTCCTTGCCAGTGGTTAGGTTACAGATGTGGGTATATCCTCGTACCGCACACCTTTCTGCTTCCACGAGCACCTTCAGCATTGCTTGGGTGTCGGTCAGGTCCTTTGGGAGCCTGGCCGGCGGACAGGCCGATGCATCGTGGAAGGCTTTCATGTCGTCCGGAAGCTTGCCTCCGAGTTCGTATATGCGAGGAACAAGAGCCTCGAAATGATTACGATCTTCTACTCGGGCTGCCTCTGCGATCTCCTTGATGCCTTCACCTTCGAGCCCTATTAGATTGCATCGAAGGATCGTATAGTAATAGTATGTCGTGAGCTCCGCTGCGGCGTTCTTAACCAAGAGTTCGACAAGCTGATCAACATTGATACCAGATTTCTCCACCATTTCACGTGCTACCCTAGCCATCATATCACCTCCATTGGGTTGTTGAGGTGAGTTGCGTGAGGATTTATTTAAGAGCCATTATTATCTAATAATAGATACGAACATGCACAACGCGACCTCCGATGTCTCCATAATTCAGGCTCTTCGCAAGAAAGGATACAAGGCAACGTCTCAGAGGATAGCGATCTGTCGATTCGCACTCCGCAGTCGAGATCATCCTAGCGCACAGAGAATCTACAAAGAAGTCAAATCGGTGCACCCCACAGTCAGCCTCGCGACAGTCTACAAGACTCTTCATGTTCTCAATGAGCTACGTTTGGTTCAAGAGCTGGCCTTTGCAGAGGACGAGACAAGGTTCGATTCGTATATGGAACCTCACGCAAACCTAGTTTGCCGACGATGTGGAAATATCAGTGACGTAGACGACCCTGTGACTCGAGAAATGGTTGCTAGAGTTGCTTCAAGGGCAAGGTTCACTTTGATGGGACAACGTCTTGACATCTATGGGATTTGCGAAAGGTGCAGCAAGACCACCAAGTCTGTACTAGTGACACCTACGATAGACAAGAATCGATCGGGATACTAGGTTCCTTTTGATTGCAGACATACTGCTGTTCGCTACCTGAGGTCGCAGGGGAATCATGGAGGGTGCCGCGATTTCGGTCTGTATCATAGATTCACCGGTTTGGGCTCTGTTGAAATCATGTCTGAGACAGTCGTTCGCGGGTATTCTTCCGACCATCGTGACCTGCACTAGGTGCTAAGGCATGGACGACCCGGCACGTGTGAAGAACGAAACCACGGAGCCGAAGGCAGAACCTTTCGAAGGATCATTTCTCCGAAGGCTACTCACGTACTTTGGCCCTGCCTTGATCGTAAGCGTTGCCTACATCGATCCTGGCAACTACGGGACTGACATTAGTGGTGGAGCGTCATTCGGCTACAGCATGCTCTGGGTTGTTTGGCTAGCAGGCGTCATGGCCATGTTCCTACAATACCTCTCTGGAAAACTCGGCATAGCAACTGGGCACTCTCTACCCGAGCTGATTCGACTGCACCTGAAGAAGAGAATCTACATCCTACCGTACTGGCTCGGCTCAGAACTTGCAGCGGTCATGACAGACCTAGCGGAGTTTCTCGGCACAGTGATAGCCTTGTACTTGCTCTTCGGAATTCCCTTAATCTATGGGACTTTCATTTCGGTGCTTGATGTTGTTCTGATTCTTGGGCTGACGGGAGGCCGAATGCGTCGCCTTGAACAAATGTTCGTACTGTTCATCTCGACAATTGGATTCGGATACGTCTACGAAATCTTCGTCGTTCGACCTGATCCTATGCCCCTGATCATGGGATCGATAATTCCGAACTTGGGTTCAGAAGCGAGACTATTGGTGGCGGTGGGAGTTATAGGTGCCACCGTAATGCCGCACGCACTCTTCCTTCACTCTTCATTGTCTAACGACAAGGTGACTGACACGAGGGTCGAGCAGAAATTGAGGGTCCTTCAGCTTCACCGTGCAGAGAGCATAATCATGTTCACGTTTGCGGGCGTCGTGAATGTGGCAATAATGGCGATGGCTGCAGCTGCGTTTCGCACACATGGCGAAGACGTGGCCACGATCGAAGGTGCCTATCACACGCTTACTCCACTTTTTGGACCCACTGCAGCTGTCGTCTTCGGCATAACATTGCTACTCTCAGGGCTCTCCTCTTCCACCGCAGGAACGCTCGCAGGACAAGCAATCATGGAAGGAATGCTGGATAAGAAAATCAATGTCTGGTTACGGAGGATCGTTACAAGAGTAATTAACACGATTCCGACTACTGTCGCGATTCTAAGCGGAATAGACCCGCTGATGATGCTCGTTTACAGCCAAGTGTTCTTGAGCTTGATGCTTCCTCTGCCGCTTCTGCCCTTGTGGAAGTTTACCAGCGACAGAAATGTGATGGGAATCCTTGTCAACAAGCGAATTACCACAATTCTCGCAGGAGTTTTCATTGTCATCATCTTATCTCTGAATGCGCTTCTTCTCTACTTCACTTTAGTAGGCAAGACATAATCCTGTCTGGTAATGGGGTATTGTTGGGGGATTCCTAAAACGTTGCAGGCGCCAGTAGGCAATTTGTGTGCGCCATCCTGGGTGCGCAACACACACAAGCAGCACAGGTTTTCAAAATAACCTCACTGCTGGACCGATGAGCCCGTCCATTCCTAAGACGCCCCTGCTTTCTGCGATTCTTCAGCGCCAGCCGCATGCATGCGCAAACTTGTTGCCAATGCTCCACTGTCATTGGATCGGAGCAGAGATGTCCGCTTACTCGCCGTTTGACTTCTGTGTCAGGTCTACTAGACGGCGTTATCAGGCCAATGCGCCTGATTGTCTACGGCTCTCTTCAAAGCATCTGGTTCGCTATTAGCTCCTTGAAGATGCCTCAGTCAAGTAGGTTCTTGACGAAGCGATTCCTGGTACCATTTCATTGCCATCATCATTCGGCCCATTCCAACGAGTGGAAGCAGTTGGATAATGGCATGTTCTATTTCCGCCCGTGTAGCACCCGCCCCGACGGCCTTTCGCACGTGAGTCTTGAAAGCCGTTTCAAGCATCTGACTACCAGTGACGGCTAATTTGATCAATTGAACTTGTTTCTCGCTCAACGGCCCTGCTTTTACAGATTCGATGCCAAGCTTCTCGTGGGCCGACCAGACCTCAGGATGTGATTTTATGAAGTCTCGCAGTGTTGGAGGCAGCTCTTCCAAATCGGTCTTCTTGGACAACTTCTCATCGCGAGTCAAGGTGACTCAGTAGCTGAATAGACTTGCGGTCATCGGTCTGCGTGGTGCCAACGGTGCGCACACATCATGCTTGGTGCAGGTGAAGGAATTTGAGCTGTTGTGCACTTGGGAAGAACGGTTCGTCGTTTCATCGTCGCGGTCTAAGATTGTTGAGCCGCTTTAATACGCCGAGATAGAGAACGCTATTGGGCGCTGGATCTTCGGTGCCGCGAATAATACTCCACGTGGACATGGATGCCTTCTATGCGTCCGCTGAGAGATGCCAGAATCCAGCGTTGACTGGTCTCCCGATCATAGTAGGCGCAGATCCGAAGGGAGGGGAAGGCCGTGGCGTCGTTGCCGGCTGTTCCTATGAGGCACGCAAGTTCGGCGTCCACTCTGCTCAACCAATATCGCGGGCGTATAGACTCTGCCCACAAGGCGTGTATCTCAGGCCAAACTTTTCTCTCTATGAGGAAATCTCCGCGCGGATAATGGACATACTTCGCAGCTTCTCTGAGAAACTCGAGCCTATGAGCCTAGACGAAGCATTTCTGGACTTGTCTGATAAGGCCCCTGATTTTGATGAAGCGACAAAGATCGCTGAGCGGATAAGGGAAGAGATCAAAGATCGAGAAGGCTTGACATGCTCGATCGGAGTCGCGCCGAACAAAGCAATCGCAAAGATCGCCTCGGACTACCAGAAACCCGATGGCCTCACGACAGTCACTTCCGACCAGGCACAATCGTTCCTGCGTCCCCTTCCCGTCTCACGAATCAGTGGTGTGGGAAAGAAGACCGCCGAAATCCTAGAGAAGGTAGGCATCAAGACGATTGGAGATCTTGCCAGCTTTCCCGCTGGACGTATTGTTGAACTGTTTGGAAAATGGGGAATCGCGCTGTGGCAGATCGCAAACGGGATCGACGAAAGCCCTGTCGTGACCTCGTACGACATCAAATCGATCAGCACTGAAACCACTTTCGAGCAAGATGTCGAAGACAGGGGCGTGGTCGTTGAAACGTTAGATAGACTTGCCAAGGACGTGCATACGCGAGCAATACAGGACGGATTCCTATGGAGGACGACGGGAATCAAGCTCAGGTTCGAGGACTTCACAACGTTCACGCGGGCCAAGAGCCGAAACGACTACACGAACCGTCTCGACGTAATCCAGAACTCAGTGCGATCTCTCTTCAGCGAGTTTGAGAAAGATCCCAGGAAGATCCGTCTTGTAGGCGTTAGGCTCTCAAATCTGAGGCGGACTGACGTATCTCAAGAAACACTGCTCGCCTGGTCCGAGCGCAAGTGAAACACAGTCGTGTCTATCGCCGCATGGGATAGCAGATCAATGGAGCAGGAGCTTCACCGAACAATCTTGAATCGTTGAACAGATCCATGAGGCGTTGTACTGGCGTGCTTTCCCTGTTCAGGCGATAGACAAAGATCGGTCCGTACGCTATTGCATGAACCAATTCCGCTTCAACAAGCTTTCTCAGATGCGGCCTAATCACTTTCCTTTCTAAACCGCTGAATTTTGCAATCTTGTACACGGTCATCGAGTCGCCGAGATGCTTTGCCAGAGCCAGAATGATCCTGAGCCTAGATTCGTTCCCTATGATTGTGAGAAGAGGAGGTCTTGGCGGCATATCGACCATCAGAATATGATATGAAGCACCGGGGAGAAGATAAGCGGGAGAGCAGAGTGAAAGTACAAACCTCACGCGATCTCCCGGAAAGAATATCTTCAAGGCATCATGCAATCTCGGAGGAAGATTGATAGATTTGCCATGCGTTTTCTGCGATATCATAGCCCGAAAAGCACAGGCTCACATCGTGTACGAGGACGACGATCTAATTGCTTTCTTGGATAATCACCCGATCACGGATGGACACACGTTGCTTGTGACGAAACGCCACTACGAGCGGCTGGGAGAAATCCCCCCAGTCGAAGTCGCCAAGTTGTTCACCAAGGCCCAAGAGCTCAATGAAGTAATCATGAAGAAAATGTCAGCCCAAGGAGCGAACATCTCCGTCAACGACGGGAAAGCCGCTCACCAGCTCGTACCCCACATCCATATCCACATAATCCCGAGAAGAGAAAACGATGGAGTATCGTTCGCAGCGCGGAAACGACTTTCCCCAGAACAGATGGAGCACATTAGGACGCTGATCGGAACCTAGTTCGAAGCCTAGATCAGTATCTTCGGGATCCTGTTTCTGAGTCCCCGTGCCAGCGGGATAGCAATGATGGCCCCTGAGAGAACCTGAACAATGTTGCTGGGCACTTCAATGAGTGCGGCTGGAACACCGAAGCCCATCACGTATGCTTCTACCAGAAAGTAGCCGGTAACCATGGCGACGGCGCCGACGAACCATCCAAGGACATCGCGGCGTGTATTCTTCCCGTTCCTGATCGCGCCTGCGAGAAATCCCTCCAGCCCCTTTATGATCAGCGTATAGGGCGCGAAGTATCCGTACCCAGTGATGACATCCGCCATAGCCGAGCCTATTCCGCCGGCTAGACCTCCAACGAACCTGCCGAACAGGAGGGCGCTGGTGAAAACCAAGATCTCCCCAAAGTTCAGGTAGCCTCTGGTCGGTGGAATTGGGATCTGAATCAGCATCGTCGCGACGGTGGTCGTTGCAGCCAATACCGCGGTGATGGCGAGCTTAGCAGCGACTCCTGCCCTAGCCAAGTCACTATCCCGAATGCGGCTACCAGAAACGCGGACATATAAGCGCTTACCTATATATCGGTCAGCTGTGCCCGTTTCTTATGTCTCTGGTTATTTCACTCCAATGCCCACGATGCGGATTTACCTCCGGGAATCTTGACGTGGTCAGATGCCCGAAGTGTCAAAGCCCTCTGTTGTTCGAGTATGACTACGAGAAGGTGGAACAGGTCTTCACGAGCGGAGAGTTCAAGACGCGAAGTCCAGGAGTGTGGAAGTACCGTGAACTGCTTCCAATTGCCAGCGAACGAGACATCGTCTCACTGGGCGAGGGCGGCACATTCATGCATGACTGCCCAAGGCTTGCGCGTGAGATTGGGATCAGAAAACTCCTCCTGAAGGATGAAACAACGAACCCTACTGGCTCATTCGTAGACCGCGGAATGACCGTCGAGGCCTCGAAGGCGAAAGAGCTCGGATCAAAAATCATAACGTGCGGAGCGAAGGGGAATATGGGGGCGTCCGCGGCAGCGTACGCAGCGAAAGCAGGCGCCAGATGCAGGCTACTTCTCCCCGAGATTCTAGACACTGGAAAGCTGTACCAGATGATTGCCTATGGAGCCGAACTAGAGCCCGTGAGAGACTACGAAGACGCGCTTCACAGAACCAAGTCGTCTCCAAATGAGTACATAGTCTCGCCTGCAAGCCCGTACTTCTTGGAGGGCGAGAAGACGACGGGGCTTGAGATATGTGAGCAAATGAACTGGGCGCTACCAGACAGAATCGTGGTTCCAGTCGGAAACGGCGGCCACCTCGCAATGATTTGGAAGGCTTTGCAGGATCTCAGAAGAGCCAAACGCATCAGCGATGAGCCGGCGAGGATGACCTGCGTTCAACCTCAAGGCGTCGCCCCAATCGTTCAGGCGTTCAACTCGAACAAAACAGATGTCACGCCTCAGGTGTCGGTGAAGACGTTTGCTGCCGACATAGCAGTTCCGGCTCCGCTGCATGGATTCATGGCGCTCAAAGCCCTTAGTGAGTCGAAGGGTTCTGCGATCTCAGTCACCGACCGGGAAATCCTCAAGGCGGCAGCCTTGCTGGCGCATACGGAGGGAATCTTTGCAGAACCTGCGGCAGCCGCTGCGATCGCGGGCCTAGAGAAGGCTGCTAGATCCGACAAGATCGACCGAGATGAGGAAGTTGTTTGCGTGGTGACCGGAGCTGGGCTCAAGGATCCGAATGCTGTGAAGCAGCACATTGACCGATCGAAGAAACTGGACAGGCTGCTCAGACGAGCAGAGCCGAGAGAGTTTACCCTCAAGGTGGGAGGAACGAAACTTTCAATCCTGCAGTTGCTTGGCGAGTCGCCTGCTCACGGGTATGGAATCTGGAAGACCCTCGCAGATGAGTTCGGAGTTTCTGTCAAGCTTCCGAGCGTGTATCAACATTTGACCGAGCTTGAGGGATTGAATCTCATATCGAGGATTAGGCCCAGAGTCTCAGTGAGCAAGAGAGAGATCATCCAGTACCAGCTAACAGAGAAAGGTAGAGAGATCCTGCGTGCGAGAAGACAGATCGAATAGTCTCAAGCTACGGCGTGGCAGGACTTTGCGGCTTCGATCCAGACGCAATGAAGATCCCTATCTCTGCCTTTCGTCCATGTAGAGATATCCCGCAACACTTCGTTCTGGCCAGCTCGACCTTGACATCTACTAAACCAGCGTCCTCAAGCCAGTTCTTGACTTTCGTCAGGTCGAATCCGAGCCACCGGTCGGCCATCTCTTCACGCAGCCAGCGCTCATTATGCTTCTCAAGATCCGCGACCGCAATCCTGCCGC
>Ga0315277_10009402_pt1 | contig 12491 bp, 9 predicted proteins | sample YL17G05_15_MG_FD_203695 | JGI IMG/M metagenome (GOLD analysis project Ga0315277, IMG submission 203695) | Sediment microbial communities from Yellowstone Lake, YNP, Wyoming, USA - YL17G05_15 | ecosystem: Environmental > Aquatic > Freshwater > Lake > Sediment | place: USA: Wyoming | collected... | reverse complement strand
CGCAAGGCCCACTCATCCGCGCCGGCTTCCAGCTCGTCTTGGCGGGGCGTTTCCCAATAGACCTGCTCGGTCACCTTGCCGCCCGAAACGGTCATCCACGCTGCCGCGCCGATCTTCCGAATCTCTCTGAAAAGCGTTCTCTCCCCTAAGACGTGCCCAGTGCGAAAGTACGCCGCCACGCCCGCCGGGTCGAGGTGGGCGCCCATCGCCGCCGCAAGGGCAAGCGACGACGTCGAGAAAACGTGCGCATCCCCGACGCGCCCCACGTACATCCGCTCGAGTCCCGCGCGGTCGGTCACCACGTTTACCGTCTTGTCACGACCGTCGAAAAGCGCCACGGCAAAGGGCGCATTGAGCGCCGTAAGCGCCTCGCGCCCCCGCGCGAGGTACTCGCCGAGAAGCCGGCCCGCGAGCGCCTCGGCCGGCGCGTCGCAAATCGCCCGCCCCGTGGGGTTCCCCACGGCCGCAAGCCAACTGCCCGTCCGCGCATCCCTCGCGAACCCCTGGCTCCTCGAATGCGAAAGCCACATCTTTGTCGCCGCGCACGGCTCCGTCCTTACCTCGTCGACCGAGAACCCTTCGACGAGGCGCCCAAGCCGTCCGGCGACTTCGCCGAGGAGGTTCGCTTCCGCCTCGCTCATCCCGCCGCGGGACACCACCATGCCGAAAGCAGCCATCCTCACTCCCGAGTCTCGGCTCCGTCCTTGCCGGACGTGCTCTTTGCCGCCTGCGCTCCCGACTTCCGAAACCCGTCCCTCCACCGGCGCTTGAGCGCCCGGGCCGCGCCGAGCCTCGCTAACACGGCCTTTGCCGCGCCCGAAAGCCCGCCCGCCAGCGTCCTCGTCGCCTTGACGGCGAGGGGCTTGAACGCCGGCGCGAAAAGATCCACGTTCGCCTCGGTCCAGTGCGTCTTGCAGAATATCCTCTTGTAGTCCGCGTCGCCCAGGCCGAAGTCGACCCTCTCTACGGACCTTGCATTCGAGAGATGCTCGATGACCCTCAGAAGCAGCGCCTTCCCGGGACTCAACCGCCCCAATTCCGCGTCATAGCCCCTCGCCCAGATAAAGCACGTGCCCCTGTATTCGAACGTCATTTCAAAGGCGCGCGGCACGCCGGCCGCCCGCAGCACGTGCACCTTGAGCCACCCTAAGCGGGCGGCGTCTTCCAGGCGCGCCCTTTCGCCGGGGCTGTCCGCGAATCCGACCCCCATCCCATGCTGGTACGTCTTTGGCAGAATCCTCGTCACGTCGTCGAGCATCGCCGCCAGGTCCTCGCCGCCCGAGTACTGCACGTATTCCACCTGCCCAGGGAATTCCTTTTCCATAAGCCTCGAATCGTACCTCAGCGACTGCCTCGTCCTGCCTGACTGCGACTTGTAAAAAGCGTCCATGGACTCCGGCACTTCCATCACCCAGTGCGCCTCCGCGCCGCTGAAAGAGCCTCCGCGCACCATGCCCGGTATTTCCTTGAGCGCCTCGTACATCCGCGAGCCGCAGGCGAGATGGTTGAATGAGACCGCCTCCACCTCCCGCCTCTCGAGCATCGCGCGCGCTTCGTCCAAGAGCGCCCTTGTCGAGTCCTCGTCCTCCTGGCCCAGTACACCCGCGTGCACAATCGAGAGACAATTCAAAGAGGGGCGCAGGAGTGTCTTGTAACCTATTGAAATCCTGCGTGATTCCACTCCCACGCGGCCTATGAGCATGGCCTTCGGTCGGCCGTCCTGCCTGACGAGGACCACGTGAGGCCGCTTTGCCTCCTCCATTGACTTCGTCACCGAGACGAACCGGTCGATGTCCGCGTTGATATCGGGGTGCGGCTCCCGCGACTGGAGTTCTTCCCAGTCTGTCCTTATCGCGGCGATCTCGGCGAGGCTCTTGGTCGTAATAGTCCCGCCTCTGCTGTTTGCGCCCCTGGCGTCGTCCGTCATGTAGGCACCGCCGTCTCTCCCGCCAATGCCGCCCGGCCCCTTCAGGCGCCTGGCGGGCCTGTGCGCGCGGCTCCGTTGGAGTAAACGCCTCGCGGCGTGCCGCCCCCGTTGTTGAGAGCGTCAAACGCGGGCCCCGCAGCAACGCCTATCATCGTGTAGAAAAGGCCTTCCATGAGGCTGAGCAGCCCCACTGACCACAGTGCGAACGCGAAGCCTATTACCGCGCTCGCCACGTACCATGCCGTGTCCCGTATGACGGCGTCGCGGGCCGTCAGGTACGCTTTTCGCATCCGCGCCACCGCCGCGGCAAGGATTCCCGTGAATAGCGCCGGCGCCATCGCCCCGTACGTCACCGCTAAGAGCACGTAGTGATTGCAGACGTCGACTGTGAGTCGGTCGTCAAGGCTCGGCCCCCACCCCGGGTCCTTGAACCCGTACCCGAACGTCCAGTACTCGCCCAGGTGTTTGATCGCTTCCTCGAAGAGTCTCGCCCGGTACCACGCCGTCCCCGCGTTAAACGTGAATCTCGAAATCTGGTAATAGAAGTGCCGGTTCGAGCCCACCTCGACGGCGAGTATCCCTATGAGCGAAAGCACCAACACGGGCCTGACAAGCGACGGCTTCCATATGAGCGCCGCGCAGAAACAGAAGACTACAAGCCCGAGATACGGCCCGCTCGACATCGACGAAAGCGACCCTATGATCGACGCCGCGATCGACAGGTACGCCGCGCGCCTCCATGCCGCTCCGGCCTTCGTAAGCGCCGGCAAAAGAGACATCACTGCGACAAACAAGAGGCCGAAAATAATCGACATCGCCGGGCCGTTGGCCCGGTAGAGTCCCATCCGTACGGTGCCCTCGAGGTTGAGCTGCCATGCCGCGTTCGCCCTCAGGTATGCGTATGGGGACCATCCTGTGAACGATTCGGTGACTCCGACCGCCGCCATCGGAAAGACGGCGATTGCAGCCCATTTCGCCGCGGTGATTATGTCCTGCCGGTCCCTCACGATGACCCGCGCCGCCAGGTACGGCAGCACCATGTCCATGAACGCGCCCCCGCGGTTCTCGAGGACCTCCGTGCCTTCCGTAACAAGCAGCGCCAACACCCCCCATCCATAGAGCCCCACCACCAAGTAGTCGAGCGCGTTCCTGCGAACGCTCGCCAGAAGACCGGGTTCCATTATCGCGCGCACCAAAAGAAAGAGCGCCAGCACCCGGTGTGCCGGCAGGTCAATGGTGCCGAGGCTTACCACCATGTAACGCGGGTATACCATCATTACGAACAAAAACAGCCCCAGCCCCTGCCGCGGCTTCATGGCCATGATGGCCGTTCCTGCCAGCGCTATGACCGCTATGGTAGGCCAGATCATCCCTTGAGTCCCAAGTCAGTAATAGTTGAACCGAAGCTTCTGAGAAAGCACCGTTCGAATTCCCGCAAGCCCGCCGCCGGATATCGACCGCCTCCGGCCCGTGACGCCGAATATCGCCTCATGCGTCGCGCGCCTTCCATGCACGGCTTCCCTTCGCGCCCGGAACGCCTCGTCGCGACGCCTCACAAAGTCTGCAGGCGCGGCGTCGCGTCCTATCGCGCCGCGTTCCAGGCCCTCCCGTACCGCTTCCTCTCCGGCGCGCGTCCTTGTGATAACGTATGACAGCCCCGACCCCTTGGCATGCCCTTCGTCAAGCCCCCAGGGGTCGCCCGCCGAAATGTCCGCCTCCTCCGCCGCCGCGTCCGCGCACAGAAAACACCTGAGCGCCGGCAGTGCTGCGGCGAGGTAATCCCATGCTGTCCTGTATTGCGTCTGGCAAAGAACGCCCCCGACGCCAATTGCCTTGAAAGTTCCCGGCCACCCGCCGCCGCGAAAGTCAATCCGCCTCACGTCCGCCGGCTCGACTCCGAGCGTCCTCACAAACCGCCGCGCCCGCGTCCTCGCGGGCGTCCGCGCGCAGAAAAGCCCGACGGCGAGGACGACCCGCTCCGCAAGCGTTCTGTCCGCGCGCTGGAGCCGCCTGAGCGCCGATATCTCGCAGCCCTTGCCGACGAAGGCGTACCTGCCCGGCGTGCTGAGCGCTTCCGTAATTGCCGCGCACGCGGAGGCCGGACCGTACCGCGAGCCGCGCGCCTCGAGAATCCCTTCCTTGGTTCGCGCGGTGACCGCCACGTTGTGAAACGGCCGCTCCTTGTCCGCCCGTACCAATATCGCGCCGTCAATAATCCTTCTTTCGACGAGGTCGCCGAGAAGCCCAGTGACAAATCCCCCCGAGGCCCCGTCGCGCCTCGTTTCTTCGTCCGTCGAGTGCGTGAGCCAATGCCCCTCCTCCTCCGCCCTCTCCCGCCCGCCCGGCTCCGCCCCGACGAGCAGCCCCTCGCTCGGGCACACTGAAAGGCACCGCCCGCAGGCGATGCATTTCTCTTTGTCGATCCGCGCGTAGTTGTAATTGCGCCCCTCGGCCATGCTCGCGGCGCCCCGCGGACAAATGACGCTGCACGCGCCGCACCCGCAGCAGATGCGCCCTTTGACCACCTTCGAGATGTTGCGATCCTCAGGCATTCTGCCTTCCGAGCGCGCACAGTTCTCGAAGCGCCGCGCGCGCCTGGGCCTTGGCGGCCGGCACGGCCGCGACAATCCGCCCGCGCCTTTCCTCTCGTCCGCGATACGCGGCCAAAACCCTCTCCACCACTTCCTCCTGCGGCGCCGCGCGCAGGTCCACTGCAAGGTCGCCCGCCCCGAGAGTCTCGAATACGCCTCCAAACTTCACGCTGTACGCGAGCCCCACCGCCGGCACTCCCTGCGTGAGCGCCGCGATGCACGCGTGCATCCGCGACCCCACGAAGAACGCGCATCGCCCGATGACGTACTTCGCTTCCCGCACGCCGAGCGTCTGCTCCACCGCGAACGTCCGTTCGCGCTCGGCCGCCGAAAGGCCCGCCCTCACGGCCTCGCACGCCGCAAGGTCGTCCTCCATCTTCCAGCCGCCGCCTGCCCTCACGTGCGGCACGAACACTATTGATACGCCCGGCTCCCCGAGAAGCCTGCGCGCCAGTTCCGTATTGAGCGCCCCGTAATCCGCCTTGAGCGAAAACTGGTTCGCCCCGGAATATCCGCCCGAGAGAAGTAGGCCGCTTACGTTCATCCCGACGAGCACGCCCCCCTCGGACATCCGCACAAGCCGCCTCAACAGTTCCTTGTCCGCCGGCGCCGCCGGCTCGACCAGCACCCCTAAGTCCGGCGCGAAGCGAATCCGCCCTCCAAGCACGCCGCCCGTAACCCTCTGCGCCTCTTCTACTCCCTCGGCGTCCCTCGCGTACACGGCCTTCGCCCGCTTGAGCACAAACCGCGCCGCCGCCCTGCTCGCCGCGTGCCGGAACGGGCCGATCGTCTGCGGAAGAAGCACCATCTCCTTGCCCGCCGCGAAAAAGAGACTCTTGATGAGCGTCTGGATAATCATCCGCCGCGGCCCGTAGATGTCCGTGAAACTGTCCCCCGCCGATATGTCCGCGACTATGTCCGCCTCCCGTATCGCCCGAAACGCCGCGCTCCTCGCGGCGAGCCACTTGGCGACTCTCTTCCCTGGCGCTATCCGCGCCAGCCCCGCCATGAGATACAGAGCCAGGACGTGATCGGTCCGGAAAACGTTCTTCCCATATCCTATCGGCATCACGTCGACCCGCACCGTCCGACCGTTGTGCTCGAAATTCACCTCGCCCCTTCCGCCGCTGCCGCTCATGATGACGACCCTCGCGTCGCCCGCCTCGTCGAGTATCCCCCTGAGCGCCCCGTCGGCCAGCGCGCTCACCCCGAGGTTTCCCGTCGAAAAGGAGGCGCCTCGAAGCACCACCTTTAGTCCTTTTCGCTCCTGGCTCATCGCCGCCTTGCCCCGCCTGCGCCCGCCGCCGTTATGAAGACCTTCGCGCCCCGCCCGCCAGGTCGCCCCTTGCCGCCGCCTCGACGAGGCACTTCTCGAGTTTCGCTCCCGCCTCTTCCCAACTGAATCTGCGCACCGTCTCGGCCGCCCGCGACCTGATTCGCTTTTGAAGCTCGTCGTCCGCGAGCACCGCCTTCACCGTCCTCACCATCGCATCGACGTCGCCGACCGGCACAAGAAACCCGTTCGCCCCGTGCTCGATTATGTCTCTCGGGCCCCCGCAGTCCGTGCTCACGACGACGCACCCGCACGCCATCGCCTCCAATATCGGCAGCCCGAAGCCCTCCGAGGCGCTCGCGCATATCCACGCCTTCGCGCGCCCGTAAAGCTCCCGCGCGCGCTCGACCGTCGGCAGCGCGCAATACTTCGCGTGCGCCAGTTCCTTAGCCCTCGGCCGCACCCCGAAAACGTACTGCGGGGCCTCCGGCGCCTCCTGCGCCAGCCTCTCAAGTACCGCCGCCAGAATCTCAGGGGCTTTCGCCTTCGTGTCCGCGTATACGGCGCCGACCCCACTGCGGTTCTCGTCGCTTGCCGGCGGGTAGTACTCCTTCGTATCGACGCCGTTTGGAACGATCCCGATCACGTCCCGTCCGTACCGCTCTTTCGCGAAGTCCGCGAGGTAACTCGCGACCACTATCTTGTGGAGCGGCAGTCCCATCGCCTCGTCGAGGTCCCGGTCCGTCTCGGGCAGCGCCCCGTGAATCATGTGCGCCCTCGCCTCAAACGGCCCCTTGAGCCTCCCGACCTGTACTGCCGCCCACGAGGCCACCGCTACGAGCACTTCGCCGCCTGAAAAGTCCGCGTCGCCGATCCCCTCCACGCCCTTTGCCGTCCCTGCGAAGTCCGAAATCCAGTCTTCGCTGCCGCCGTACAGCAGCCGCTCCAGCTGCCGCTTCGCCTTGGCCGCGGCCGACTGCTTCTTCCGCCGGTAAAGGATCCGGACCTCGTGGCCGCGCCTTATAAGCTCGTTTCCCGTCCTGACGGTGCTTCGGACCGCCCCCGAACGCCCGCCGGCCGGAAGGACAAACGCCACTTTCATTGGCCCGGGCCCCCGGCTCCGGTCCGCGCCGGCGCCCAAGGCCCCGCGCCCCGAAGCTTTCTTTCCGTCTTAGTCAAAGTAGTCCTTGTCCTTGAGCCGTTCGTACACCTTCCTGTCTCTGTCGCTGCCTGCCTCGTTGGTCACCTCCAGAAAATCGTACGGCTTCGACGACCTGTTGTAGAAACTCCTGTCGGGCAAGAGCTTGTAGTTCGCCCCGAAGTACTCGTCGAATATCACGCGGAACGTGTTGACCGGCGTTATCGTGTCGTAGAGCTTGCGCCCAGCGCCAGGCATGTAGTACGCGTTGAGTATCGACAGCCTGTCGGCCAGGTAAGTCTTCTCGATGTCCTCGTGGTGGAAAAACGCGCACGGCCCGTGGTCCCCCTGCACTACGATCACCGGCGGCGTCTTCGACTTCGACAGGATGTCCTCGATCGCCGCGGCGACCTTCCCGTTCACAAAAGCCATCTGGTCTATGTACCGCCGCATCGATTCCGGCCTCGTGATGCCTTGCCTGTTCACCAGGTGCTCGCCCGTCGCGAGGCCGTAGTACTTCGCGATGTCCGACGGACGTCCGTCCCGCTCGAAAACGTACGGCGCGTGCGGCGCCACGATATGCGCGAAAACTAATACCGGGTACGGCAGCTCCGCGGCCCTGCCCATCGACTCGAGCGGATACAGGATGCGCCTGCGTTCCTGCTCGCTTTTCGCCTCGTCCGAGAGCGCCGCCGTCGCGTTTATGATCCCCCACTCGAACTCTCCGAACTGCCACGGGTCCCCGATGTAGATGTCCGCGTTGTGTATGTCGGTCGCGTGAAAACCGCTCGCAAACGCCGCGAAGCGGTACCCCTGGGCGGCCAGGAACTTCCGCGCCCTGCTGTCGCCTATCAGGCTGTCGATCGGCCCGCGCTTCTTGGAACCCTTCCCCACCAGCGCCGCCACGACGTCCAGGTACTCCATGTTGAGCGACGACGACAGCGACGTGATCGTCTGGCAATAGTTCGACCTCGAGTGCGCCGCGACGTAAAACCCCTTCTTTGTAAGGAAGTCGACGAACTCCGAGTTGTCGTACCCGTACGCCTGTTTGAGTTCGTCCGCCCGGCCGTACCCGTCGAGGATTATGTAAAAGATGTTCGGCCGCACGGCCGGCGTTTGCGTTTGAAGTACCTCGCCCTCGTCCGCCAGCGACGCGTTCCAGCGCGGTCCCGACATCTCGTTGGCCTGCTGCCGGACGATGCTCGCCACCGGCGCGAGTACCAGACACACGGACGCGAAGTTCAGTATCTTCGTCAAGTTCCTCGGATCCTTGCGCGTCTTCGCGACGGCGTACGCCCCCGCCGCCAAGAGACCCGCCGACGCCGCGATGACGAGATGCTGCGTGCGCACCGTAAGCCCCCAGGCGGCCAGCGCCACCTGGGGCAGCACCGCCGCGGCCGGCCCCGAGAGAAAAAAAAGACTTACGGCCAGCGACGCCAGAAGGCCCGCTCGCCGCCAGTCCTCAAGCGCCATCCTTAAGGCCGCCCAGGCGACGACCGTCGACAGAACCACCACGGCGCCCGGTTTCAGCATCACCGTCGCGGGGAAGTCCTGCATGTTCTTGGAGAACAGAAACAGCACGGGAAAAACGGCGAAAAGCAGCGGATGTATTGCGAACCGTCCCTTCATCCCTGTCCTCTCCATCCGGACAACGCGCGGTCCCCTCTTCCGGTGCCGCCGGTCGGCCTTATGTCTCTTCCTCGCCGCCGCTGCGCTTGCCGAAACGGCTCATCATGAACGCCTTCAACTTCGCCCAGTACACCTTGATAGCGAACAGCCCGCCCAATACGCCCGCGATCAGCAGCTGCAGGATGTAGCTGCCCGTCCCCGGATCGAGATACGCGTATGCGTTGTCCATGAGAAGTACAAGCACCAGTGCGACGACTATGAGAGTTGCCGCAAGCTTAACCGGATATCGCATTCGAAGGCTCCTTTCCCGCGTAGGTGATCACCGAAATCGCCTTCCTTGACGCAACGGCCACGGCCGCCGCGCAGATGACAAGGCCCGCTCCAAGGCTTACCCACGGCCGCCCCCCCGCCGCTAAGTACGCCGCCGCCGACGCCAGAAGCGTCGCGCCGCCCAGCATCAGTCCGTACCCCGCCGACCTCGCGACGTCGCCGCCTCCCACCGCCACAAGCGCCCTGACGCCTCGCATCTGAATCGGAAAAACCGCCGCGAGCGCCCCGAGGCTCGCAGCCGCCGTCCCGGCCGCCCCGAAATAGTACGCCGCCGGCACTATTGCCGCCGACAGCAGCACCGCCCTTAGCAGCGTATAGTCCCTGTAGCCGCCGGGGTTCGCTCGCGCGAAGAAAACGTTCGAGATGTTCCCGTTCACCATCGTCACGAGCGTCGACACCGCTAAGATCGCCAATGCCGTTGCGCCCGATTCGTACCGCGCTCCGTACGAGAGCCCCATCAGCGGCTTCGAAAACACTATTATGAACGCCGTTACCGGCGCCCCGAAAAGCGCCACGATCTCTATCGACGCCAGCACCGCCGCCTTGAAACGCGCCGCGTCCTCCTGAACCTTCGAAAACGCCGGCAGCATCAGCTTCATTATCGCCGCGTTGAAAACCGTAAGCGGTATCCCCGCTAACCCCGCCGCGAAGGTGTAGAGCGGCACCTCCTCTATCGTCCTCACTTTCCCCAGGACAAGTATCGGCACCTGCGCGACCACCATCATGAGCACCGGCAGCCCCACCATCCCGCGGGCGTAGCGCGACAGTACCTTTACGCTCTCCCAGTCGACCTTGAGCCGCGGCGCGAACGGCGCCACCGCAAACGACAACGCCGTCCTCGTCCCCGCCTCGAGAACGTACCCCGCCACCAGCGCCCACACGTTTCTGATGTAGAAACTCATCACGATCGTCGCCGCCACCGCCAGCGTCCCCGCCCCCTGGTTGATCGCGGCCACCCGCCCGTACTGCATTTCCCTCTCCAACGCGTGTATCCGCGGGCTCACGAGGCCCCTGATGAACATCGCCATCGTCGCCACCCGCAGGAGCGGCACAATCTCGCCCCGATGGTATGACCACGCCACAAGCGGCGCGGCCGCGATCCCCGCCGCGGCCAATACCGTCCCTCTCAGGACGGACGACCACCACGCCGCGTTGAGAAACTCTCTTGTAGCCCCCTCCTTGCTCTGGATTACGCACGCCCTGATGCCGACTTCCGTCAGAGACTCGAAGGCCGCCATAATCGCGATGATTATGCTCATGAGGCCGAAGTCGCTGGGCGCGAGGATCCTCGCCAGGATCACCTGCCTGGCGTACCGCGAGAACTGGTCGAAGGCGGTCGCTCCGCCCAGCCACATCCCGCCGCGGGCCGTTCGCCCCCTGAGGCTTCCCTGTGTCAAGAGCGCCCTTATTCGCGTCAGCACTCGAGTTCCACCTCGGTGTCGCCCCGCACAAGCCTCTTCTTCGGCGCGGCTGCGGCCGCAGTCGATTTCCCGGGTATCACGACCTCCCAAGACATAATCGCTATCCCTCTAAACGGTTACGCGGCTGTCCGCCCTCGCGTTGCGTTTGAGAGGGCGCCGGGTGCACCCTCAGGCGAGTGTCCGCTGCACCCTGTTGTGGCTTAAGGAAGGCTCGAACTGCACGGCCGCGCGCTCCGCGTGCGTTTTCGGCGCCAACGACGCCCCTCTGACGCCGGCTGCGACTGAAGCGCCTGTCGCGTTCGACCGCGCGGGGCGTCCCTGCTCGGTTCAAGATCCCGGCCGCGCCTGCTTTCCTCGCGCCGGCTCCGGCGCGGACTGCCTCGTGCTTCAACGTAGCCTATTATATACACCTGAGACGGCCTGAGGTCGCAGGAACTTCGCTGCGGCGGGACCGGCGCTGCGGGCCTTCGCCGGACATGCGCAAACCGCGCGCCGCCCTCGCCGCTGGGCTGGATGTCAATTGCCCGGCGCGGCCGCCGCCTCTCCGGCCGCAGGGCTGCCGTAGAGCCCCGCCTGCGCCTTTACCTTTCCCGACGCGTCGGGCAGAATCTCCAACACCCGCGTCCCCGACAGCGCCGCGAACTTCCTCACGACCGCTTCCGATTGTGAACTGATCTGCACCTGCGCCACGTACCTCGCCGGATTGCCGCTGATGTTGGGCAGGCGCCATCCTATCCCGGCGAATCGCGTTTCGTCGCTGGTCGCAACGCCGTTGAGAACGTAATAGTTGAGCACCACGGTCTCGCCGTACTTGGGAGGCGGCAGGTGGAATCGGTGCACGAGCACCGGAACGATGCGCCCGTCGGCAAGCCTTATCTCCTCGGCCTTTGCGCCGTCGCTGATCCACCCCGCGTTCACGTAGCACACCTGCGGCTGGTGACCGACCATCGTGCGCGGCCGCCCGGAGTACGCTATGTACATGTTGGCCCATTCGCCCGTCACGGGTTCGACGTAGAAGCGGTTCACGAAATCGTCGTTGCCCGCGATTTTCCTGGTCGCCTCCGAGAGCGGCACGTCCTTGCCCGTCCATCCCTCGATGGCCGTGGGGAAAAAGGATAGGGGCACGGGCAACTTGATCCGCATGGTCAATAGCGGATACATGCGCGCCATCGCCATCCGGTACGAGAGCCCCCCCACCAGCACGACGGCGATCACCACTGCCCAGGGACGCCAGGCGGCGGCGATACTCCTGGCGCGCCTTCGGCCATTCGAGTTTCCGGCCATGTTCCCGATGCCTCCTCAAAGCCGCGTGCCGTACCGGGCCCTCCCCGGCTAACCCCTAAGACAAGCAGAAGCAGTCCCCGGATTCCCTGCCCACTTATACACTTCCCGAAAAACCCGCGCAAAGGAAAAAGCAACCGATGCCCGCTCCGCTGACGGTGGCAACCGCCTCACGTCAGGACCGTTAAGACATGCCCGATCCCTGCGTCCGTCGCGGGGAATCTTTACGCGGTTCGTCTCTCGCAGCCCGTACCCCCCCTACCGCCCAGCCATGCCACCGCCCGCATCGTTCGGGCTTCGTGTTTCGGCGCGCACATGGCATCTTGATACATGCTGCAGATTTGTTTCATACTGAAACTTCGCAATTCCACTTTGAAAGAAAATGTGATCCGAGCTCGGGCCTACAGGCGCGACCTTCACCGTGGGCGGCATCGTAACACCTTTGCAGGAAAGTAGATAAATGAAAACTCAGGGCGTCCACCATATGGAGCATTTTGGCACGCGCTTTGCTCCATGTCAAGGGGTCTTGCCGTGTTTGTACGCACGGCATGTAGGGTATTTGCAACAGTCTGTCTTTTTCATCGACGGAGAATGAGTTGACGTTGAGGATTATTGCCATCGGCCTGGTGGTACTTGTGGCGGGAGCCGTACCGGCCTGCGCCTCGCCGGCGGCGCCGTCGCATGATGAGGCATATGGCCTTGTGTGCGTCTCGTGCGTCCCGGCGGGCGAGATTCCCGTCGCCGGGGCGATTGTGGCCGGCGTATCGTTCGAGGACGTCGCGCCTCGCGACGCCGGACCCGATGCCCTGCTCGCGCAGTTTCCTGTCGCGGGCCTTGCTCCTTTGTCGCTGCCGGCCGGGCAGTACGTGTTTGATGCCTCGGAGCTTCCGGGCGTGCCTAA
>Ga0315277_10009401_pt1 | contig 12492 bp, 8 predicted proteins | sample YL17G05_15_MG_FD_203695 | JGI IMG/M metagenome (GOLD analysis project Ga0315277, IMG submission 203695) | Sediment microbial communities from Yellowstone Lake, YNP, Wyoming, USA - YL17G05_15 | ecosystem: Environmental > Aquatic > Freshwater > Lake > Sediment | place: USA: Wyoming | collected... | reverse complement strand
CGCTTGCTCCGGGGTGATCCTGCCCGCTTGCCTGTCAGTCACATAGTACGGATAGAGAATCTGGTCTATCCGACCCAGCGAAATGGAGTTCCCCCCGGACTCTATCTGGGCGACGAGATGAATGAAGTAAACACACTGGACCGCCTCGTGGAAGGTCTCCGCTGGGTGCTCCGGAACCCGCCGGCAGACCCTGGCGATGGTCCTCAGCTCCTCGGCCCGGTCCGGATCGGTTTCGTCTTCGGCCAGCGACGCCGCTAAATCGGCGTATCGATTGGCGAATCGTATGGTGGCTCTCAACGAACGGATCACCGCGTCATAGAACACACCCTTGTCTCCCAGCCGCTCCTCAGGAGTCAGTGCGTTGTACCGTTCCTGAGCCTCTGCAATGATCCCCGAAAGGCCCAGTTTCAGCACCCTGGGATGGTTCATCGTAAAGTGGCCGATACCGTAGGTGATCTCCAAGATCATGGTAAAGACGTATTTGTCCATGTCGCTGGCCACATCTGCCGGCAACAGCGCTTCCAGCCGATCCTCTACTGTCTTGCCGCGCCAGAAGGGGAGAATGTCCTGCCTGAGTTCCCGTTGTTCTTCCTCCGTGATGAGCACTTGCTGGAGTACCCTCTGGCCAAGGGTCTCCAGGTCTCCCTCTATCCACCTCGACTTGTTCTCAGGAAAGAGGGGCGCCCCGTTGAGCCTGCTGGTCCGGCATCCCACGATGAGTTCATCGTCTCTGATCACAACACTCAGGTTGTCGAGAATGTGCCCCAGCGCCATGCTCATGCGGGAGAGCGGGTGCAGATTCCAGTTCGCGGCCATAGATTGGGTCAAGTACCGGGCCCGCTCGATGCACACCTGGCGCGGCGCATCAATTATCCGCTTCCTGAGACGTTCAACCCGGGTGCTGCACCGCCTGTCCGCCACCTTCTCCCTAGACAACATCTGAATTCGCTCCTTGGCTCGTCAGGCTACGGGTATAGAGGAAGGTCATCTTCGCATTCCTATCACCATGGTCTGTGAACCGGCACTGCCCTCTGGTTGAGCCTCATACTCTTATGTCCATCTGCCGCAACAATATCGCGTCCCGCACGGGTCGCGGCAAGATCTTATTCAGCGACAGGAAGACTCTGCTCTTAAGGTCGATTTGGTTGTAGAGGTTGGGATTCTTGGCGTTGATGACTCTCACGACTTGAGTCGCGGCTTGAATGGGAGTCGGGGCCGTCTTGATCAGTTCTTCATCCCTTCCAATGAACCTCCGAGCCCGCTCTCTGTAGGGCGATCCCTCGGGTGGAAGCTTGTGGATCTTGGCGGCAAATGAGGTCGATACCTGGGCCGGTTGGATCAGCGCGACCTTTATGCCAAAAGGCTCCACCTCGTAGCGCAGGGACAGAACCAGCCCCTCGAGCGCAAACTTGCTCGCCGAGTAGATCGATTCGAACGGGAACGGAATCTGCCCGACCAGCGACGACATGGCAATCAGCTTTCCCGCGCGATTCTCACGCATCGCCGGTAGAAAAGCCTGGAAAATCGCAGCAGTGCCAATAACGTTGATCTCCATGCATTTCAGGGCCTTTTCCAGATCCACTTCCTCGAAGGGCCCGAAGAAGCCGATGCCGACATTGGAGAGTACAACATCAACTCGCCCGAACTTCTCCAGCACCATGTCCCTGAACTTTAGGATGCCGGGGCGATCGGCTATGTCCAGCGTCATCAATAGGTGATCGCAGTTCGCCTTTGCCAGCTCTTTCTCAAGAGACTCGATCCCATCCTTGTCGACATCAAAGCCGGCCACCGGCACCTTTGAGGCGGCCAACAGCTTCGCAACCTCGCGCCCGATCCCTTGGGCAAGTCCTGTGATTACCACTGCTTTCATGACGTGCACTCCCCAGCCTGCCATTCAATGCGAGGCTCTTGCGGTGTTCCTGTACCACTCTCCCAACTGCTCCATCGATTCGTCGAAGCTAGGATAGATGAACTTGTAGCCGGTGTTCTTCAGCCTGGTTATATCCACCACGTAGTCGCTGCTGAGGTAGCGCACCGCGTCGTATTCCAGGTCCGGAATCCGTCCCCTCATCCTGGAGATGAACCCATTCATACGGGCGAAAGCCTTGACGACTGCAAGGGGTAGATGCAACTTGGGAGGGTTCGTCCCAAAAGCCCGCGCCGCGATGGTTAATGCTTCCTCCAGCGTTGGGCGGCTTTCGTCCGCGATGTTGAAGGCTTTGCCAACGGCTTCATCAAGGTGCGAGAGGTGTACCACGGCAGCCGCCACATCCTCGGCCCGCACGTTGGCCAGAAGCTGCCTGCCGCTTCCCGGAATAGCAGTCATGGAGGTCGGGCGCGAGAAAGCCTTGCCGGCGCCATCGTTGCACCCAGGGCCGTAGACAGTGCAGGGACGGGTGACTATTGCGGCAAGCCCTTCCTCGATCCTTTGCCACACTATGTCTTCACCGTCCCTTTTGCTTCTCCCGTAATCATCCTGGGGATTACGAGGAGCATCTTCCGTGAACGGAGTCCCGCGGTAGGGGCCATAGCCACTGGTCGAACCGACGTGGATGTATCTTCTAACGCCCGCATCGAGAGCCAGCCTGGTGATGCGTTCTACTCCAAGCACGTTAGTGGGATAGAGCTCTCTGTACGGGGTGGAGAAGTTGCAGATCGCGCCGAGATGAAAAACCCTGTCCACTCCTCCCTCGAACAAGGCGGGCAGTGTTTCCGGCTTCGTAAGGTCGGCGCCCACGAACTCCACGCCCATGCTATCGAAGTATGACGTGTCTTTCCGGGGCCGCGCCGTCGCCCGCACCCTGACCCCGAGGGCTACCAGGTGCTCCACCAGGTGTCTGCCCATGAAACCGGCGGCGCCGGTTACCAATGTTATTCCTTCAAAGTCCATCGTTGTCTCCAGCCTCTGTCCGCCGGCGCGCTATTCTCCTCTCTGATTGTGAAATCGATGAGATCAAGTGTCTCATTTCTTCCTGATGACGAGGTCTCCGTAGCCCATTTCTTCGAGGGCTGTCGGGAACATCTTGAAAGCAGGCTTGACCACCGGTAGAAGCTTAAGCATGGCCATGACGTTGCCGCCCTGTCTTATCTTACCTTTGGCTACGGATGCTATTGGGTTCTCATAACCATGCCAGAAACGGTGGGAGTGGTCTGCCGACTGCTTGGACCAGACATCCTCTTTGACGTCGCACGGACCCAAATAGAACGTCCCATAGTACCCCGGCTTTGACGGTGGGTTCTTCAGGTCTATGGTGATCTCACAGTCGGGATCGGTATATATGAACTTGATGATGACCCCTGCCCTGGACATCTTGGCGCCTATCTTGTCGTCCTTCAGCACTCGATCCAGGAAGTAGCCATATATCTCGAAGAGATGCTCGGCATTCCGATAGTACTGGCCCATAATGTGCCCCCGTTCTTGACGCCAAGTGGCCATCGGCGTTGACGGCGGCCTGCGGCGGCGGACCCGAGGGTAAGCCCCGCGGCTTTCGCGCGTCTGAACGCCCCGGCGATCGACTTCCATCTCTTGCGGGGCAGGCCATCTGCGACTGGCCTCAGCGCCTACCCCTTGTCGATCCAGTAATCGTACTTGAACAGCCCAAAGCCAAAGGCGCTGGCTTGATATCCCTTGATGTAGTCGTAGGCGGCCAGGTATCCATACGGCTGATAGAGCACCAGGGTTGGACCGTGGCGCTTCAGGATCAGACGCTGCACCTCCCAGGCCGGCTCCCTTCGCTCCTCGGGGTCGAGGGTCTGCTGGATGCGGTCGAGGATAGTGTCCACCGCGGGGTCATCCACGCCGAGGTAATCCCGCTCGACGCGGGACGACCCGTAAGAGTGATGGGACTGTAGTGGAATCTCGTCGGAAAGGAAGTCCAGGTGTGTGAATACCGTCGCTTCGAAATTGCCCAGCAACATGTTCTCCAGCCAGGTACCCAGTTCAGCAGGCCGGATGTCGACCGTGATGCCCGCCTCAGCCAGGTTCGCCTTGATGATGGCGGCCTGGTCCGGCATGTTGCCATAATTCCCGATGCTGAGCGCGAAACGAAGATGTTCGGCACCGGCAGCGGAAAGGAGCCGCCTCGCCTTCGCCACGTCTCGCTCGTAGGCTGCCGCCACCTCCTCTGCCGGCAGAGCCGTGTCCCAGGCCGGCGGAACCGGCCCTGCCAGCTCAGCATCCCCAAAGTGCAGCTTGTCGATCATGGCCTTCCGGTCCAACGCCAGGTCTATCGCCTCTCGCACCCGCTGGTCCTTGAACGCCTCGAACTTGGACCCGTTCAGGCGGATCACCGCATAGGCGCGATCGAGGTAACGCCGAATGCTGCTGCCGCCGACCTTGCTGACGGCATCTGCCTTGAGCCTGTTGTCGGCGCCATAGACATCGATGGAGCCGGCCCGGAAGGCCGCCTGGATGGAGGACTCATCTGGAATTACCTTCACGCCGATACCATCGATGTAGGGGAACTCGTGGTAGTAAGTGGGGTTCCGCACCATCTCCAGGCCCTGGTCGCGGCTATACACCTTGACCATGAAGGGTCCACTGCCGATGGCATTGGTTCGCAGGTCGCCAAACTCCTCCACCGCTTCCATGGGGACGACGGCCGACATCGGGCTGCCCACCAGCATCAGCAGATAGCCGTAGGGCGTCTTGGTGCGCAAAGTGAACGTCTTGGCGTCGGGGGTGGCGTAACTCTCCAGCCACTGACCCCACGATTCGCTGGCACCGGGCAAGCTTTTTGCCCGGTCAATACTCAGGCGGATATCCTCCGCAACCAACGGGCGGCCGCTGACCGGAGGGGCATCCTGAAAGCGGGCATCGCCGCGAAGCTTGAATATCCAGTCTAGCTCGTCAACAACTTCCCACGACTCGGCCAGGTCGCCCACCGTGCCCTGCCAATCGGTCGCGTGGACGACATAGCTGTAGAGATACGGCGCCACCGAAACACCGGCTACGGTGTGGGGATCGAGACTGATGATGGTCGCGGTGGTGGCAACACGAAGAGTGCCGCCACGCTTCGGCTCTCCTTCCCTGGTCTCGACGGCTTCGGGCGTTCCCGGCTCCTTCTCGCCGCCGCCACAGCCGGCAGCGACCAGTCCGGCCGCCCCCATACCAGCCAGAGCACTTCCCAAGAACCTGCGCCGCGACAGCCTTGTTTCGCTGGACATTCCTGCACCCTCTATCGTTGAGCGGCGCTCACCAATGCCGGAGTAGTTCCCTGGTAGACTGCAATGACCTCATTGCCACCTAGCTCGGGCGGTAGTGCTCGTTGCCGCCGGCATCGATGACGCGGTAGCCTATGGCGAGCTGCTCTGCCAGTTCGACGAGATGGGGCGTCAAATCGCCAAAGGTGAAAGCCAGGTGATTCGAGGGCCACATGGCTGCTAACGCCCTCTCGTCCGTGGGGATCTTCCCTCTGAGGATTGGCCAGGAGAAGTTGTAGCGCTCGTGCTCGCGAGGGCTGACGTCCACCGTCTCGATCACCATCCCCGCCAGGTAGTAGCGCATGTTCTCCCGCCCCAAGCGCGCGACCGTCACCTGGAGTCCGCCGGGTGTGCGACCCCTCACGGCGGAGCCGCCGGCATCGTAGAACATCTCCTGGCCCAGGAATTCTGCCCTCAGGTCCTTCACCGAGCCTTCCTCATCGGGGGTGCCAAAGAAGTAGGTTGGGTGCTGACCGCAGTTGGCGATGGCCAGCATGCCGTTCTCAACGTCGCGGAAATCGCCGAACCCCGCCGGCTTTCCTGTGAGCAGGTGCAGGAAGAGCTGGGTGAGCGCGGTATCCATGTCGTTCTCGCAGGAGGTGGGATAGATGCGCTCCTGTCGAGTGCCGTCGGGGGCGACGTCGTTGCCCAGGTAGGAGGTGGCTATGCAGGCGGTGCAGAGGTTGGCACTGAGCTCATCCTGGCACTTGATTCCGGCGCAGGTGGCACCTGTCTCCTCGATGATGTCGCGGGCCGCGTAGAACAGCGCCACCTGTAGAACGAACTTGTGAATAGAAGGCAGCTTCTCCCTGCTGAAGTCGAAGTTCGCGGTCTTCTCCTTGTATTCGATGGCAGCCCTCACCCTCTCGTCGACGATATCGTAGTCGCTCTCGCCGGGCTTGCCGCTCCACCTGACCATATCCAGCGCTCGATTCACCATCTCAGACTGGTCAAGGTGGTCGTAGCTGACCCGAAAGAGCTTCTGCCAGAGGTTTGGGTCCGCCGTCGCCGTGGGCATGCGCAGGGATTCGCCCCCGAACTGAAGGTACTTTTGCTCCGGCAGCCGCCTGATCACCGCAGCGGCCGTCTCCGCAGCCTGCGCGCGACGTTTGAAGAAGCGCAGCTTACTCATCACGTCCTCAAGCGTCGAAGGGTCCTCGTCGATGCGACCGTACGATATCTGGAAGGACCTCCCCATTATCTTCAGCGCACCGGCGATGGCCATCAGCGCCACCAGTCCGGGCACCTGCGTATCCTTGTATCCGAACAGCAGGAGCCTGGAGCCCGCGCTGCTCGCTGTGCCCAGCAGAGTCTCGAGCGTAGATTCGTAGATGTCCACCGCGTCCACCGAGTCGCGGGGGAATGTCCAGGACCCCTGGTTCAAGATCAGGGCATCGGGCCTGGCTTCCGCGATCCTCTTGGCTTGCTGGATGACGAGCTGGCGGTTCCAGGCGATCTGGTCCTCGCGGGGGAAGCCATCGCCCCCTCTGATTACCTCCACGCCGTTGCTCTTCAAAGCATCGATGAGCAGGGCCTCGTCTCTGAGCATGAGGTCCAGGTTGCTTGAGCGCACCCAGGCGCGGTTGTCATTAGGCGAGAAGACCCCCACGCGAATCTTGTCGTTCATGGTTCCTCCTGTGTGTCCAGCCATCCGCCGGGGATGATAGCAAGCGCCCGACATGGGGACAACGTGCGTCGGCAGATGCACTCACAGGTCCACTAGCGCGGAACGGCGGCTGCAAGTCCTTGCTATTTCCCGCGTCACCACCTCTACTCGTAGACCACCATCAACATGTGGAAGATATTCAGTTCGGGCACTGTCATCTCGACGTACTCACCTTTGGCTGCAAAGGGCAGCGGTTCCCCATCGGGCAACAGAGCCACACGGACTGCTTTCTTCTCATTCATCCTCACCCTGACGGTCGCATTGAACACCGGTATGGGCGGTAGCTGCTCCTGCTCGTTGACCACGTTCACGAGAAATCGCTTCTTCTCCGGCTGATGGAAGAGGGTTACCTCTACGGCGCCCGGAGCATCCGCCTCAAATGAGAAGGGCCTGCTAGCCAGTTGCCTCACCATCCGCGCAAAGACCCTTCGGTGTGGGCCCGGTTCCGCTGTCTCCAGTGGAGCCGATACCCACATCACCCGGCCCTTTCCATAGGCACGGTATACGACAGCGGCATAATCAGTGGTTACCCCCGGCGGATCGGAATGTATGGAGGCTAGCTTTGTCCCATCCGCTGGATCCGTGTAGGGCAGTTTCAGGGTAGCCAGAACCTCATCCCGATCAGATGCTCTGGCCTTCACCTGCGGCTGGAACATGGCGAGGGGGTAGTTGGGGTCAACGTCCATCATGACAAGCGTCCGACCTTTGGGAGTCGGCGCAATATAGGTAACCCTTTCCTTGGTTTCCCCTTCCAAGGACACACCAAAGACCTGGTCTATGAGAGCTGGAGATGCAGACCCGCTGACATAGAGGCTACCGCCATCCGCCACAAAGCGCCTTATGTCCTCCACTTCTTCTTCACTTAGCATCAGCACGTTGGGCAGTATGATGACCTGATAAGGGCTAGTGTTCTCCAAGTTGTTCTTGCTGATGACACCGAAGGGTATGTGGTTCTCCCTCAAGGTTCTGGCGGCTCCTAGAGCGGCCTCCAGATGAGGTATTCTCCAACCGCCCGCGTCAACCTGTTTGCCGTTGTCGGCAAAATCCATCTTGGAGTCCAGGCTGAAATAGACGCCTACGTCCTGACACATGCTGCCACCGAGATAGGGCTCATAGTCCTTGGACTTGGCGAATATCTGGCCCATCATCTCATATACCTTCGGATTCAGCGTGCCCACAGGATCAATGGCGTCAATGAAGAGGAAGGCTGCGTTATGGGCGAGGGCCAGATATGTGTGGAGTTCCAGCATCTCCTTTGACTTCAGGGTCGTATGATCGACCAGCCCCGGGTAACATCGAGACGTCATGAACTCAAGAGGCTTGTTGGGCGTGACACTGTCGTAGAGCTTGCATATGAAGGACTGCTGCGCGAAGCCTCCATAGAAGTCACCGCCTATGTAGTCATTGTGCCCTGCGAGACCCAAGGTAGTACCAAACATCCAGTTGTGAGTGAATATCGAAGACTGGTGCTCTACGGTGATATCAGGCCTGCAGCTCCTGGCGGTACTGGTCGCGAAGGCAGCAAACTCCACAAGCCATTCTTCCCTCTTCTTCTGAAAGGTCAGCCACCGGGGATCCTGCCAATCAATGATGGTCGGCATCTCGCCGCCTACTTCTTTCGCGAAACGTTCTCTGCACCACGAGCAGTAGCAGACGGCGGGCCAGAACGTCATATCGAGGAATATCCCTTCGAAGTCGTAGTTGCTGCACAGTTCCCTCACTTGGCGCTCAACGAAGTCCCTGTGCCCCGGACTATTGGGACAGCAGACGCCATATCGACCAGCCCTGCCGCTGCGCTCTCTGGAACCTTTGCCATTCACATCGACAACGCGCCACGAAGGATCGTGGTCGTAGGCCCAGTTGTTGTATATGAGGGTGTAGTATGCGATAACGTCCATTCCTTCTTTGTGGCACAGAGCGGTGATTTGGCCGAATATGTCCTTGCCCCCGATCCTCCGGTGCATCTGCCCCGTCTTGGTCGGCCAGTAGCAGTAGCCTACGTGGGAGTTGGCATAGACCATAGCCGATTGTACTTGGGCTTTCTTGAGTAGTCCCACATATGTCTCAGGATCGAGCAGTGAAAGGAATCTCTCATCCCAGTCGTCTATGTGCATATCCACCAGGTTGCGCCTGTAGCTCCTTTGGTACCACTTGGCCCCTTGCACGGCAGAGATCTCCTTTCGCACGATCATCCGTCCTGCGTCTTGGCTACCCGTCTCCATCAGTAGCGCCCCACATCCTTGACCACCTGCACGATCCGCTTGAAGTCTTGCAGACTCACGTTGGAGGGCGTGGAGTGATCGGTGGCGAAGACGTAGCCCCCGCCCTCCATCAAGACCGGCAGGTTCCTGCGAACCGTCGCCTCCATCTCTTCTACGTCGTTCCACAGCAGCGCGTTGAAGCCGCCGTGGAGGAGCAGCCTGTCGCCGAACTCGCGCTTGACGGCCAATGGGTCGACTCCCGCCTTGACCTCCAGCGGGTTCAGACCATCGAGACCCATCTCGACGAGGTCGGGGATGAAGGGCCTGATGTCGCCGCAGGAATGCAGGTAGGCGCGGATACCTTTGGCATGCGCCCAGTCGATCGCCTTCTGGTGAATCGGCTTCAGAAGTTCCCGGTACATCTTCAGCGAGAAGAACTGGCTCAGCTTGTAACCCATGTCGTCATACCAGCGCAGTTCGTCGAACTGGTAACCCGCATCCCATACCCGGTCGAGTAGAGCGAAGTTCAGATCCTGTTCCGTCCGCCACATGTCGACACACCACTCCGGATTCTCGGCCAGGGCCAGCAGCTCCCGCTCCGTGCCGATGAACCAGGCATGGGTCACGTCGAAGCCAAACCAGCCGAGACCGCCGATCCAGACGCCCCGCTTACGCCAGCCCCGCCATTCCCGCTTGAAATACTCCCACGGGATGCGGTCGTCAGATGGGGTCATCCGCTCCTTCGCCTTGAGCCAGTCGTCCGGGGTCTTGACCGTCACGTCGATCAACGCCGGCACGGACGCCTGGTGCTTCCAGTCCATCATGGTAGCGCCCCAGGCATTGGTGTAGACGAAGTGGTCTTCGCTTTGCTCCAGCACCCGCGTCGGGAAGCGGGGCGAATTGTCGACCGGCAACTCAACGATTCGGTCCAGCCCGAAGTAGTCGACGTAGTCGGCATCGCCCATTCCCTCGCGGCGCCAGCGCTCGAGAGTTGAGGGCCAGGGCGCTTCGTAGAGGGGAACGCGGTCCGCGTCGCAGCGCTGGTACATGCGCCCAACGCGCTCGTGCGTAGTCATCTCGCCCATTGCATCCCCTCACGTCTTGCGCCGAGGCTGTGCCCTATGCCACATCGGCAGGACCACGACGACAGTAGTCGTCGATGAGTGACCGTGGTCTGAATCCCGGCATCAGGCAGGTTCGAAGCGGAGGAGACCAAGATCCGTCTCTAGGACCCCGACGCGACCCGAATCGGCTCCGACTTCCTCTGCCGGCAACGCACGACGGCTGCAGTCACGGATCATGCACAGCGAGTGGTGGGCGCGATCGCCGCGGCCCCTACTCCCCTACCTGGCGGTTGTAGTCCTGGAGCTCCTTCGTGGCGCGCTCCCCGGCATCGTCCAGTGCCTGCACGGGGTCCTTGCCGCCTGCCACCATCTCCTCCAGCGCCTGCACCACTATCTCGTGCACCTTCGAGAAAGGCCCGATGCGCGGCCCCAGCGTCGCCGGCGTCGACGGCGTCCCCACAAACAGATCCACAGGCACCTGGTAGTAGGGGTACTTCTCCAGGACCTGTCGCGACGTCTCCAGCTCATACGCAGACAGGCGCACCGGCAGGTGGCCGGTGCCGGCGAAGAACTCCGCCTGCTGCTCCGGCTCCGCCAGCCACCGCGCCAGCTTCCAGGCCGCCCGCTGCTCCGCCTCCGGGCGCTGGTTCATGATCCAGAGGGCGCGGCCGAAGATACCCGGCCCGCCCGTGCTGCCGGACACTCCCGGGAAGGGCCCGACCCCCAGCTCAACACCCTCCAGGCCAGCCTCCACCACGGCCAGTACCGAGCCCAGGGTCGAGGACGCGGCGACGGCCATGGCGGCCCGCCCGGAAGCCACGGCCATGAGAGCGTCGGCAGCGCTAGGGTTGCGGCCTACGTTGAAGGCCAGGCCTTTGTCGACCATCTCATCCCACCAGCGGAAGAAGGCCTGCCCGGTGGCATTGTTGAACACCGCCTCTGTAGCGCGGCCGTCGCGACCGTTGTTATTGTTGACGTACAGGTCCCCGTGCTCGGCTAGGATGTTTTCCAGGTACCAGGGCCCCATGTCCAGAGCGATGCCGCTGCGCACCACGTTGCCGGCGCTATCCACCTTCAAGAGCTTCTCGGAGTAGGCGCGCACGTCATCGAGGGTGAGGGGCGGCTTCTCAGGGTCCAGGCCCACCTCCTGGAAGGGAAGCTTGTTGTAGAAGAGCATGGGGAAGATGATGCCCAGGGGCATGGCGTAGAGCTTGTCGTCTGCCGTGTAGTATTGGATAGCCTTCTCATCAAAGTCCGACAGGTCGTACCCCTCGGCGTCGATGAACTTCTGCACCGGCGTCACGGCGCCGCTGTCCACCATCACCTGGAAGTCGGCCTCCTTGAGGTCGACGAGGGCCGGCACGTCCCCCGAGCGCAGGGAGTTCAGCAACTTGAGGAGGATATCGTCGCTGTTGCCCTGATAGAGGAGCCTCACCTTCACCTCGTCCTGTGAGGCGTTGAACCGGTCGATGAGTCGCTGGAGGGTGGCCTCGTTGGCAGCGGCCTCCGAGTGCCAGAAATCGATGTTGACGGGGCCCGCCGCCGCTGTCGGCCTCGCCTCATTCCCCGCTCCGCCTCCCTCCTCAGCCCCCTCCTCACCGCCGCAGGCACCCAGCGCCAGGGCAAGGAAAGCGACGCCGATAAGAGTCCATAGCCTGCTCATTGCTGCTCCTCCGTAAGAGGACGGCCCCGGCCGGGTCGGCGCATCGTGGTCCGGCCTCGATTGTAGCACCACGGTGCCAAGGACCGAAGGCGCGGAAAACGCTTTAGCGCCGACTGCCAGCAAGCCTCAGCCGGCCCGGGCCTGGTCCGCCCGCAGCAGTTGGAGGGAAAAGAGCGGGAGGCCTGTGACCTTGGGCAGATCAGTGACAGCCTCACCCGCGACCGGCGGCAGAAGAGCGACGTCTGGTCAGGAGGCAGCGCTCAGCTACGGCTCCAGCGGATCTTCAGACGGCCCTGGCCACGCCTATCTCTCGACGCAGGCCCCAAACGCTGGCGTCCGCCTAACACAACAGAAGAAGGCGGCGGGGGTTCCGCCGCCCTTTCAGGCACGCATCTTGGTAGCAGCGGTCCGCCACGGCGGACGACCAAGGGCTGGCGCCTGCCCGCCTACCGGCGGGAGTCCCCTGCTTCAATGTCGGGTGCGAACTTGTCTGCCCGAATGTCCTCAGGCAACCCGGTGACCCTAGGGTAGGAACGAATCCCCTGGTCGCCTTGCCCAATTGGCTGACGAGGGGATTCTATTCTGCTCCTGAGGACCACGCAAGCAAGCGTGGCGTGCCTCGATCAGCCGTGCTAACCGACGACCACGCCGGTGGCCTTACTCGTGGCCGAACAACTCAATCGCAAACAAGATAGC
>Ga0315277_10009399_pt1 | contig 12493 bp, 16 predicted proteins | sample YL17G05_15_MG_FD_203695 | JGI IMG/M metagenome (GOLD analysis project Ga0315277, IMG submission 203695) | Sediment microbial communities from Yellowstone Lake, YNP, Wyoming, USA - YL17G05_15 | ecosystem: Environmental > Aquatic > Freshwater > Lake > Sediment | place: USA: Wyoming | collected... | reverse complement strand
TCTTATCCATCCAGCGTTCCGGGTCGAAATCTCTGGCCTCGGAGGCCATGGTCGAGGGAAAACCGGCGACGTCGAAACGGGTGACCCGCGAGATACCGTTTTTTCCGGTGATCAATCCTTTCCAGAAATCGCCCAGACCGATACCCACGGACGTTACAGTCCCCATTCCCGTCACGACGACCCTGCTGTCGCCCATGTGAAACAATCACATTAGACGATTTCCATATGGATATCAAGTCCAGGGCGGCCCTCGCAGCGAAATTTCCAGCCTTGGCCAAAGGCCGCGCCGAATTCCTCAAGCTTGTGGCTGAGGGCAAAGAATAATTCCAGCGCCTTTTAAAAGGCCATAACGACGCCTCGACTACGGCAACCCGCGCTGAGGCTTCTGGCTCGCCTCCCGCAATTCCCCACTGACTTTGACATCTTTTTGAGCCGTGATCTATATTTCCTCACGATGGTTGGAGGGGAAAATCTATATAAAGACGCTCACTCAGCTAAGATGGCTGGGGATGCGGAATCCGATCCCGGGGAAAAAATTCGGGACCATCATCGCTCTCGCAACATTCTTCTCTGGGATCGCCTTCCTGTGGCTTATCAACTATCCCCGCTGTGCTATGATCGTCAAGGCGTTGCCAATTCTTCCGTTCTTTATCCTGATCTCCGCCACCAATGGATTGAGTGAGGAGGTCATGTTTCGTTCTGCGCTGCTTGCTCCGTTGCAGATGGGTATCCATCCATCCGCGGCGCTTCCGTCAAGACTCTCCCCCTATGCCTGTACTTTGACCACCGGGTTAGCGACGGCGGCGAGGCCTTCCGCTTCACGGACGAACTCGCGGCCAAACTCGAGGACGCAGATTTCCTCAGGTGCCCGGCCGAAGGAAAAGAAGAAAACTATCGTCTTTTTCTCTTGCCCGGCTTTGCGGCCCGGCCAGGGGGCTCAGTTAGTTTTTTCAGGTCCAACAGGCGGTCGGCCCCCGCCCGGTTCAAGATTCCCTTTTCCATCGCGATCGCCCGGATTGTCTTGTCCCTTCTCAAAGCTTCTCTGGCAATCTCGGCAGCCCGCGCGTAGCCGAGCTTTGGAGAGAGCGCCGTGGCCAGGCCGAGGCTCTTTTCGGCGTATTCCAGGCACCGCTCCTTGTCCGCTTTGATCCCCTCCACGCACCTTTTCCTGACCTGCTCAATCGCGTTCCCCATGATCTCGATCATCAGGTGAAGGTTAAAGCCAATCACCGGCATCATGACATTGAGCTCGAGCTGGCCGGCTTGCGAAGCGGCGCAGACAGCCAGGTCGCAGCCCATCACCTGGAAACAGACCATATTCAGCATCTCGAGCATAGAGGGATTGACCTTGCCGGGCATGATGGATGAGCCGGGCGCAACCGCTGGAACCGTGATCTCTCCCAAGCCTGAGCGCGGCCCCGAAGCCAGTAGACGTAGATCGTTGGCGATCCGGATAAGTTCAACGGCCAGCCCTCGCAGCGCCGCCGAGACCTCGACAAATGGCCTCATGCTCTGCATCGCCTCCATCAGGTCGCCGGCCGGCCTAAACCTCAGCCCGGTCATCCGGCCGAGATGGCGGACAACTTTCTCCCGATAGCCAGGCACTGTGTTCAGCCCAGTGCCCACGGCACTGCCCCCGATCCCCAGTTCGAGAAGCGATCGGCCCGCCCAATCAATGAATTTCCCACATCTGCCCAGCGCCTTGGAATAGGCCATGAACTCCCGACCCAGCAGGACCGGCGCGGCATCCTGGAGGTGGGTCCTCCCTGATTTCACGATGGGATCAAATTCCCTGGCTTTGGCCCGGAAGCTCTCCTCGAGCTTTATCAGGCTCGGCAGGAGATGATCCCGCAACAGGACAGCCGCTGCCAGGCGCATGGCCGTCGGATAGACATCATTGGTGCTCTGGCCCTTGTTAACATGGTCGTTGGGATGGACCCGACGGTACTCTCCCCTTCTCCCTCCCATGATCTCCCCTGCCCGGTTGGCGATGACCTCGTTGACGTTCATGTGGAAGGACGTGCCCGCTCCCATCTGGAAAACGTCCACAATGAACTGGTCGGCGAATTTCCCGCCGATGATCTCATCGCAGGCCCGGATGATCGCCGCCGCCCGTCTCTTCTCCAGCTGGCCGAGCTCGGCATTGGCCAGAGCCGCGGCTTTCTTAATCAGGACCAGCGCCCGGACCATTTCCGGATTTGCCCTCAGCCCGCTGATCTGAAAATTCTGCGCCGCCCGGACGGTCTGGATCCCGTAATAGGCGCCAACCGGGACCTTCACCGTTCCCAGGAAATCCCTTTCCTGGCGAGTCCTTTTGTTTTGTACTTTTCTGGCCATCGGTCCTTCTTTCTTTATCGGGTTAGAGCCGAATCTCTGGCTTTCCCGGCGTGTTCTATCGGCCCCTATTTTATCTGGACGATCTTGTTGTCTAAACCCAGAAGCAGGATCTTGGGCATGAAGAAGTCGGTCTCTTCCTCATCCAGGATCACGTAGGAAACGACGATCAACGTGTCGCCGACCCGGGCCCGATGAGCCGCCGCCCCGAAAACGCCGACTTTCCCCGAGCCCTTTTCTCCCTTGATGAGGTAGGTCGAAAACCGCTCTCCGTTTGAGACATTGTAGACATGGACTTTTTCGTAGGGCAGCATGTCGGCCGCCCTCATCAGCTCCTCGTCGAGCGCCAGGCTCCCATCGTAATCGAGGTTGGTTTCAGTCACCCGGGCATGCTGGATTTTGGCTTTGAGCAGGATTCTTTTCATTTATTGTCCCTCGTAGTTCCAAGGATCATATTATCGATCAACCTCGTCCTCTCGACATAAACCGCCAGGGCGACAAGCGCCTCGCCGTCGATCTGCTGGAGCGGCTCAAGAGAGCTGGGGTCGACGACCTCTACATAGTCGATCCTGGCCAGAGGTTCAGCGGCGATGGTTCTGCACAACCGTTCTCGGATCGGTCCGGCCGCGCGTTCCCCTTTCTCAAACATCCGGCGGGCTTCCTCGAGGCTCTTGGACAGCACGAGAGCGGCCCTGCGCTCCTCGGCGCTGAGGTAGGCGTTCCGGGAGCTTATTGCCAGTCCATCCGGCTCCCTGATGATCGGCCTTACCTTGATTTCCACATCCACGTTCAGATCCTCCACCATTCTCAGCAGGATGACTACCTGCTGAGTGTCTTTCTGTCCGAAGAAGGCGTAGTCCGGACGGACGATGTTGAACAGCTTGAGTACGACCGTCGCGACTCCCTTGAAATGTCCCGGCCGCGACCGGCCGCAGAGCTTATCCTGGAGCCCGGCGACCTCGACCGAGGTCCTATATCCTTCCGGATAAATCTCTCGGGTCTCCGGGAGGAAGAGGATATCGACGCCTTCCTTTACCAACAGCGCCGCATCCCGCTCCGCGTCCCTGGGGTATTGCCGGAAATCCTCTTGGGGACCGAACTGTAAAGGATTGACAAATACACTGACCACGGTCACGTCCGCGGTCTTGCGACACTCCCGTACCAGGCTCAGGTGACCTTCGTGCAGGTACCCCATTGTGGGGACAAAGCCGATGGTCTGACCCTTTGCCCTCGCCTCGATGACAGCGGCCTTCATCCCGGCGATCGTGGTCACGGTCTTCATCGTTCGATTCGCCTTTTCCGGTGATAGGAATGAGTATCGTCCGGAAAAAGCCCTGTCTTGACCTCTTCGGCGTATTTCCTGACGGCTTGGCCGATGACCGTTTGCAGGTCCGCGTACCTTTTGACGAACTTCGGGTTGTACCCCGTCGAAAATCCCACCAGGTCGTGAAAAACGAGGATTTGGCCGTCGCAATGGGGGCCGGCACCGATCCCGATGGTCGGGACTTTTAGCTTCGCGGTGACCCTCGCGGCCAGGTCCTGGGGGATGCACTCCAGGATGACGGCGAAGACGCCCGCCCGCTCCAGGTTCTGGGCATCCGCACAGATTTTCCGGGCTTCCTCTGTTTCCTTTCCTCTGACCTTGAACTGGCCGAGGTGATGGATGGACTGCGGTGTTAACCCGACATGCCCCATGACGGGGATCTCGGCTTCAACCATGGCCTCGACGAGCCTCAGCCTCTTCATGGAGGCGCCTTCAATCTTGATCCCTTTAGCGCCGGCCTCCTTGAGGAAACGGGAGGCATTGGCGATAGTCAGCTCCTCCGTCTGGTGGAAGGAGAAATAGGGCATATCGCCGATGACCAGGGCCCGGCGCACCGCCCGGGTGACCGCCTTGGTGTGATGGATCATCTCGTCCATGGTCACGGGAATGGTGTTCTTGTAGCCCAGCACGACCATGCCCAAGGAATCGCCCACCAAGACAATATCGACACCGGCCTCATCCAGGATCAGGGCGGTGGGAAAATCGTAAGCTGTCAAGGCGGCGATCTTTTCCCCCCGCGCTTTTTTCTTCAGAAGAAGCGGTATGGTCACCGCTCCGTCGGTTGGCTCAGACATGTCCGTTCCTTTCTCCCCATCCCGCCTCAGCCGCGGGTTTGAGGTAAAGTCAAACCTATACGTCTACTATTATATCTATTTTTTCCGGGAATCCCTATGGGCATAGCTCTCCGGCACGTAGTACAGGGGCCCCTTTTTTACCTGGCTGACCTTGGCGACGATGTCAGCGATCTCCTCTTCCCGCGTCAGGTCGAGCTCATCTGCCTTGACCACGAGAAGAGGCGCGGCTTGATAATTGAAGAAAAAATAGTCGAACGCTTCCACCAGGTCTCCCAGGTACTTTTCCGAGATGCTCTTTTCCACGGGGTTCCCGTCTTTGGCAATCCGCTTGAGCAGAGTGGGCAGGGAAATCTGGAGATAGACCACCAGGTCGGGCCGGGGGAGCCTCTCCGCTAGGATTCCAAAGATGCGATCATAGACGACGAGCTCGTCGTCGCTCAGAGTCTGATAGGCATAAATCTTGTCCTTCTCGAAGAGGTAATCGCTGATGACCCTTTCTTCGAACAGGTCCCGCTGGGAGAGCCGGAGCTGCTGGTGGTAGCGGTTGACCAGGAAGACAAGCTGGGTCAGGAAAGAGGCCCCCTCCTTTTCGTCATAGAAATCCTTAAGATACGGGTTTTCGGTCCGGTCGAGGACCACCCGGCCGCCGATAAGCGAAGCCAGCACGTGGGTCAGCTTGGTTTTCTGAGACTTCGGCACGCCTTCTATCGCGATGTGCTGGAAGGGAAGATAGGGCTTGGTCATTATTTGAGGCTGGAATCGAACCGGCAGGCTAATTCATATCTGATCACAGCGGTTGCGTCAATCACCCCGCCTTCTTGGGCTCTTCGATCGGGATGATGATCCAGGCGATCAAGTAAAAGATCACCATCGGGATGATCGCTGTAACCAGGGAGATGGCGACAAAGACCAGCCGGATGAGCGTCACATCGATCTCGAAATATTCTCCAAGGCCCCCGCAGATACCGCCGAGCATCTTCCGGGCTTGAGAGCGGAAAAGTCTTTTTTCCATGACCTTCCTCCTAATATATTTTACGCCTTCGCCAGGAAATTGTTCAGCTCCTCCAGAGGGAGAGGAGCTTTCTTCAGGCTTTTATAGCACATAATGAAAGCCGAGTTCAAGCACGGCCCGGTCGATTGGCCGTCAGCTCTGGGAGCAGACGGGGCAGGCTGGGTCCTTTCCCACGCTGATGATCTCGAAAGAAAGGCTGGAGCCGTCATAGATCAAGAGTCGGCCGAAAAGTGAAGGAGTCAGGCCAAGGGCCCACTTGACAACTTCGCCGACCTGAATCAGCCCGATGGCCGCGGGCGTCACACCCCATACAGGAACCCTGTCCGGCCTGAACACATCAGGACGCATCAGGCAGGCCAAACACGCGGTTTGAGGGGGATGGAAAAAACCGGCATACCCCTGCCAGCCGTGAACGGCGCCATAGACATAGGGGATTCCCCGGCGAACGGACTCCTGATTGAGGATGAACCGGGGGTCCAGACTGTCCAACCCATCCACGATGATTTGACATCCCGCGATGATCTCCGGAGCATTCTGGGAATCCACGTAAGCGTTGCGGCCGATGACGTCAACGGACGGGTTTAAGCCGGCGATCCGCCGGCTCGCTTCCTCAACCTTGGGGAGTCCGAGGGAGGATTCGGAGTACAGGACCTGCCGGTTGAGGTCGGACCGCTCGACCCTGTCCCCGTCGCAGATGTGAAGGCGGCCGATTCCGGCTGCGGCCAGGTAGAGTGCCGAGGCGGAACCGAGACCTCCCAGGCCGACGACGATCACGCTCGCCTGCTTGAGCTTCTCCTGGTTCCAGCCGGAGACGAGTACCTGTCGGCTGTAGCGCTCTTTCTCCTCTTTCGACAGCATTTCCGGTCCTTCAGCCTCCAGAAACGGGGGGCTGGAGTGTTATGATGTCACCGTCGGAAGGGAGGTAGTCGAGCCTCTTCAATTGGCCGTCCTTGAAAGCGAAGGCGACAAACGCCGGGCTGACGCCTATTCCTATCAGGATGTCGCTCAGAGTTTTGCCCGTTTCTGCCTCGACACGCCGAGTGTAATGATCGACATCCGGCTGGAGCCTAGATCGCAATTCACCGCCGGCCTTGAGATAAATGACCATTTCGCTATCCTCTCCCCGGCCCGCGGCTAAAAAGCCTTGGGCTTGTATTTCTCTCCCCGCACGGGGGGTATTCCTCCCGGAATCGGTTCTCCTAGGAACCCGAGCTTCTCCAGGTTATCAGCGGCATAGTCAATCCCCAGGTCTCGGAGGAGCTCCCGTGTCGGGTTTCCTTTTTTGTCCCAGCCCCGGGCCGAGTAGTACTCGTCCAGCATTTTTTCGATCTGCGCCAGGCTGAGACCCTTGCCCTTTCCCGGCCCGCTAGGGATCTTATCTTCCCAGGCCCGGGCGGGCGGATGATCAAAAGCGCGGCCAATGTCGCGGTTGCGCTCAATATAATGACAGCGGTTGAGGTTCCAGATCATCTCGGATGTCCGCAGCGCCTGGTCGACGCTGATTCCCCACCCGGTGATGTGGTTGAGGGATTCGACGATTTCCTCGGGGGTGATATCGAGCTCTCCCCAGAAGAGACGGCAGATGCACCAGGTATCGAAGAGGGGCCGGATGTGCTGGAGATAGACGACGATCTTGGCCCGGCCCTCGACCCGTTCTCTTCCTTCGGCCATGTCGACCGTAATCGTCCAGGAGCGGTTATGATGGGCCCCGATGTCGGCCGTCATATAGGAAAGGAGCATTCCCGGCGCCCAGCGGCCATCATAACCGGACATCTCCTGACCCTTAACCTGCATGGCAAACTTTTCCGAGCCTCGGCCGATCTTGGCCGCTGCCCGTTTCGTTCCCCCGGCAAACCAGTCCCCAATGCCCCGCCTGTGGGCCACCATATCGAGGAAGTGTTCGACGTCATCCACCGATCCCCATTTCAGGGTATGGCCTTCGAGGTCCTCATCCTTGATCAAACCCCGCTGGAAACACTCCATGGCAAAGGCGATGACGCCTCCCCCCGACATGGAGTCCATGCCCAGGTTGTCGAGGAGCCAATTGAGGTAGGCCACATGGTTGATATCCTTCATGCCCAGGTTGGAGCCGCAGAGAGAGCCGGTCTCGTACTCGGGTCCTTCCAGGTGAACCTCCGGCTTCCCGGGGATCACCGCCTTGGTGTACTTGCCGCAGTTCATCCAGCAGCCGAAGCAGGCCTTATCCGTGATCAGGCACTTCTCGACAAGCTTGTCCCCGTCGATCTTATCGATGTCCTCGTAAAAGGTCGTCTGGAAATTGTAGGCCGGAATGACGGCGTTCGAGTTCGACCACTGGATGAAGAAGGCCGTGCCGTATTTCTGCCAGGGGACCATGTTGGGGTGTTTCTGGGTCCGCAGGATGATTCCCGTTACCTGCTTTTTCAGGGAATCCAGATCCTTGACCTGAAGGGACTTGTTGCCGCGCACGGCGATCGCCTTCAACTTCTTGGAGCCCATGACCGCGCCCTGGCCGGTCCGGCCGGCCTGGCGGCCGAAGTCGTGGGTGATACAAGAAAAGAGTATACCGTTTTCGCCGGCAGGCCCGATTGTGGCGATCTCGAAGTCCTCGCCGAGGTCCTCCTTGAATTTCTTCTCACAATCGAGGGATTTCATCCCCCAGTAGCCGGAGGCATCCCGCAGCTCGACGGTCTCGTTGTCTATAAAGAGGTACACAGGCTTGGGAGATAGGCCTTCGAAAACGATCATATCATAGCCGGCAAACTTAAGGGTGGGGCCCAGATGTCCTCCCATATTGGAGTCCCCGGGGCCGTTGGTCAAGGGCGAGACGGCGCCGAACTCCACCTTGGAACCGGCCGGGATATAGCAGCCGCTCATGATGCCGGCATTGAGGATAAAGATGTTTTTCGGGCCGAGGGGGTCGGCGTCCCGAGGCACTTCATCATAGAGGATCTTTGCGGTGATCCCCCTCCCGCCGTGCCAGCGGCGGTAGAGCGCCTCGTCGGTGGGGAGGCGCCGGATATCGCCCGTGGTCAGGTTGATCCGCAGAGTGGTTCCAGCCAGGCCGTTGGCCATCTCAAGCCTCCTTGGCTTCCAGGGAAGCCGGTTTTTCCCACTTCACGAGGGCTCCGGTGTTGCAGAGTTCCGTGCACAGCATGCAAAAATCGCAGATGATGACGAAATCATGATCGGGATGCTGAAAAACGACCCCGACAGGGCAGGCGGAAACACACTCGCCGCAGTTGGTGCATTTGTCCTTGTCTACAATATAAGCGCCGGAAGCGACGTGGCTGATCGCTCCTTCCGGGCAGACTTCCTCACATTTCCCGCACTGCGTGCAAACATAGGGCCGGTATTTCCCGGGGTCGGGGAATTTGGCCTCAATCCGGAGGGCCGCCTTCTTGGGGTTGATTTCGCGGAAATGCTCGATCGTGCAGATCTGGAGACAGAGGCGGCATCCCGTGCATTTGTCCCTGTTGACTTTGATCCTCATGATCACCTCCTCAGCCCGCCATCCGGCCAAGGGTCCAGAGAATGACCAAGCCGGCGGCTGCCCCGACGGAGGACCAGCGGGGGTATCTCTCCAGAACGGGCCAGCCGAGAGAACCGAACCTATAGCCCAAAGGAACGAGAAGAGCCGAAACGGCAGCGGCCAGGCTGCCATTAACAAAGATGTGATGAAGGACTTTGGCCGAGCTACCGTCGATCCAGTGCTCATAGCGGAGAACGTAGGTGATGAGCAAGGCAAACAGGGCATAACCTCCGTAAGCGCCCAGGACGCCCGAAAGACCTTGCCGGAGCGCAGGCTTTCGCCCCTCCTTGATCAAAAGGCTCGCCGCCACGTCGAATCCAACGCCCAGAAGGAATATGGCCAGGAGATGGCAGAAAAACGGCGCGGCATTGACCATTTTAAAAACCGCCGCGATCCCGGCGATAAGGGCCGACGTCCCAGGTTTATTGATAATTCCCCTTGCTACGGCCAGGATGAAAAAGGCCCAGGCCGAAAGCCAGATAGAGGCTGAAAGCACCTGATTCCGGAAAAGGATCTCGCCGCTGACGACCTCATTGATCCCCCAGAGAGAGCCGAAGAACAGGATCCAGGCCCAGGTTCTTAATCCTTTCATCGTCTTTTCCTCCTTTTGCCATCGCGGGGATGGCGTTCAGCCGACCATTCCGGCTGGTTTTCCAGAAATCCGGCGATCTCTTTGACCTGCGAATGGCGAAAAACGGGTCGATCGCCTTCCTCTCCATGCTCGGAAACGACCGCGATGAGCTCTCCGGCCGGAGTCGTCAGCCGATACCGGTCATCTTTCCCGAGAACTTCGATCTTCTTGAAATCTCTCTTGGCGCGCCCTCCTTCTACAAGGAGAATATCGATATCCTCGAAATAACTCCGAGCCAGGGAGGAGAAATCGGCCGGTTGATCGTCTCTTTTAATAACGGCCGTCGCTTCAGAAGAAACCAGAGCGACGCCGTCCGCCCCGGCCTCGAAGAACCTCCGGGAGTCTTTTCTCCTGGGGTCCATTGAAAACCCATCAGGACAATGTTTGATGACCGCCACGGCATGCCCGCGCTTCTTCAGCTCCGGGATGAGCCGGGCGATCAAGCGGGTCTTTCCGCTGCCGGAAGTCCCCACGAAAGAAATAGCCTTCATCGGGTTATGCCAGTAAAGAGGCCTCCTATTTCTCTGCCAGGAAGGGGTACCGGTAGTTCGTCGGCGGGTTCAGGTTCTCCTTGACCGCCCGGGCGCTCGTCCAGCGCAGCAGGTTGAGATAGGAGCCGGCCTTGTCGTTTGTTCCCGAAGCGCGGGCGCCGCCGAAAGGCTGCTGACTGACGACCGCCCCGGTCGGTTTGTCATTGATGTAGAAGTTCCCGGCGGCATGACGCAGCGCGATAAAAGCCTCGACAATGGGCTTTCTCTCGGTGGAGATGATGCTCCCGGTCAGGGCGTAGGTCGAGGTGCGGTCGCAAATCTCCAGAGTCTTAGAGAAATCGGCCGCCGGATAGACATAAACAGTCAGGACAGGTCCGAAGATCTCCTCCTCCATCAGCTTGAACTTGGGATTCTGCGTCAGGATGACCGTCGGTTCGATGAAATAGCCCTTGGACTTGTCGTACCCGCCGCCGACAATAATTTGGGCCTCGCTCGACTTCTTGGCATACTCGATGTACTCAATGATGCCGTCAAAAGCTGCAGCATCGATGGTCGCGCTCATGAAGTTTGAAAAATCGGTGACATCGCCCATCTTGATGGTCTTGATTTCCGCGACCATTCTCTCCTTCACGGCCGGCCAGAGGTTGTCGGGGATATAGGCGCGGCTGGCGGCCGAGCACTTCTGTCCCTGGTATTCGAAGGCCCCCCGGATCAGGGCTGTGACCACGACATCGGCGTCGGCCGAGGCGTGGACGAAGACGAAGTCCTTGCCGCCGGTCTCGCCGACGATGCGCGGATATGTCTTGTACTTCATGATGTTGGCACCGATCGTCTTCCACATGCCCTGAAAGACCGAGGTGCTTCCCGTGAAATGGACGCCAGCCAGGTCGGGCTTTTCCAGGACGGGATCACCGACATAGCGGCCCGATCCCGGGATGAAATTAATGACGCCATCCGGAAGCCCGGCCTCTTTCCAGAGCCGGGTCAGGTAATAGGCCGAAAAGACGGCCGAAGAGGCGGGTTTCCAGAGGACCGTGTTGCCCATCATCGCCGGCGCCGTGGGAATGTTGGCGGCGATGGCCGTAAAATTGAACGGAGTGACGGCAAAGACAAAACCCTCCAGGGCCCGGTATTCCATGTAGTCCCAGATTCCCGGCGCCGATTCGGACTGCTGCCTGTAAATTTGACTCATGTAATAGGGGTTGAAACGGTAGAAATCGATGACCTCGCAGGCGGAGTCGACTTCGGCCTGGTGGCAGGTCTTGGACTGTCCGAGCATCGTCGCGGCATTGAGAAGATAGCGGTACTTGGTGGCGAGGATTTCGGCCGCGCGGAGGAAAATGGCGGCCCGGGAAATCCAGTCCATCTCCGACCAGTCTTTCCAGGCGGCTTTAGCGGCGGAGACAGCCTTCTCAACCTCAGCCGCCCCGGCTTTATGGTAGCGGCCCAGGAGGTGCCGGTGATCGTGCGGACAGCGGCAGTCGCCCATGTCGCCGGTCCGGACCTCCTTCCCGCCGATGAGGAGAGGGATCTCAATCTCCTGGCCAAGCAGTTTGGTCAGCTGGTCCTTCAGAGCTTTGCGCTCCGGCGTCCCCGGGGAATAGCCGAAAACGGGTTCATTAATCGGTGTCGGTATTTTGGCGATGGCGTTGATCATAAATTCCTCCTCCTCAGACAAAACGCATGATTTCTCTGGCCCTCAGGGAGATGCCAGCTTCTATGATAAGAAAATATTATACACGAACTCAGGACCGCTTTTCCAGGAATCAGAGGCCCAGGTCGGCGTCGATCCCCTGCATCGCCGCGATGCAGATGGAGATGAACTCATCCAGGTTCAGGCCGAGGTTCCGGCATTCCTCGATCTCTTCTCTCCTGGCTCCGCGGGCGAAGCTTTTCTCCTTGTAGCGCCGCTTGACGAAATCGAGGTCGATCGCCTTGATCTTCTTCGTTGGATGCATTAGCGTTGCAGCGATAATCAGCCCGGTCAGCGGGTCCATGGAGTAGATCGCCCAATCCATGGCGCTCTCGCAGGGCACCTTGGCGGCATGGGCTTTGACAGCGTGGATGACCTGCGGAGAAATGCCCATAGCTTCGAGCAGCTTGACCGTTTCGGTGGTGTGAAGCTCCGGGCTTTTCTCGGTCAGCTCATAATCGAGGTCGTGAAGGATCCCAGCCAGACCCCACAACTCCGGGTCCTGGCCGAGTCTCGCCGCCACGGCCTTCATGCAGGCCTCAACCGACAAACAGTGTTTGACCAAGTTCTTGTTCTGGAGGTGCTTCTTAAGCAGGTCAAGTGCCTCTTCTCGATTCATCCTTCGGCTCCTTTCGGGACGTCCATGCCCCTCAGTCTATTTTTCTTTCTTGGAGACCTCAAACGGGATCTCGGCCTCTTTCGT
>Ga0315277_10009397_pt1 | contig 12494 bp, 10 predicted proteins | sample YL17G05_15_MG_FD_203695 | JGI IMG/M metagenome (GOLD analysis project Ga0315277, IMG submission 203695) | Sediment microbial communities from Yellowstone Lake, YNP, Wyoming, USA - YL17G05_15 | ecosystem: Environmental > Aquatic > Freshwater > Lake > Sediment | place: USA: Wyoming | collected... | reverse complement strand
CTGAAAGATGGAAGCGGAAACAGAGGCACTATATGCCATCATTGCCTGATGTACGCCACCGGCTGGCCGTTTACTTGTTGAAGGAGTTGCTCTGGGGCTAATGGGTTATGTGTCGGAGTAGTATTAAGAGACTATCCTTAAATAGATAGTGACATATCATAGCCGATGGCGCCTGCTATGCTCATAATAGAGCCTTTCTTGGGAGTTGGGCATGGCAAGGGTACAGTCATGGGAGGTGTCGGACGAGTTCTGGAAGCGGGTTGAGCCATTAATACCCGGGAAACCGGAAGGGATGGTGGATAAGGAATATAGCCGCAAGCCGGGCGGAGGGCGGGAACCCATGGATGCCAGAAGGGCATTTGAAGGGATTGTATAAGTACTCCGGACGGGTTGCCAATGGAAGGCGCTGGCGAATGAGGGATTTGGGAGCCCGAGTTCGGTACACAAGTATTTCCGGATATGGCTCAAGGATGGATTGTTCTTCGGCTCTGGTGTGCGGGGCTGGCCGAGTATGATGAAATGGAGGGCATAACCTGGACATGGCAGAGCATAGACGGGGCCATGGTGAAGGTTCCTCTGGCGCAGGAAGGGGTTAGCCGAAATCCGACGGACAGGGGAAAAAAGGGGGAGCAAGCGGCATATCCTTGTTGTCGGGCGTGGCGACCCGCTGTCGATAGTCGTAACCGGGGCTAACAGACATGATGTCACGTAATTGGAAAAGGTGATGGACGAGGTTGTTGTGAGACGAAAGGATCCTGTTGAGCAAAATCTCTGCGCGGACAAAGCTTATCATGGAGAGCCCGCTAGGCAGGCAATCATCACCAAGGGATATGTTCCCCATGTCAGGAGCCGTGGAGAATAAAGACAGGCGAAGCAAGAATCACCTTCCTATACTCCCGTGCGCTGGATTGTTGAGGTTTTCCACGCAGGGTTCAGCCGTTTCCGTAAATTTCTTGTCCGCTATGAAAAAACCCTCGAAAGCTATCTCGCCTTGAACCAACTCGCCGCAACTATCATCTGCTGGAGCAAGGTAGGGGTTATTTATGGATAAGATCTAAATAACTTGCATAACCATTTGTATGTAGTCCAGATATCTATAGATACCCCTGCAAAGAAATGAATAGTCTCATTATTACCACAATATTCCTTCTTTTTTTCCCGATCTGGGTTCGATTTCAAGGAAAAGATGCCATTACCACAGGTAGTATAGCGATTATCTTGTCCTTTTTTGTTTTTTTAATACATGCTCTGTTAACGAAAAAGGTAAAATTTCATTTTCTTATTATTATGTTGTTATTAATAATCGTTGCAACTATCAGCGCAAATTCTATTTCGCCCCAGTTCTTGGGACCATCATTCCGAGGATATGCCCAATTTGTATGTGCATTATTAGCTTTCTTTATGGTTACCAACCATTATTATGACCTCCCTCTCTATAAGAGACAAAAAGGAATTGAATCTATTCTTTCATATATTATTGTTTTATTTGTCATTCAGGTAATCATAGGCACAATTCTCTATTATTACCCTAGCTTTGGCTACTATTTAAAAATCTTTACAACTCGCACAGAGGATGTATTTGCTACCCCTATAGCCAGCGGGGTAAAAAGATTGCATGGTATAATTGTAGCCCAAGAGACATTTGGTGAGATCTTGGCAATGCTTATGCCCTTAGTCCTCTATAAGATTATTAAAAAGGAATGGCCGTATTATTTCGTCTATGGTATCTTTGCCGTTGGAGTGGTTCTTTCCGCTACCCGATCATCAATTTTTCTTTTCTTTGTAGGTTCATTGATCTTTATTATTATCAACTGGAAATTGGTTAAACTGCCCGCCTGGCTCATACCCCTCTATATAATCACATTAGCTGCAATTATATTTTATTTCTATACCCCGCATGCCTTTGACCCCATCTTCAACCGCTTTACCCTTTTTTTTGATCTTTATGAAAAGACAAGATCTATCACAATTGCCATAGATAGAAAAACTCTCTGGGATATCGCAGTTCAAGAAGTCTTTACAAAGCTGAATCTCTTTGGACATGGGATGATTACAGTTATCGCTAATCAACAATTCAGCATACATAATCTTTTCCTGACAGTTCTATTTCAGATGGGAATTGTTGGATTCGTGCTCTTCTTCGGTCTTATGGGAAAGATATTCATTTCCCTCATAACTAGTTTGAAATATATTCAGAATCCCTACGACAGGTGCCTATTAATTTCTTCCATCATTTCTTTGGTCATTTTTCTCTTGAGCGAGATGAAATGTGAATTTAATCGTGGTTCTTCATATCAACAGATTGTTTGGATACTACTGGGGATCTACTATCTAGCCGCGATGACCCTGAGAGAAAAGCAATTGATCAATAATACCAGGACTTCTTAAGACAATGTTCTTATTAGCCATCACACAAAACAGTCTAAAAAGTCGCCTTTATGATTGTACAGTTAATGAATTTCAATGGGACTCCAATATTTATACATTAGTAACAGACGATCTTCTCTCGCGGGTATCCACAGATAGCGAGGGCTTCAAGCTCATTGAAGCCCCGACGGATAATTGTATCTTGGTTGAAATTGTTTATCAGAAGCAAACTGATATTCTTAAGATATATCAGTCCGTCATGTCTGGAATATCCGTCTACTATCATATCAACACTGATGGGGAATTTTTCTGTGCAAGCCATATTAGCCTCCTTAGAAAATGCGGGATAACAATTAAGGAAAACACAGAGGTATTGCCAGAATTTTTTGTCTTCCGTTATATTATGCCCCCCCATACCTTGTACAAAAATATCTTCCATCTTCCTCCTGGCAGTACACTTTTTCTGAAACAGAAGGAGAGAAAATATTACATTGCAGAGCATGAAATCTACATACCTCCTCTATCGGGTTCAACTTCTGTTAACGAATCACAGGTAGCACAAATCGCTGCCGACCATATTTCAGAGCTTTTACAGATCCTAGCCCCCCATCAGGAAAAACTTGCTGTTTTATTAAGTGGTGGTTTGGATTCATCCATACTTTTTAAAATGTGTCAGAATCTTTATAACACCACTGAAACTTATTCCACAGGATACCCCTTTGAAGATCCTGAACTCAATGTTGAGAAAAATTATGCCATCACGGCTTCAAAGGCATTCGGCACATCCCACACTTACTATTCAGCTACCCATAAGGATTATCTGGATGGGGTTATTAAGTCAATTTCCTGCGCAGAAATGCCAATCCATCACATGCAATCAGCCCTATTATTCATGCTATTTGAGTCAGGGATTCCGGAGGAGAAAAAATTTATTATAAATGGAGAAGGTGGAGATGGTCAATGGGGAAGGGATACTCATTATCAACTTTATTTGAGCTACAAAACACCTGTTATATCTGCCGCTCATGCTCTAAGAAAATTCAATCTCATACCGAAATTCATGCAACTTTCACATACAATCAAGAAGGGCAGAAATCTCATGGCAGCCATCGATACTGTTCAACGGAGAACTGTCCCTCTCTCTGATCCTGATAATATTGTATGGTCTAGTATTAAATATGGAGATGAGGAGTGGGTGTGTTCTTACTTCCAGGTTAAGAGGGAGGAGATTATCCGTTTCCGATACAATACGCTTCAACCTTATTATGATAGAAATTTATACGATCTTGTGTCACTGATGGGTTTATTAGGGTATGTTCCCATAACTACTTCTATTTGGTCCAAACTGGCGGAGTCTTGCAAACGAATCATTATTTATCCATATCTATCATTAAACGTTGTTGATTATGCATATTCGCTCCCTTGGGATATGAAATCTCGAAAACGAAAGAATGTCCTCAGGTCTGTTGCACACCACCTTAATATCCCGGATTTCATTATCAACAGACCCAAAACCGGCTTCGGTCTGAAGAAACCCAACTGGGCAGAAAAAAGTGGGCCTTTTGAATGCTTGATCCCGTTAGCCTCCAAGGTCTTCGATGAAGGTGAAATAAGACGGATGCATTTAAAGGACGAAGGAAAAAGGCAGATTTTTTGGAATATATTGAATTATGCTATCTGGAAACGTCTCTGTATCTTACATGAACCAGTATCTTTACTCCTTGGCGAGCTGAATGAGTACTATAGCTTCTATGCAAGCAAAACCTGACCCAAGCTTCCTTGCAAATGCCTTGAAGCTGATCACAGCTACTTCATTTGCACAAATCGTGGGCATAATCATTATGCCCTTACTCACCCGTATCTATACCCCTGAGATGTTCGGATTGCTACAAATATATCTATCTATCGTCTTCATTATTGTCCCTTTGAGCACATTTAATTACGAGGTAGCAATTTTGATTCCTGAAAATGAAGATGATGCTCAGAGTGTCCTTTGGGGTTCATTACTCATCACAGGAATTGTTACCTTACTCTGTTATCCTATCATTTACTCATTCAATAAGCCAATTATACGGCTATTCAATGCAGATAAACTCGGTGTGTTTATATATCTGGTACCTATTTCCGTTTTTTGTATGGGGACCTTCAGTGCTTTATCTTTTTGGCTTATAAGAAAAAACAGGTTTGGCCTGATAGCCACCTGTAATAGTTGGCAGGCCATAGTTAACCAGGGAACGAAACTATTGCTTGGATATGCAACAGCAGGTGCTTTTTGGGGGCTCTTATCCGGTAATATAATCTCTGATTTTATCGTGTTGGTAATCATTATAATTAGATGTTCTCGCAATGCGCTCTCCTCATTTTGGAAAGCTCTATCATTATCCAGGATTAAGCATAATCTATTAGAATTTTATCGTTTTCCTTTTTACTCATTACCCTCTAAATTTGTATATGAAGGTTCGGCAGAATTGCCGGTATTTATGTTGGCTTACTATTTTTCCCCTGCTATTTTAGGATATTATGCTTTAGGAAGAAGGCTGATGTGGATGCCCTTGAATATAGTATCAAATGCTATCTCTCGTGTCCTCTTGCAACAGGTATCCTCAAAACAAAAAGATCTACACGCGCTCATGCATTCAACCAAAAGGGTACTCGAGCGCTTAGCCTTGATATCGGTATATTCTTTAACATTACTCGGTGTCACAGGCCCTGATATATTTTCCATTATTTTCGGCCGGAATTGGCATCAGGCTGGAATATTCACTTCTCTACTATGTATTTGGGGTATTGCCAACTTTATATTTACCCCTTTCTTTGAGCTAACCAGCATATTACAAAAACAGCATGTATATCTTTTCTATAACATTATCTCGTTTGTCACGAAATTTGTTATGCTTGTCTTAGGAGGCTATTTTGCGAACCCTCTCTTGGCGATTGGGATCCTCAGCTTATCCAATGCTATTTTGACAATGTGTTTTGGTATAGTGGTCTTGAAATATTTTAATCTCCATTATGCGACAATAATGCATATATTATTGAAAAATATCAAATCTACTCTAATCAGCATTATGCCAGTACTTCTGGTAAAAATTGCTGGATTACCTCAAATAGCTTTATATCTATCTATTGTGGCTAGCCTACTTATATACGTAATCATTATTAAAAAGACAGAGCAGGCTTTATACATGGAATTCAGGCAATATGTTTTCTCCAGGCTCTTATCTTAGTAGGAATGGATTTAAATTTCTATCTATAATGATTTCATTTAGGTCCTATTATGATAATTGATCAAATCAACCTTAATTCATTCTTAAAACTTGGGTACTTTATTGATTACCGGAATAATACCTATCAATTAGACTACTCCCGGATCGATAGGAAAATGTTTCATCAATGGCCGGAAGAGGACCTTATTAATAAGGCTATCACCACATTTAGAGATGCAATAGAACGAGAGTTCGAGTCCAATCAGGATCATGTAATCCCTCTCAGCGGTGGTCTTGATAGCAGGGCGTTGCTGGCAGGTTTATTTGAGTTTACACCCGCTGCAAAAATCCATACCTATACCTTTGGCACCCCTGGTACATTTGACTATGAAATCGGGAATAAGGTGGCAAAGCAAGTAGGTACCGACCATGCAAGATTCCCATTAACGGAGTACCATTATAGAATAGAAGAATTACTTGATATCTCTCGACGAATAGATCACCAAACAATATTATTCCATCATCCGCCAATCTGGGAGATTGATAAGCGTTTCGGTAACTGCCTGTTTTGGTCAGGATATATTGGAGATGTAATAACCGGCGGCCATTTGAAACAAAAACCATCAACAAACATCACAGAAGCCAAGCAGGGTTATTTACAGAAGTATGCTTATGTCACCTCGCTGGATCTCGCTAATTGTAATGACTATGAATTTCATAATAAAATCGATTTTCAATGGCTCGATCCAGGTATCCTCTCATTTGACGAACAGATGTTTTATCAGGAGAGAGTCCAAAAATTAACGGCCCCACATGTTTTGATGCATGGATATAATTATAAAACTCCTTTTATCAACAATGCCTTCATGGACTTTATGTTCAGCATTGCTGATAAATACAGAAAAGACCAATACCTCTATAAGAAGATGCTCCTGAGGGCCTACCCACGGTTTTTTTCCCTGGCGACAAAGAACACCTATGGTTTGGCTCTCAACGCTCCATCCCCGTTAGTCCAGACACTCAGGGTCATATTAAAGGCCAAGCGCCTTTGGAATGGTGTCGTTCCGACATTCCTGGAAAAAAATATCAACTATTTAGACTTCGATAGCGCCATCCGTGAACGCAGTGATCTCAAAAAAATTCATTATAATAATCTTATGGATCTGGCGCAAAGGAAGCTTATCGATTGGGTCCCTATTGAGACCATCTGGAATGATCATCAGTGCAAAAAGGGCAATTTCGCGGATGCCCTGATCGTATTGACTTCCCTGGAAATACATATGAAGGCGCAAGAGCAAAGCCAGTCTGAAGTGAGGGATACATGACGCGGTTCAGGAATATCATCGATAATGCAACAAGGGAGCATGCTTAAAAGAAAGGCCACATATCAGCTTAAATGGTGGTGGGAAATAATGAATAAACCACATGCTATTACACAAAACCACAACATATGGTATAATATAGAGATTATTCGATGTTAACCTTATCGTATTTTCATGATGGCGAGATCGGCACTAATCGGGCCAGCACCATTCAAGTACTGAAAAATTGCAATGCTTTTCAGCAGATCGGTTTTTCGGTCACATTGTATACCCCGCTTATGAAAGATCTGGATATTAAACAGGCGCGTTCATTGTATGATATCGATAACCGGATCCAGATAGTTCAAACAATATATTCGGGGATTGCAAAATTCATTCTCAATACCTTGTTTATGCTTGGCTACTTTATTATTAAGCGCGATAAAAGTCAGATTGTGTACACCAGGAATTTTTATTTTGCCTTTTTGATTGGATTGACTCAACGCGTGGTCGTTTTTGAATGCCATCAATACAAGTTTGAGCCTGCTTTTCATACGTATCTCCAATGGATTATCTTGAAGATGATGACAGGGAGGCATAATTTTCTGCTTGTGGTTATCTCTGAAACATTAAAGCTGATCTTGAATCAAAACGGTATACATATGCCAATGCTGGTTTGCCATGACGGGTATGATGATAAATCTGACCAAAGTGACACCCCGGACATGTTTTCAAGCCTGGATAGATCTAGATATGACGCTGTTGCCATGTATGCTGGCTCATTGACATACAATAAGGGCTTAGACCATATTGATTATCTGGTGCGCATGAATAGGAATGTTCTTTTTTATATTATCGGGAATACCACTTCGTTCTGTGATCCTGATATGGTTACGAGGTTGCAACAGCATGCAAATGTGATTTTGTCAGGCCTGATTGAACATTCGCGGGTAAGTGCGTACCTTAAGCATGCTGATATTCTATTGCTCCTTCCGACCAGTGCAGGCGTATATAATAGCGTAACATCGCCCTTGAAATTGTTCGAATACATGCATGCCGGAAAGGCTATCTTAGCTACGGATGGGCCTTCGTTACAAGAGATCATCCAGGATGGGCATAATGGCTTACTGGCCAGTGATGACAACGACGCCATCAATGATAGATTCCGGTTGCTGGTGAGCAAACCTGAGTTGCGCGAAAATCTAGGTAGAAACGCCAAGCAGGGGGTGTGGAAGTATAGCTGGAAACAAAGGGCAACTAGGATTATGGATTATCTTGTTGAACAAAAGATTCTCAATCCTCTGCACTAGACCTTGCAGCATGGCAGTCTTTTATAGCGCTTGTCGTACGGCCCCTTATGATGGCATTTTTTTTGCTTAATAAAATTAGATAATCTGACGAGTAGAGAAAACGGAGAGGATGGCATAACCATGAAGAAGATCACAGTAATAATTGTTTCCATATTACTCTTATCGGGCCGGTTATTTGCAGCAACCTATTATATAGATCCAGATAAGGGCAATGACGAGACAGGAGTGGTTAATGATGCCAATCATCCCTTCAAGCATTGGTCGGTAATATCCTGGGCAACTGGGAACACATACCTGCAAAAGAGAGGAACCGTGGCCCATGAACATATATCAACCACAGGGGATAGTTATGCCTGTGTAATCATCGAAGCCGGCGGCACTTCCAGTAAACCGGTCATTATCGGCAGCTATGGGAATAGCAGCGATCCTAAACCGATAATTTCCGGCGACTGGGACGTTGACTATGGCATCTTGTCAACGACCGGCTCATATATAACCATTCAGGATATCGAGATTCGGTATACCAAACAGGAGGGTATCTATATATACGGCGGATCCACCCCCCGTACAGCGATTAAAATCAACAATGTACTTGTACATCACTGTGGTAAGACCGGAATATTATTTACCAGTAATTCCAGCGCCGGCACGATATCGGAGTGTGAAATCAGGAATTCCGAAATGCACCATTGCCTGAATGGATCTCATTGTTACCGTTTTGTAACGGATATCTACTTCTATAATTGCCGAGCATATGAGAACGATATGCATGGGTTTTCTTCCGGCGGTCAAAGCACACATGAAAACTTTCGGATTAACTATAATAATTGTGAAGCCTGGGGACAACACCTCAATGTTGAATCGTGGACTATCGGCGAACAGTATCATCCAGGTGATCGGGTGGCGGATTTTGCCAGAAGCGCGCGTTATATCTGCATTGCATCACATATTTCATCATCTACAACGGCCCCGAATAGTGGGGATGCGTGGCGGAAGTATTGGTATTCATATTCGGTATGGATGGGAGATGAGGGCAATGGTTTTCACTACGACGATAATTCCAGCGGGAATTTGAGCCAGGGGTGTATAAGCCATGATAATCAGAGGGATGGTTTCCTTTCAAATAATGCCTCTAATTCATCATTCATAAATTGTTTATCTTATAATAACGGATCTAACGGCATTCAGTTTCTTGGTCTTACAAATTATGGCCATGTTTATAACTGCACCCTCGTTAATAATAATGCCACGGGTTGTTATATTTCCCGCAGCAATCCAAGTGTAATCGTAAAGAACACCATCTTGATGAACAATAAAAACGGCCTGGTTATTAATAATGCAACAAAGCCAAATGAATCCTATAATTGCTTTTATAATAACAAATTTAATTACTTCGATTTCAGCTTATCGAATGCTATTCCCATCCATGCTACGGATATAACCCAGGATCCAATATTAAATACAGCCGCACCCAACACATATATGCAAAAAGAAAATTCCCCCTGTATCAATGCAGGAACAACGATTGTAGAAGTTACCAAAGACATACGATCAATCACGCGACCCCAAAAAGGCAACTATGACATCGGTTGCTATGAGTATACTCCGCTCTGTGAGAAGCCGTCCAACGTTAAGGTAATCCTGATAGATTAGATTATTAGGCGGCAAAATTCTTATCACCTTGTCTATTTCCAGGATAAAAGACAATTTGAAAAATTTGTGTAGAGCACCTATTCACCGGCATATGTTAAGTGGTTATAAACGGATAGATGCATAGTCAATACTGATACGTTTAAGAATAGCCGGGGATGTTATGAAAAAACCTGATTGTTTGATAATTGAATGTTGCGACTACATGACTTACCCCCCCGGAGGGCAATTATCTTTTGCAAGACAGATGATGTCAATCTTTGGTAACAGATTGGGACTTGTCGGGGTGAGTACCGATGGATCACCCGTTGGACGATGGATCAATACCCATATCGATGGAGAAGCTTATTACCTTTTCAATATCGGTCATAGAGATGCAACTATTAAAAAACCGCTGATTCCCTCAAGACTGAGCGGCTTGCTGCAATTAGCAAGATATCAGAGCAGAATTATGGGATTGGGTGTAAGTAATTTATTTATCCAAGCCCCTGAACTCCTGATGGTAGCTTCCAAATGGGATCTTGGGAGCATATGTTATCGTTTTCCCGGCATCGGGAATCCTCTTGAAATGCCGAGATACGCTTGGGGCAAGCCCTTGGCCGGTCTGTTCGATAAGGCATTATTCCGCGCATTGCGAAAAGTGGAGTGCATCCTGGCCTGCGCTGATGATAGGGCGATTGAAGGGCTGGCCGCGAGATCCAGCGGTGTATTAACAATTGATCGCATTATCAAGTTTCCTACGCGCGTTGATACCGAGCTTTTTAAACCCATGAGCAAGGCCGCTTTGCGCAGTGTGTTAAACCTTGATCGCTTCGATAAGCTCATTGCCGTTTGCGGGCGCATCAACCGGGTAAAGGGTTGGGATTTCGTTTTGGATGCCTTCAAACAACTGTCTGTGGATGAAACGTCCACTGGGCTTGTTTTCGTCGGCGATGGCGAGGACCGGCCGAGATTAGAACAAATGGTTGCCGATTTTTCTCTAACAGAACAGGTTATCATTACCGGTTTTCAGCCACCAGATTTGGTTGTTAAATATCTTAATGCGGCTGATATCGCCGTGGTTGGCTCCCATGAGGAAGGTTGGTCAATCGCCATGCTTGAGGCCATGGCCTGTGGTAAGCCGGTTGTCTCAACCTATGTGAGCGGCGCTAAAGATATGATTCATAATGGCCAAAACGGTTTTGTGGTTGAGGATCGTAATGCAAAGCAATTTGCGTCCGCGATTATTGACGGGCTATGCCTGCCCGACCCAAACCCTGTTTCTTTGGCAGTAGCTGAAAAGTACGCACTTAAGTTTTTGAAAGCCGACCTCCAAGACATTTGCCCGTTTCTAAGATGATAATCCTTCAGGTTCACAACGAATATCAGTTGCGCGGCGGCGAGGATCGCATATTCGAAGAAGAGTGCGAACTACTGCGCGCGCACGGCCAGCAAGTGGAAGTCTTCAAGGTTTCGAACGACAGTATCCATGGCTTTCATAAAGCCTTGGCGGCCATTAATGTCGCCTACTCAAGAAAATATAAGCAAAGGCTGGCTGAAGTTCTGTGCCAGATAAAGCCCGATATTGTCCATGTCCATAATTTTTTCCCATTGTTGACACCCTCGATCTATGATGCCTGCATTGAGTGCGATGTTCCGGTTGTGCAGACCCTCCATAACTACCGCACGGTCTGTCCCGGCGCTTTGCTGCTGCGCGATGGCCGCGTCTGCGAAGATTGCCTGAGCGCTTCAGCCTACCGGGCCGTGCGCCACCGCTGCTACCACGATTCATACCTGGGCACGCTAGCTGTGAGCCGCATGGTTGAAATCCATCGCCGCAACCGCACCTGGCAAGACAAGGTTGATCGCTTTATCGCCCTTACGCGTTTCTCGGCCGCGAAGTTTGCCGAGGGCGGCCTGCCGCCCGCCAGGATAGTCGTCAAACCGAATTTCACATCAGTTATATCTATTGCTGTATCTGTTGAGAATCGTAACGGTGCTATTTTTGTTGGTAGATTAAGTACAGAAAAAGGATTGAGAGTACTAATTGATGCCTGGCAGCAAATAGAAGCCCCCTTAATTATAGTCGGAGATGGTCCATTACTAAAAGATATTTTGGGTCGTACTCATAATACTCATGTAAGATTTCTTGGTAGCCAGGATGTTAATGGTGTTTTTAAGCATATGTTTGAAGCAAATTTTTTGGTTGTTCCGTCTATTTGTTATGAAACATTCGGCTTTGTGATTATAGAAGCATTTGCGTGTGGTATTCCTGTGCTTGTTTCTCGCCTTGGAGGTCTGGCCGAAATCGTTGAGGACGGTTTTACCGGCCTGCTTTTTGAACCCGGCAACCCCGAAGACCTGCGCCGCAAGGCTGACTGGCTGGTCAAGCATCCGGACGAATGCCGACGCATGGGCCTGAACGCCAGGCGGGTTTATGAAGAGCGCTATACGCCGGAGACCAATTATAAGATGCTGATGCAGATTTACACAGAGGTACTTGCCGTGAGGGGAAAACTTTGATGCAGAGGCCAGGCTCCCGCGTTGACATTTGTGGCGTGTATCATTCCGTCATCGACTATGAAGCCGCGCTCAGGACATTCGAAAACTGGATCAGGCTGCGCGAGGGCGCTCACCAGGTCTGTATCTCGAATGTACATACCACCGTAATGTGCACTCAG
>Ga0315277_10009396_pt1 | contig 12494 bp, 9 predicted proteins | sample YL17G05_15_MG_FD_203695 | JGI IMG/M metagenome (GOLD analysis project Ga0315277, IMG submission 203695) | Sediment microbial communities from Yellowstone Lake, YNP, Wyoming, USA - YL17G05_15 | ecosystem: Environmental > Aquatic > Freshwater > Lake > Sediment | place: USA: Wyoming | collected... | reverse complement strand
CTGCTCAGCCGAAATCTGCGAGTGCAGCGCGATTTGCAGGAGTAAGTCTCCCAATTCCTCACAGAGTTTATGCATGTCTCCCAGTTCGATAGCTTCCACCACTTCGTAGGCCTCTTCCAGCACAAACGGCCTCAGGCTCCGGTGATCCTGTTCGCGGTCCCACAGGCAGCCACTCTCACCGCGTAACCGGGCGACGACCTGGACGAGGGGGTCCATGGGGTAAGAACACGGGGAGAGCTTGTCCATGGGCGGCACATACACGGTGGCAAGATGATCAAGCCAGTCAAGGTGGTCCAGCCGGGAAACCGGCACGGTCTCGACCCATTCTTCAACGGGTACGCCCGCTGCGCGTAGCGCTGTGACCTGGTGGTCGTCACCGTACACGCCGGCGAGGGTCAGTTTCACGTTCGACGCGATGGTGGCGTCGTAGACTTGAGCTATGAGGCAGGGAACGCCGGGCACGAGGTCAGATGCCTTCAGCGATAGCGCATCTAGCACGAGCAGGCCCTTTGACGGGTCGATCTGGAGCGCCTCCAGCACCGGCTCAAGGAAAGCCTCCGAGCCTGCGATCCTGAACGGGACGCCGGTTTCCTTGCACTTGTCCCGCAACATGCTGGTCGTCGCTTCGAAGACGTTCGGATGTCCTGGGACGCCATATGCAACACGCAGGCCGGAAAGCGCGGCCTGCATGACCCTGTCCGCTATTTGCTGGTAGGCCGCCTCGAAGTCTCCCGCCGACTCATAAATGTCGTCACAGGATACGTACGTGATTCCTTCCTCGTCAAGGAAGGTCACGCTGGGGTGGATGCGGGTCCTGAGTATCACGAACTCGGCGTCGGACAACGCCCGCCAGGCGCCGAGGCTGATGTCATCCGGGTTGCCGGGCCCGAGGCCAACTATGCACAACTCACCTTTGACGTGTTGTTTTTCCTGCTTCAAGAATGTTTGCTCCTTTGGGGTTTACTCTCTCAAAAGCCCGGCCTTCTTAAGGATAGATGCAAGCCGCGGCCCGACGACAGGCACTATGCTGACGTCCGAAGCGTGGATCCCTCCCAGCAACAGGAGCGCGATGCCGTAAACCGCCGCTCCCAGCGCGATAGCCCCGAGGGTCGGGATGCCGAGCCTTGGTACGATGCCGTGAAGCCTGTTGAAAGAGTACCGGACGGCGACGCCCATCAATACAACAGCCAGGCCTGGCTTAATAATCATGTTAGCGAGGTGGAATACACCACCGAGCCTTGACTGGAGCTCGGTCATGTTGAGGGTCGCGGCCACCAGGAAGGCAGCGACCGTACCAAGAGCAGCCCCATTGATGCCGAACTTCGGCATGGCGGTCAGAACATATGTGACAACGATCTTCACAACAGCACCCAGCAGGAGATTCCTGACCGGCACCCCAAGGTGCCCCATCCCCTGCAGGGCGCCCGACGTGGTCTGCTGCAACGACAGGAACAATACTGCCGACGACAGTGCGGCAAGCGGTCCTGCTACGCCCGGGTCGCTAAAGAGGAACGCAGGTATCTCGCGGTTCAGCACGTAGAGTCCCACGGACGCGGGGATCATGAGCATGAATGAAAGGCGCAGCGCGGTGGCGGTCCTGGACCTGGCCCTGTCCACGTCGTGCGTGGCAAGGGCCTGCGTGATGGCCGGGACAAGACTCACCTGCAAGGCTGCGGTGACGACTGTCGGCATGTTCATCAGCGGCACTGCGCCGCCCGAAAGCTGCCCGTACAGCGCCGTAGCCTCTTCGTAGCCGAGCCCCATCGCCTGCAGCCTGCCGGGGACAAGTATGAGGTCAACCAGCTGTATCAGGCCAAGGATGCCGGTGGTGAGGGATATTGGGACCGCTATCTGGACTATCCGTTTGATGACCGTCCAGGTCGATTCGCTGATGCGTTCACGCGCAGCCGGAGCCGCGACCGCCGCCTCCTGCTTGCCTTCTTTTGAGAACACCCAGAGCAGGTAAATGAGCCCTGCTATCGAGCCGGTGACTGCTCCGAATGTTGCGCCCGCGGCAGCGTACTCGATGCCACGCCCCAGCAGCCCCAGGGCAAGCAAGAACATCGTCGCGACTCGCACGAACTGCTCGATAATCTGTGACAGTGCCGTCGGGGCCATGTGCTGGTGCCCTTGGAAATACCCCCGGTATGCGGACATCATCGACACGAAGAAGATTGCAGGCGAGATCGCGGCAATGGATAGATACGATCGCGGGTCTCTTGCGACGCGCTCCGCGGCCAGGTGGCTCGTGGCGAAAAGCCCCACGGACAGCACGAAGCCGGATATGCCCAAGAGCCACAGAGAGGTGCGGAAAACCCGCTGCGTGCCGGCCTGATCCCCGCGAGCTTCGCGCTCTGCGACGAGTTTGGAGATGGCTATGTTGACGCCAACGGTCGAAAGCGTGAGGAGCAGGGAGTATATGGGGTACGCCATCTGGAACAAGCCCATCCCCTCTTTGCGGAGGATGGGGTACAGCGGGATGCGGTAGAGCGCTCCGAGCAGCCGGCTTACCAGCGCTGCGCCAGCGAGGAGGAAAGCTCCCTGCAAAAACGTCTCTTTCGGCCTGCTCATGCGTCACTGACCACCTGGGGCATCTTATTGCCAGCATTACCAATTATACCAGTCTGGCGCGGAAACCAGACAAACACAGGCTCGGGCGGGTACGCGACTTCGCGGGGCACATCCCGCGATAGTCCGCCAGCGCAGCATATAACCGGGCATGGCCCGTCGCCGGGTATAGCCTGCTGGCGGATATAGCCTGTTGCTCGGACATAGCCTGCTACCGGCGGTGGATTCGTACCCACGCAAGCGAGCCCAGAGCGACGATACCGAGCGGGACCAGACCGAGCAGCCCGACTTCCACGCCATAGTCAGTCCCCACCAGCCAGGCAGGACCGGTCAATCGAGTCTGCGCACCGAATACATTCTGCCCCACCCTGCCGGGCAAGTTGAGCAGTCCGTTCTGCACGAAATTCCAGGCAAAGTGGATGCCCACGGGTAGCCAGAGTGACCCGGCCTTCAGGTAAGTCCAGCCCAGTAGTATTGCTGGCCCGAGGAGGGCGATGAGGAAGAGCGGCAGCGCTGTTTGTGCTGCGCTGGTGTTGAGGAGGTGAGGCACGGCGAACAGGACGGATGTGGCCCAAAGCCCTCTGGCTGGGCCCCATGCCCTTCGGAGACCATTGAGAAGGTAGCCGCGGAACATGACCTCCTCGCCGAGCGCCGCTTGGACCGAAGTGAGAAACGAAATCCAGAGCACGGATAGCCAGGGCCGGACCTGCATCGTCTGCCACCGCCAGTCCAGCACGACCAGCCAGTCACCTTTGATGAGTACGGCGAACAACACCAGCATGGCGGCGGCGGTCAGCACGGTGCCATAGATCAGGTCGCCTTGCCATCCCCTGTGGAGGCTCAACCCAAGCGACGCCATGTCACCGTCCCAGGCTACCCGAGCGGCCACCAGCGATACTCCTATGGCCAGCCCAATGCCTCCCGCACGGGATAGCGTCCCAGTCACAAGCTCTGGAACCCCGAGAGCCTGCCCCAGGACCCGGACCCCGACTGCCCAAACCGCGTGAATGACCCAGTAGGCGAAGAACGCCAGTAACCCGAAGCCAATGGTCACCCACCCACGCTGGCTATTGTCCCGCAAACCTGTGCTCCGCCCCCTGACCGAGGAAACTCAGACGCCATGCGCCCTGGCGAGACCCGGTGTCGCAGCCCGGATATTAGCAACCGACGAGATCCGCGGCGTGCCTGGTGTGGCTTGGTTTCAGGGCACGAACTTGCGGAAGATAGGACGTAGTCAGGCAGGTCTTAGTTGGGCGGGTATGATGATTGGACTATGACGTGCGGAGATCTCTGATGGCCCGTAGGGCGTAGGTCACTCTCGGGTGACGACACATTCTACCGCGTCGACCGCTGGTGGACAATATCTCGCGTGTCGACCACCGACGACGACACACAATAACCAGGGCCCCTCGCGTCTCATCAGACACCAGGGGCCCCACACTTCCCAGAGAACTCTCCGGGACAAGCGCCCGGGCCGCCTTGCGGTCTTGCCATCGTCTTACGGCTTGTCCCTTGTCCTACCCTTACTGCTCCATCTGCTTTGCCAGGAACCCTGCAGCGGTCTCGGCGAGCTTGAGCTCCATGTCAGCCATCTGGACGTTCGGTTCTTTGGAGCAGAGTACTACAGCGCCTATCGGGTCACCCTCCGCGATGATTGGGGCGATGACCTCGGCCGTGAACTTGCAGCCGGTTTCTTCATCGACGGTGATGCATTCTTTGCAGTACTTGTGCTCACCGGGCTTGTTGATGAGGACCGCCTTCCTGTCTTCCATGACTCGCTCGACGGCAGGACCAACCGGCTTGTTCAGGAACTCCTTCTTGGGCGCGCCGGCGACGGCGATTATGTTGTCGCGATCAGCAATCAGTGCGATGTGTTGCGTGGCCTCATACAGTGAGTCTGCATATTCCTTGGCGAAGTCCCCCAATTCGCCGATAGGCGAGTACTTCTTCAGGATGACCTCCCCATCGCGGTCTACGAATATCTCAAGAGGGTCTCCTTCCCGGATCCGCAGCGTGCGGCGGATTTCCTTTGGAATGACAACCCTCCCGAGGTCGTCTATCCGCCTGACGATTCCCGTCGCCTTCATTAAAGCCCCTCCTTGTGCCTTTGTCGGTTCGCTGCCAGTGCTTAGTATATAGGCCAGCGAGAGCGTTTATTCACTTTTTTCCAGTCCACATTGGCAACACTGGCAAAGGCCGGAAGGGAGTTGCGGGTTACGGGAGAGGCCTCACCACCCAAAAAGCCCCGGACGCGCCACGCCCCAAAACCGCAGCGCCGGGGCTAATCGGTGTCTCTCGCAGGCCCCGCTACTCGGCCTTGTTGATCTTGGCTTTGGTTTTAAGATCGGCGATGATTTTGTCGAACGCCTCGGCGCGCCGTTCTTCGAGGAGCATGTCTTTTATCTGGTCTTTGACCTCGTCAAACGACAGCTGCTTCTCAGGGAACTTCTGTTCAAGACGGACTATGTGGAACCCGGCAGGGGTACTCACAACATCACTGAGTTGGCCTGGGGAAAGGGCAAAAGCCGCCGTCTCAAATTCCTCATACATCTCGCCCCGGCCGAAACGAGGCAGTTCGCCGCCATTTTCTTTGGAGCCCGGGTCCTGGGAGAACTCCTTGGCCAGCGCCGCGAAGTCTTTCCCGCCCTTTATCTGTGCCAGGAGCTTCTCAGCCTCTTCTTTGGTGTTCACAAGGATATGCCGAGCCTGCACACTCTCTTGTTCGACAAACTCTGCCTTGTGCTCATCATAGTACTTCGACAAGTCCGCATCGATTACGACCAGTTTCTCGGTTGTCTTTTCGTAAAGACCCTGGATTGTAAGGTACTGCTGCAGAAACGCCTTGAACGTCGCCTCGGTCAGATTCGCGGCCTTGAGTTCTTTGTCCATGGTCTCTATATCCGGGTATTGGCTTTTAAGCTGGTCCATAAACAAGCCAAGTTCTTTGGTGACTGCTTCTGCAGTAACGTTAACCTTCTGGCGAGAGGCTTCCTGGAGCAGGAGCTCTTCCTCAATTAGCTGGTCAAGTATCGTGCTTTTTGTCTCAGGCGTGTCGATGGACGGCCCATAGAACAGCTTGAATATCGCGACCCGCGTGTTAAGGGCATTCTCCGTTATAGAAGCGTTATTGACACTGGCCAGCTGCTTGGAGGTGTCCTTGGGCGCGGAGCTCTTCTGGCTGCACCCGTTGAAAGAACTCAGCAGCAGGGCAATAATAATGATCGAGATCAATGCGAGGCTGATTTCCTTCGCGAGGCTGATTTTCTTCACAGGCCGTCGTTAGCCCCTCTCAATATGCTGTGCAGATTCCAACACACGCTGTGGACATTCTAACACAAAACACCTGCTAATGCGCAACTTCGTTCAGCCGTCGAACCAGCTGCTCCGTGACCTGCAGCGCCATATTGGGCGACTCCAGGCGCATTATGACTACAGGCATTCGTCCGGTGCTTATCGTGAACCTGCCGCGAATGCCGCGCAGGAAATTCACGACTCTCTCCAGCTTCTGCCTGTCGGCCGCGCCCAGTCTGAGCGTAAGCCTATCCTTCTGCTGCTGTATGGAAGTGACGCCCAACCTGCGCGACAACACCTTGATCCGCGCCACAGACAGCAGGTTCTGCACAGGCGCAGGCGGGTGGCCGTAGCGGTCCAGCACTTCCTCCGCCACCTCGTCCGCGTCGTCCACCGTCTCAACCGCGACGATTTTCTTGTACAGGTCGATTTTCTGCCGCGGGTCAGCTACGTACGAGTCCGGTATGAACGCATCCTGGGCAATGTCAATGACGACCGGCTGCGGCTCAGCTTCGAGCTTCTCGCCCTTAAGCTCCTTGATAGCTTCGTCAAGAAGCTGCACATACAGGTCAAACCCGACAGAGATGATGAACCCATGCTGCTCGGGCCCAAGCACATTGCCGGCGCCGCGGATTTCCAGGTCGCGAAGCGCCAGCTTGAAGCCGGAACCGAGCTCGGTGAGCTCGCGAATGGCCTGCAGCCGCTTCTCGGAAGTCTCGGTGAGCACCCGCTCCTTGCGGTAGGTGAAGTACGCGTATGCAAGCCTGTTCGACCTCCCGACTCGCCCGCGCAGCTGGTAGAGCTGCGCGAGGCCCATATGGTCCGCATTTTCCACTATCAGGGTGTTCACGTTGGCCATGTCGAGCCCGGACTCGATGATGGTCGTGCAGGCAAGTACGTCATACTCGCCCGCCAGGAACTCGATCATGACCTGCTCAAGCGCGTCTTCCCTCATCTGGCCGTGCGCCACTGCGATGCGGCACTGTGGCACGAGCGACTGCACGTGCTCAGCGATACGCTGGATAGACTGGACGCGGTTGTGCACGTAAAACACCTGGCCGCCGCGCGAAACCTCTCGCACGATGGCATCGCGCACCAGCTCGTCGTCATATTCCAGCACATACGTCTGTACCGGGAAGCGGTCTTCGGGCGGAGTCTCGATGAGGCTCATGTCCCGGATGCCTGACAGCGCCATGCTCAAGGTCCGCGGTATCGGCGTCGCGGTCAGCGTCAGCACGTCAACGTTCAACTTGAGCTGCTTCATCTGCTCTTTGTGCGCGACGCCGAACCGGTGCTCTTCGTCCACAATCAGCAGGCCCAGGTCCTTGAACGTCACATCGGACTGCAGGAGCCGGTGAGTGCCGACCACCACGTCGACAAGTCCCTGCTTGATACTCTTAGCCACTTCCGCCTGTTCCCTGTTCGAAAGGAACCGGGACATCATCGCAACCTTGATCGGGAAGCCCGCAAACCGGTCTTTCATCGTGTTGAAATGCTGCTGGGCAAGGATTGTGGTCGGCACCAGGAAAGCGACCTGCTTGCCGTCCATTACGGCCTTGAACGCCGCCCTGAGGGCAACCTCGGTCTTGCCGTAGCCAACATCCCCGCACAACAGCTTGTCCATCGGCCGCGGCTTCTCCATATCCTGCTTTATGGAGTCAGACGCCTGGAGCTGGTCGGGTGTTTCTTCATATATGAAGGCATCCTCGAACTCCCCTTGCCACGGCAGGTCCTTCGAGAACTGGTAACCCCGTATGGACTCGCGCACCGCGTAAAGCCGCAGCAGTTCCTGGGCCATTTGCCTGACCGACTCGCGGACGCGATGCTTCACCCGCGCCCACTCAGTGCCGCCAAGCCGGTTGAGCTTCGGTTCATGGCCCTCCGCTCCAACGTACTTCTGGATCATGCGTATCTGGTCGGTCGGTACGTACAGCGCGTCAGCGCCCTGGTACTTGATGAACAAGTAGTCACGCTGGATCTTCTCGATCTCGAGCGTGCGGACGCCCATGTACTGGCCGATGCCGTGGTTGATGTGCACCACATAGTCGGCCGTCCGGAGTTCGCGGTAATCGGCCAGGCGCTGGGCCTCGCGAGTCGTGCGCACTCGCCTTGCCCGTCGCGGCCGCCCGTATATCTCAGCGTCTGTGACGACGATCAGATGAACACCCGGCACCTCGAAGCCGCTCTCGAGCGAGGCGGTCGCCACGCTGATAACGCCCGGCCCGGGAAGCGCACGGAGGTCCGTCACCTGGACGTTCTCAATGCCGTCATCGCGCAGCTGCCTGGACAGCCGGTTCGCGCGTTCTTCCGAGGCGCAGACCAGGACTATGTTCTGATCTCCTCGCTTCCAGCGGGATACCTCCTGCACGAACGCCGGCCACTGGCCGTGGAATGTCTGCGCCGAGCGCGCGGGCACCGACACGACGTTCTGAGGCGCCACGTGTTGTATCCGTCTGAGGAGCAGCGAGAAGTACACGACCTGCCGGTGACGCCAGGTCTCCACGACGTCGTCGAATCCCATGTACACAGTGGTCTGGCCGGGCAAGAGTGAACCCTGTTCGACCAGCGCAGAGTACATGTCACCGAAGACCTTTTCGATCTCAGACGCCGCGTCCTTGAGTCTGGCGAACTCATCCACAAGCACAACCGTGTCCGCCGGCATGTACTCGAGCAGCGAGCACATGCTGGGGTAGAAGTACGGAGCGTACTGGTCCAGGCCTTCGAAAGACCTGCTTGTCTCCATCTTCTCAAGGTGCTCGGAGACTTTGTCGCGGAGTTTCTGGGCAGCCTGTTTGCGGCCCGCAGCCTCGTGCTTCCGGCACGTCGCATCCATGGCCCTCTGGATCCGCTCGAGTGCCTCGTCGAAGCCCTCCCGCGGCGCAACAAGTTCCCGCGCGGGCGGGATGCGAATGCTCTGGACACTGTCCACGGACCGTTGCGTACCGAGGTCAAAGTGCCTTATTGAGTCCAGCGTGTCCTCAAACAACTCAAAACGTGCGGGGTTCTCCATGTCCGGTGCGTAGATATCGAGGATGCCGCCCCTCCTGCTGAACTGTCCCCGCCCCTCAACCATATCCACACGCTCGTACCCGCCAAGCACCAACCGCATGATGATATCTTCCGTGTCCACGGAAGAACCGGTGGACACACCTATGCAGGTCTCGGAGAAAAGCTGGGGCAGAGGCAGCCGGCGCAACAGCGCTGTGATAGGCGCGACGATGATAGGGCGCTGCCCGGATGAGAGTTGCTCAAGCGCGACGATTCGTGGGATGGCCATCTCCTCGCTCTGGGCAACCACCTCAAACGGAAGCACTTCCAGGGCAGGGAAAACGAGCGCTTCCTCGCCGAGCCAGGCCTCGATATCCTCGGCAATTCTCTGAGCGGACGGCAAGGTGTCTGTGACGATAAGCAGGGGCCTACCTGTGTGCTTGCGCACGGCCGCGAAGGCGCACGTGCGCTGCGACGCGGACAAGCCCGAAACCATCTGCTCGGATACCCCCGCCGCTACGGCAGCAGCAAACGATTCTACCTCGGGCGAGTCCAGGACAAGATCCAGAACACCGGATAAGGGCATATATTACCTACCTTCATGTAAGAAATCCGGACCCGAAATGTGTCCAGATGTGGCCGGACGGGACGCCGGCATCAGCGGAGACGCGACACCCGTTCCCGGGCCAGATCGGCGTCACGTGGGACCAGACACCAAAAGGGGCTTTAGCGGATTCCCCCATGGTGCTAAAGCCCCTGAATAGCCATTTCAGTCAGCGCCGCAGGCGCCAGCTATGGATGCGTGGCAAACAATGAAACCGGCCCCGCACACATGCGTCCGATGGCGCCCGCCGCGTCTACGTAATTATACCCGCCGCCAAACCGGGCAGTCAATTGAAGCGCGCCCTACGGCGAGTGGCTTGGGACTGGCCCGAGTGACCCAAGACCGGCCCGGAGTGGCTCAGCACTGGCCGCGACGTACACAGTCGCCGGAGCCGACTGGCTATGCCGAATACAGTCGCCGGCCCGTCTGGTCCCTACCCACCCAGCAAGGCGACCTACCACACCTCAACGATCGCCCTGTTCCATATGGTATGGACCAGTATTGCCGCCCCGAGGCCGGCGACCCAGGATGCCATTGAAGCAGTCCCGATGTAGGTAATGAGCCCGAACACAAAGTGACTTAACACGCTCAATCCGAGGGCCAGCCCGGATACCTGCCGGCCCTTCGACAGGTCGTACAGGCCTTCTATCATGCCGAATCCGAGGTGAGCCGCTACAACGGGTGCGCCAAGGGCCATGGCGAGGATGGTCTTGCAGGCCTCTTCGATGGCCGGAGATGCGGTGACCACGGCGCCCCGCCCTGCAGCGCGTACAGTGTACTTATTCAGGACAAAGGCAACAATAGACGCCGCGAGCGAAGCCGGAATTGCTGTCAATTATGTCCTCCCTGGACCGTCGTCCGGGTCTTATTCTGCCCAGGCAAAATACACTCTTACCGGGGTGGTGGTATGAGAATAAGGATTCCAAAGCGTAGCGCCGTCTTGACGCTGGCCAGAATACTCCTGCCCGTTGCGGTTCTCGGCCTGGTGCTGTTCACCTCATCGTCGCTCTCGGAGACGCCGGTAATCGAAGTGGTAGGACGGGCTTCGCCGGCCCTGAGCTGGCCAGTCTTCTACGTCAAGACAGACCAGAAAGCCGTGGCGCTAACGTTCGACATCAGCTGGGGCACAAAGACGCCCTACCTTGTGCTACCAGTACTGGAGCGCCTGAACCAGAAGGCCACGTTCTTCCTGTCTGGGCCCTGGGCGACGCGCAACCCCGAGATCGCGAAGGCCATTGCGGCAGCCGGCCATGAGATTGCGTCCCACGGTGATAAGCACGATAACCTCAGCACGTTGGACAGGGCCGGCGTCGAGCACAACATAAGCAAGGCGCACGCTGACCTGAAGCAGGTCCTCGGGCTGGAGCCCAGGTTCTTCCGCCCGCCGAACGGTGATTATGATGATACCGTAGTGGATGTCGCCAAGACTCTGGGCTATGAAACCATCATCTGGTCAGTGGATTCGCTCGACTGGAAGAACCCTGGGGTCAGCACGATGATATCTCGCGTGACGAAACTAGCCTTTCCCGGGGCAATCATCCTGTTCCATGCGAGCGACTCCAGCAGGGAGACGCATCTGGCTCTGCCCGAAACCATACAAACACTCAGAGACGCAGGCTATAAGATCGTCACGCTAGGTGAGTTGTGGAAGATGGGCGAGCCCGCAAGGGATGACCCGAGGGGGAGACCCAGACCGAAGTGAGAGCGGGCCGGCTGTGGATGCCCGCAGGACCGTCGTGAGTCAGTCGCCGGCGGGCCCTGCCGGTACCCGGTTGAACTGGCTCATCGCAAGTTCGATGCCGTCGCGGATGACGGCAAGGGCAGCCTCGGCAGCCAGGGCCGTGCCCTCCTTGAAGCGTTCCAAATCGTCGCCCCGAGGACGCTCGAGCACCCAGGCAACCGGATCAACCTCGGTGGGAGGATGCCCGATGCCCACCCTCACGCGCACGATCTCGCTGGTGCCGAGCAGGTCGACGATTGATTGCATGCCCTTGTGCCCGGCAGAACCGCCGCCCGGGCGGACCCTGATGCGGCCCGGCTCGAGGTCCATGTCATCAAGTACTATCACGAAATCCGAAGCGGGGATTCTGTGCACGCGCGACACCTGCAGCACACAGTCCCCGCTCAAGTTCATATATGTCTGGGGCTTCACCAGCAGCAGGTCCTGACCGGCTTCCGCAATCTTCCCACGATGGCGTCGCCTCCACACGGTGCAGCCGAGCTCGGAGGCAATCCTGTCCAACACCAGAAACCCGGCGTTATGCCGGGTTCTGGCGTATCTCATGCCTGGGTTGCCCAAGCCCACTATCACTTTCAACGTGCTGCTACTCCTTGGTCGGAGCCTTTTCTGTACCCTTCTCCGGGGCTTTCTCCGGCGCCGCTCCCGGGGCCTTCTCGCCAGTCGCAGGGGCCGCGGCTTCTTCGGCGGCAGGCGCTGCGACTTCCTCTTCCTCAATTCGCCTCGGCGCCACTATGGTCACGACAATGGTGTCCGGCTCCTCCACCGGCACGACGCCCTCCGGGAACTCAATCTGGCTGATATTGATGTGATGGCCTATCTCAAGAGCCGACACATCCGCGACAAAGCGAGACGGGATATTGGTCGGCATACATTCGACTTCGATTTCCCTCAACTGGTGCTGAATAATGCCTCCGCGCTTCTCGACTTCTTCACCGCCCGTGACAAGTACCGGCACGTGCGTACGCACCTTTTCCTTGAGCGAGATCTTGTGAAAGTCCGCGTGGATGATGTTGCCTTTCCTCGGATCGTACTGGACTTCCTTGAGCATGACCGGGTGCGAGTCACCGTCACCGGCCGTGCCCACGAGCAGGTTTATCACCCTGCTTCGCGCGCCTCGGCCGAGCGCCTTTTCGAAATGGCGGTAATCCAGCTGCAGCTCGACCGGCTCCTGGTTCCTGCCGTACATGATTGCCGGTATCATGCCACTGCGCCTGATGGCCGCCGGTGTTGCTGCCTTTCGCGGCATCGCCTCAATCTGTAGCTGTTCCATACTGTTTTGACTGACCTCCGTTTGCTAGTGGC
>Ga0315277_10009394_pt1 | contig 12494 bp, 8 predicted proteins | sample YL17G05_15_MG_FD_203695 | JGI IMG/M metagenome (GOLD analysis project Ga0315277, IMG submission 203695) | Sediment microbial communities from Yellowstone Lake, YNP, Wyoming, USA - YL17G05_15 | ecosystem: Environmental > Aquatic > Freshwater > Lake > Sediment | place: USA: Wyoming | collected... | reverse complement strand
TCCCCGCTTTCCGCAGCACCCTGGGAATCGGTGACTTTGACAACATAGCTCCAGGAGCCTGTCTCATCCGGAGTGAATCTGACCATCCACAGACTGTTCCAGTCGCCGGGATTATAGAAACCCCAGATATTCCATTTCTTCCCCGAAGGCGCGGTGAACTCAGCCCCCAGATCGACCTGGTCCGGGTCAAACGGGTTGTCAAAGGCTGACTCAAGACTTATTTTTAGCTCGAATTTTTCAAACCGGCCGAGTTCGGTCCTGTTCGGCCTTACAGAGTTAATAGTGGGCTGTGCCGCTAAAACCGATCCGGCGAGGAACGCTAATCCGATGACGGCAATAAGTGCGGTGGGATTATCTTTTACTCTCATTGCGGCCTCCTTTCCAATTCAATGAATATTGAGCTCTGAGTGTCATAATCTGAATGCCATTTTGAACATAATAAGCCTGGCATTTTTGAAAAAGCATTTTTTGTCGCTTTTATAAATATAAGCTTAGGCGACAGACAAATAATAAGACTTATTATTAATCGGATATTTATTTCGATCCGGCATAGAGTCCCGAGATAATCTCCGGGTGGTTTGATTGCCGCTATTATAATTTGCGGAACTTTTTAGAATCCAGAATGTAAATAGAATTTGTAGTCATCCGGCTTCTAATTTGACAATTTAAAACCATAAGCCTCGATCTGAAATAAATAACCTTGATTGCCGTCACTCTTCACCGGCAGTGTCGAAAAGATACTTTCAGGCTGATAAATAGATTATTTTTTCCTGCCAGAATGCGGTCGGGCCGGATTTTCTGTAGATATCCGGCCTGGACCCACATCTTAACCGAACCGGTCAAAACGATTAAGTTATTGGGGATTTCAATAAAAAGCGCTTGCCAAGACGACCTGGGAATACTAAACTATGAGCCGATTTCCCGCCCTTTCCGCTTCTCCGGTCACAATGCGGTGAATAAAAGCAGCCATTATCGGGCGACAGTCAGGAGGTAATTAGTGAAAACGCTGTGGCTTATCGTTCTCTCAGCGGTCTGTCTGTTTTGGTCATGCAGTGATAAATCCAAAGACCTTTTCTATGTGGATATAGTCAATCCGCTGGACGGCGGGGTGGGGATCAAAATGGTGGCTATTTCCGGCGGCACTTTCCAGATGGGCAGCAAACTCAGGCCGCCTTTTTATACAGTGTTAAATATCGTCACCGGAGAGCTTGATACGATATATAACAGGGAGCGGCCCGTGCATCCGGTTACTCTCGACCCCTTCAAGATCAGCACTACGGAGATCACCCAGGAGCAGTATAAGACAGTTATGGGAGTAAATCCGGCCAACTTCCAGATCGGAGAGTACAACTTGCCGGTGGAGAAGGTGAGCTGGGAAGAAGCTGTGACTTTCTGCAACAAGCTAAGCAATCTTACCGGTCTCGATCCCTGTTACAACCTGGAGACCTGGGAATGCGACTTCACCAGTAACGGTTTCCGCCTGCCCACAGAGGCGGAATGGGAGTATGCCTACCGGGCGGGTCTGAATTTGGAATATATCATAGGGAATGATACGAGGAATTTAGACCGGGCTGCCTGGTCTGTATCCAACAGCTCGTTGGTTACCCATCCAATAGCTACAAAGGATCCGAATAACGCCGGCCTTTATGATATGGCCGGAAATGTCTGGGAATGGTGTTATGATTATTTTGGTTATTATCATTGCAACAGCGAAGTCAATCCCATAGGGCCCTCGATGGGATACTACCGTGTCCAGCGGGGAGGAAGCTGGGCGAGCACCGCGGATGACTGCCGGGCCGCAGCCCGCAAGACCGGGGATCCGAAGCTGGGATCCACCACCGCCGGGTTCCGCGTAGCCCGCCGTTAGCATTGAACCCGGAGCGAAATAAATCCGCATTTTCTGGAACCTTTTTGGAAACCGGATTATAGATTATTTAACCACAGACGGATATTTTGATACGATCATCATTCTTCATAATTAATTTCGGCTGTAATCCAATGCATTTTTAAATGTTAAACATATAAGCCTGTCAAATTATGCCACATGTAATGTAGTATTTGTCGCTCGCCCTAATCGGCTGGAAAAACAGCTTGCCCGTTAGGAGGTGGGCAGTGAGAAAACTGCTGTTTGTTTTTATTTCAGTGGCTTGTCTGTTTTTTTCGTGCAGCGAGAAATCTAAAGAACTTTTTTATGTGGATATAGTCGACCCGCTGGACGGCGGGGTGGGGATCAAAATGGTGGCTATTCCCGGCGGCACTTTCCAAATGGGCAGCAAACTCATGCCGCCTTTTTATACAATAACGTTAGGCTCAGGAGAGCTCTATACAATATACAACAGGGAACGGCCCGTGCATCCGGTTACTCTCGATCCCTTCAAGCTCAGCACTACGGAGATCACTCAGGAGCAATATAAGACAGTAATGGGAGTAAATCCGGCCAAATTCCAGACCGGAGAATTAAACATGCCGGTGGATCAGGTTACCTGGGAAGAGGCGGTGATTTTCTGCAACAAACTGAGCAAGGTTACCGGTCTCGATACCTGTTACAGCCTGGAAACCTGGGAATGCGATTTCACCAGGAACGGGTTCCGCCTGCCCACAGAGGCAGAATGGGAGTATGCCTACCGGGCAGGTCTGAATTTAGAATATCTCAGCGGGAATGATACCAGGAATTTAGAAAGGTCCGCCTGGTATATCTCTAACAGTTCATTATCAACTCATCCGGTAGCTTCCCTGGATCCGAATGCGGCTGGTCTTTATGATATGGCCGGTAATGTCTGGGAATGGTGTAATGATTATTTTGGTCTTTATAATTGCAACAGCGAGGTTAATCCTATCGGGCCCCCGATAGGATACTACCGTGTCATGCGGGGAGGAAGCTGGGCAAGCGCCGCGGATGAATGCCGGGCCGCAAACCGCAAGACCTGGGAGTCGCAGCGGAAATATTTCGCTGTCGGCTTCCGCGTGGCTCGTCGTTAGAATTGAAACCGGAGCGAAATAAATCCCGATACTTGATTCAGGAAAAAGCAGGCGGGGAAGACTAATCTGAAAAATGCTAGGCCAGGAGTAAACATGGGAAAAATTAATAAGTTGGACAATGAAACAATTTCCAGATCTGGAGCGACATTAATCAAGCACGCTTTTTATCTGCCGGTTTTTCTTTTCCTTCTCTGCTCTTTGACCGCTGTCTATGCCCAGACACCGGGGATAGAAAGGCCCGGCAAAACAGTGAAAAATATCAAGGGCTATGTCCGGGATGCGGAAACCAACGAAGCTCTGCCTTTTGCCAATGTGATTATAACCGGCACGAAATTCGGGGCAGCGACAAACCGTGACGGTTATTTTGTCATTGTCAATGCCCCGGCGGATACGGTCAGGCTGGAAGTGATTTATGTGGGCTATGCTCACCAGAAAATCGTGGTGGATAACCGGAAGGGAGTGGAAAAACCTCTGGTCATAAAATTGAGGCGGCAGACAATCGAGATGGATGGGATAACTGTGGTGACCTCGGTACAGATGCTGGAAGTTTCCGAGAATGCCGGACAGGTGGCCATGTCTCCAGCGGAGATTTCCATTCTGCCTAATGTCGGCGAGGTGGATATCTTCCGCTCCCTTCAGCTCTTGCCTGGGATAAGCGGCGCGGATGACGGTTCCTCGGGGCTTTATGTCCGCGGCGGAACACCGGACCAGAACCTGGTGTTGTTCGACGGCATGACCATTTATCACGTGGATCACTTCTTCGGCTTTTTCAGCGCCTTCAATGCCGATGCGGTAAAAGATATCAGGGTTTATAAGGGCGGGTTCCCGGCGGAATTCGGCGGGCGGACCTCCAGCGTGGTCAATCTGACCGGTAAAACCGGCGATGTGAATAACCTGCGCTACGGGCTGGGATTGAACCTCCTAAGCGGACATGGAGTAGTCGAAATCCCGCTGTCCGACAAAGGCTCTTTCCTTTTATCAGCCCGGCGCTCCTATACGGATATTATCAGGAGCTCCCTGTACAACAGACTGTTCGATTTCATGAGCGGCAACGGCCGATCGGGATTTTCCGGCAGTCCCGGGATAAATACTGCTCTGGGCAGAAATCCTAATATCGCCCTGGGCACGGAAGAACCGGATTTCTATTTTTACGACCTGAACAGCAAAATTACCCTGACCCCCTCCTCCAAGGATATAATCTCCCTGAGTATCTATAACGGCCGCGACAACCTGGGACAGTTCCAGGACCTGAGCGGCAAGAAATTTCAGTACAAGGGCAAAAACTCCCTTTTCCAGGACCCTGATGCATCGCTCGAAACCGGCCAGCTCACCAAGTGGGGTAATTTCGGCGTAAGCGGTCAGTGGTCACGAAAAATAAGCGACCGCTTATATTCCCATCTCCTCGTTTCCCATTCCACCTATTTCAGCAAATACAACCTGAACAGGGCGTTTTATTCTAAATCCGGCGCGGACAGCCTGAACTATTTCCGCGGATCAGCCGTGAGTTCCGATGAAGACAATAAACTGAAAGATTTGACTGCCCGCCTGGACAACGAATTGCACCTGACCAACTCCCACGACTTGAAACTCGGCCTGGGAATCAGCGGACTCAACGTGCACTATTTCGCCACAATGAATGATACGACCCTCCTGGTAGGGCGCGAAACCAAAGCCATCCAGGGTTCATGGTACCTGCAGGACCTCTGGAAACTCACCCGGGATGTCGAGCTTACCGCTGGTCTGCGGGGCACTTATTATGACAAGACCGCTAAGAATTATCTTGAACCGCGAGCGTCTTTTTTCTACTCCGTATCGCCGACTTTCAAGCTTAAAGGGGCCTGGGGAAGGTATTACCAGTTTGTTAATCGTATAGCCAATGAAAATGTCCTCGAGGGCAGCAGGGATTTCTGGATTCCGGCTGATAAAGAACTTGAACCGGGTTTCGCCGAGCACTGGATCCTTGGAGGAAGCCTCGAAAATAGAGATTATCTTCTGGATATAGAGGGTTATTACAAAGACCTGGACAAACTGGTGGAATATTCCCGCCGGGTCAGTTACAAGGTAGAAAATACCCATCTCTTAAAGGGAACAGGATTTTTCCAGGGAACTGGATTTTCCAGGGGCATGGATTTGCTGATCCAGAAAAAAACCGGCCGGGTCAACGGGTGGATAGGTTACAGCCTGGGAAAAGTGGAGTATAAATTTCCGGAATTGAACCACGGCAAACCATATCCAGCCCCGCACGACAGGACACACGAGGTGAATATCGTGGGCAATTTGATTTTAAAGAAATGGGATTTCTCGGCCACCTGGGTCTTCGCTACGGGGAAAGCTTACACCGCGCCGGAAAGCCAGTACTTTTTCGATTTTCTGGATGGAAGCAAACGAAGCTATATCCATATAAGCGACAAAAATACTTTTCGCCTTCCTGCTTATCACCGCCTCGATTTAAGCATCTCGCGCAAATTCGAGACCCAGGCCCTGAAATATGTGTTCGGGCTTTCCGTATTCAACCTTTACAACCATACCAATCTCTGGTACCGCCAGTATAACCTGGATACGGTACCCATTGCCGTTTCCGATGTTACTATGCTCGGGTTTACCCCGACAGTCTTTTTCCAAATATATTCTCGCTGAGAATACATTCCAGGACTAGAGGAAAGTATGAGATACTTGCAATTATCGGCTGTTCTGGCGTGCATGGCAATCTGCGCCGGGTGTTCGGAAAAAAGCCCGTTCATTCCGGAAAGCAACCTGGTGGTGATTCAGGGATATCTTTACGGTAACGAACTGATTAGGGATATCCGCGTGACTTCCACCCTCCGGTTGGGCAGCGTGGACACGATCGCCCCTCCGATTAAAGATGCCCAGGTGCAGCTGATCAAGAATGGACTCTGTTACCTTTTGGATCCGCTTTTCTGGAAACCCGGCTACTATCGTTATTCGGCAGGCACAACCCAGGAATGCCCGGTCTGCGAGCTGAAAGTGGAACCCGGGGACACATTCAAAATAGAAGTTGTCTATTTCGGTAAAGTCGCCTATGCCCAGACAATTGTTCCCCTGCCCCCTCAGGGTATCGCTCTTTCTCAGGACACGGTATTTGTCGCCGCCGGATCGGCACCCTCATACAGTGATATAAAAGAAGATGGCCTTTTCGCCGATGACAGTGTAGTTGCGGTGACAGTGAGCTGGCAGGATGACGGCAACTCGATGTACTATGTCGCCTTGGAAAATAAGGAGTTATTTCCCCAGCCGATAGGCCCTGATTATCCTTTCGCCAAACCCGGCAGGTACAACTCGGCACCTTTGACAGGCGACCATTTCTCGATCGGGATGAAAAATATAACCCATTTCGGGAGATACCAGATAAAAGTATACCGGCTCAATCAGGAATATGCCGAGCTTTACCTGACAAGGAACCAGGACTCGCGTGACCTTAACGAGCCGCTGTCCAATGTGAACAATGGGCTGGGAGTATTCACCGCATTCAATGGCACCAGTATAGATTTCCGAATAGAAAAAAAATGAAGTCAAAAGAATATTGCTTAACTTTGATACCGAAATTTATAATTTTTCCTTGCTTTTTATTATTTTAATTATTATTTTGATTATTCAAATTTTTTATATATTCTTATTTTCTTTTCCCGCTGCTCTTTGAGCAGCATAACCGAGGGATTCCCTCAATTTTTTAATTTTTATGGTTGGAAAGGTGATTCAAAATGAACGGCAACTTTTCTGGTACTGAATCCCCACAGTCCGGCAAATCGAACAAGAATACAGTGATTACCGCTGTCGTTATCGCGGTCATCCTTGCCGGCATCGCTATCTTCCAGTTCTGGAACATCAGCCAGAAAAAGCAGGAAATCGCCACCCTGCAGCAGGAGAAAACCGCTCTTACCGAGGAACAGACCAAGCTCAACAATTACATTGCCGATGTAACGCAGACAATAGACGAAGTCGGCAACAAGCTTAAAGAGGTGCGTGAAAAGCAGGTGGCAATCAGCAGCCTTATTCCCAAGGCTGAGGCCGATAAGTCCAAGAAAGCACAGTTGATAGACGATATCTCGGCTATCCAGACCCAGCTCCAGCAGGACAGGCAGGACATCGAGGATTTGAAAGCCAAGATGAAGAAATCCGCGGTCAGGATAAAATCTTTGGAAAACATGGTAGCCAAGCTGCAGAAAGAAGTCGAGGATAACCAGGCTACTATTGCCCAGATGAGAGCCACTCTGGAAGAGAAAGAACTGGTGATCAAGCAGACAAAGGAAACTTTGACTGCCACCCAGGAGAATCTCAAGAAAACAGAGACCAACTTGCAGAAAACCGAGCAGACTCTCGAGGAAACCAGAAACACCGCATATTATGTAATCGGCACAGCCAAGGACCTGAAAGAGAAGAATGTTATCGATCAGTACGGTATCTTCTCGAAAAAGAGTGCGCTGACCAGCGAATTCGAGAGGTCGGTTTTCACCAAGATTGATATCCGGAAGACACGCGAGATCCCTATCGACTGCAAAGCCAAGGATGTCCGGATAGTGCCTCCGCGTAACGAAGCTTCCTATACTGTCGAGGATGCGGGGAGTAACAAGTCAGTCTTGAAAGTGACTAACCAGGAACAGTTCTGGAAGATGCCTTACCTGGCGATTATCGTGAAATAAGCGGATTGGTATCAGTCCCAATCCTGCAGCAATGGCGAATAAGAAAAGCGCAGCCTCACGAGGAGGCTGCGCTTTTTATTTATCCGGTAAAACTTGCCTTGATTTTTCAACCGGAACATAGCACTTTAAACACAGTCTTGCTCCATTAACCGGGATTATTCATGAAATTATATTTTTGAATGTAGGGGCGCAATTCATTGCGCCCTATAGTGTTGGGCATGATAAATCGCTCCCCTGCAATTGAATGCCACGGCAATAAATATTTAATATTTTTGGGGTATCAAATGGATGATAATCCCGGCAGATTTTTCGATGATGACGGTAATGAGATAGACCCGAATCTGGTACCCAAGCCAGGCTTGTGTTTGACCTGCAGGAACGATGATATCCCCTCAGAGTATGTCCTTTGCATTTTAACCAGAGCAGACCAGCAGGATGAGGATGAATTCATTTGTTTCGGATATGAAGTGAAATAAAAATTACCCAAGGTTCATGATTCATTCTAACTCGACAAAAGTTTAAGGAACGCTCATGTCAAAGATAACCTTTTATGGAGCCACAGGAACTGTTACCGGTTCACGTTTTCTTCTGGATGTACATGGTGAAAACATACTTATCGACTGCGGCCTGTTCCAGGGGCTGAAAGAAAACCGTCAGAGAAACTGGGAGCCATTCCCTTTTCCGCCACGGAAAATAAGCAGGCTTTTTCTGACCCATGCGCATATCGACCATACCGGTTATCTGCCGCGTTTCACGACCGAGGGCTTCACCGGCAGTGTCCACTCGACTTATGCCACACGCGACCTTTGCGAAATTCTTCTCCGCGACAGCGCCCACCTTCAGGAGGAGGATGCCCGCTGGGCGAATAAGAAGGGTTTTTCCAGGCATGAACCGGCTCTTCCCCTTTATACTTCAGCGGATGCGGAAAAAGCGCTGGGCCTGTTCTCGCCGCTCTATTACGGGGAGCATTACAACATCCCTGTTCCCAATGGCAATATCCGGATAAAGCTTAAGGATGCCGGGCACATACTGGGTTCTTCTTTTATCGATATCAAGACAACCAGGGGTACGGGAAACAGCCACGAGCACAGGAAGATATTTTTCTGCGGGGATTTCGGGAGGCCCGAACAGCCGGTGTTAAGAGATCCATCCCAGGCTTACAATGTCGACTACCTGGTACTGGAATCCACCTATGGAAACCGTCTCCATGAAAACGTATCCACAGCCGGGGAACTGGCGAAGGTGGTCAGGGAAAGTGTCCGCAGGGGCGGGGTGCTGGTTATCCCCTCTTTCGCCGTGGGCCGCACCCAGACCCTGCTCTACATGCTGAGGGAGCTGGAAGAAGAAGGGGAAATCCCTGTTCTGCCGATCTTTCTTGATTCTCCCATGTCGATAGAAACCACGGGAGTTTTTGAAAAATATCTCTCGGAAATGGATTTGACAAGCAGGGTGCTCACTCTGGAAGGAAAGAGAATCTTCCACCCCAAGAGACTGGAGTACTGCCGGACAACCAATGAATCCAAGGCCCTGAACGAGATAAAAAGCAAAGCGATTATCATTTCGGCAAACGGGATGGTGACCGGAGGTCGTATCCTTCACCACATGCTCCACCGCCTGCCAGGTCCGGAGAACACGATACTGTTTATTGGCTACCAGGCTGAGGGCACCAGGGGCAGAACGATCCTGGAAGGGGAGAAATCGGTAAAAATCCACGGCCAGGAGGTGCCGGTGAAGGCCAGGATCGAGAATATCTCCGGTTTTTCCGGTCATCCGGATTCGAATGAAATCCTGGCCTGGCTTATGGGCTTTAACCGCCGGCCGGAAAAAACCTTCATTGTCCACGGCGAGCCTGATGCTTCTCTCGCCCTTGCCGAAAGGATACGCCAGAAGTTCGACTGGAATGTGTTCGTACCTAAATACGGCCAGAGTTTCGAGCTGGATTTATGACCGCATCTGGCAGGGAATACGACCCCCTGTATCCCCCTTTGCCAAGAGGAATAAAGCATTAAATCCCAGGAAGTTATAATAATACCTCCTAACCTGGATTATTCACAAAAATTTGTTTGCTTACGGCAAAACTTTTAAACCCGCCGATATACGCAACCAGGGTTAGAATTGAATATATCATGTAGGGGCGGGTCTGAGACCCGCCCCTACGAGGCCGGTGTAAATTTATGAATTATTTGGGCTAAAAGAGGATTTCTGGTGAAAAAGATAACCAGAAGAGAGATGCTGAAATTGTCCGTAACTGGTCTGGGCGCTCTGGCTTTGCCGCATTCCGCCCCGGGGAAAGATTCGGCCGCACCTGACAGTTCCGGCTCCTTCCGCTACCGGGTAACTGTCGGCTGGCTGCGCGACCTGGCACGAGAGCCGACCCCGAACGATATGTGGCCCTGTATCCGCTGGGATGAACAGCTTGTCCAAGACCAGCTTCGCTATCTGGATGTACAGAAGGAACTCGGTATGACCTATAACTGCGCCTGGGGATTTTTTATCTCCCGGAGCTGGCCGGTGCCCTTCCGGAATGTTATCGACAGTGAGCGGGCGGAAAAGCTCAAGGCCTTTGTCGAGGCAACGCATGAGCGCAGGCTCAAAATACTTGCCGGAGTGGGGATTTATTCCTGGGGCTTCGAAGAGGTGATAAAGAAAGTCCCCAGCGTAGCACAAGGGAACAGCCAAGCGATGTGCGCGTTCAGCGAAAAGGCCTGGGACTGGCAGAAACGGGTGCTTGACTTCCACATGGAGCCGCGCTGGATGCTCGACGGAGTGAGCATGCAGTCAGCAGACCAGGGACGCTGCGAATGCCCCAAATGCGTCAAATTAACCCCAGTTGAGCACCACGCGCTCCTCTTAGTTCGCTCGGCTCAGTATATCAGGATTAACCGCCCGGACTGGGTAATCGGCCAGGCCTCCTGGGGCTTGCGCCTGGACCAGGAGAGCGAGTTCGAACATATCAGACATATCTCCGATACAGTCGATTACATGGTGGAAGTAAAAGAAATAACTGCGGAAAAAGGAAAGCGGGCGGAGATTATTCCCAGGCTCGGCTGCGCTTTCGGTTCGCTGGGCGGGGTATTTATCGAGCCGCCCCAGCACTGGGACCGTCAGCGCTGGTTTGTTCCCTGCGGACTCGGCTCGGCACGCTCTTTGCAAAAGCTCCATCAGGATGGCGGAATGTCCTGCGAGTACTTTTACCGACCATTCGCCAACCCTGTGGAAGAGGTTTCCTGGCGGACAGGAGCAAAAATACTGGCCTCGCCTTCCACTGCCCCCGAAACAGCCCTGGCCGAGGCCGTAACCTCAGTCTATGGAGTTGCCGGAGACAGCCGGGAGCTTCTCGCCGACTGGTTCAGGCGCGGCGAGGATGCCTATTTTTCAAGGGCCAGGTTCAGGGTCGGCGACGGCAGTGTCTCGCTTGAGCCGCTTATCTGGAAGGAGAACCCGGCTGCTCCCGGGCCTGCGGTCTATTTGAGGGACAGGATTTCCCCCGATGCACGTAAAGAATATGCCAGAGAACTGGAAAAATTGATTGTCGAACTCCAAGGAATCGAGATCTCAGACAAGGAGAAGGCCGGAAAGACAGTAAAGTGCATCGAGGGCACACTACAGGACCTTTACGAATTATCTCCAAAATGAAATTTAAGTGCCTAGTCTGTTTGATTGATAAGGTCAGCGCCGGAATTGCCTTTTCATAGGGGCGCAAGAAATTGCGTCCTAAGGATTTGGGCGCGATAAATCGAGCCCCTGCAGCAGGGAAAGAAAATACCTATAAACAACACTGACACTATCACTATCAATAGGCCCATAGTTAACCTGATAATGCGGTAAATTACCATGTATAAAAAAGAACACTTTATCTTTTCCATTGTTACTTTCTGCTTCGTGATGGTCTTCTATATCCTGACCATGGCTCCCACAGTCACTTTCTGGGATGCCGGGGAATTTATCGCCGCAAGCTACACTCTCGGCATCCCCCATCCGCCGGGAACTCCGCTCTTCGTCATTTTCGGCAGAGTGATCTCATTATTGCCCCTGCCTTTCCCCACCGCGGTCAGGCTCAATTTCCTCTCCGTGCTCTGCGGTGCGTTCGGTGCAGCCCTGCTCTACCTCATGGCCGTAAAAATCCTCGAAAACTGGGTCGAGGACAAAAATAAACTCTCCAGCCGCATCCTCGTCCACGGCGGAGCCTTCGTCTCCGGCATTATCCCGGCCTTCCTCTACACATCCTGGTCCAACTCGACCGAAGCCGAGGTCTACGCCACTGCCACGGCCACCATTATCCTCTGCGCCTGGCTCATGTTCTATATGGGCTCGATGACAGACCAGAAACACATGAAAAATGTCCTTCTCCTAGTCATCTATATTGTCAGCCTCTCCATCGGCAACCATTTGATAATCCTTCTTGTTGCCCCGGCTGTGGTGGTCTATACTCTCATCCACGACCGCCGGAACTGGCGCTACTGGATCTCAATCCTCGGATGTTTCCTCGGCCTCTACCTCTTAGTCCTCAAAGGCATAAACAACCCCGCTGTGGCCGAAAGATTGCACCAGGCATCCTCCTCGAATGCCGGAGTGCTTGTCGCTCTCTATCGCCACGTAGCCGCATTTTTAGATGTAATTTTCGGTTTTTATAAATATGTGGATAGCTGGCCGGCCATGTTCCTCGGCTTCCTCATCGCCATTGCCTCTATCCTCTGGGCCTGGCGACAAAAAGCCCTGTCTTTTTTCGCTATGGCCCTGGGACTCTTCCTCCTCGGCTTCAGCATCCATCTCTTCCTCCTCATCCGCTCCGGGCTTAATCCGCCGATCAACGAAGGCCAGCCGGAAAACCTCAAGGCCCTCTGGGCGGTGATCGGC
>Ga0315277_10009391_pt1 | contig 12498 bp, 13 predicted proteins | sample YL17G05_15_MG_FD_203695 | JGI IMG/M metagenome (GOLD analysis project Ga0315277, IMG submission 203695) | Sediment microbial communities from Yellowstone Lake, YNP, Wyoming, USA - YL17G05_15 | ecosystem: Environmental > Aquatic > Freshwater > Lake > Sediment | place: USA: Wyoming | collected... | reverse complement strand
ACCTAAAAAAGCGCTGTAAAACCAAACACTTCACTTTCCTGAAAGACTAAAAAAGCCCTTTTTGAACTACAGACCTTTCTACGCGTTTTATATATAGCCTTGCATTTCGTCAGTAGGGACCGTGGGGTCACCAGTTTTTCACGTTCACCGACCCTTGAGCATCTCCCGGGCATGGGCCCGGGCCAGGTCCGTTACTTCCTTTCCGGCCATCATCCGGGCCAGCTCCTGGATCCGTTCGGCACGGGTGAGCTTGCGGACCGACACGAAGGTCCTCCCCCCCCGCTCCCGCTTCTCTACCACGAGGTGCTCGTCTCCCTGGGAGGCGATCTGGGGCAGGTGGGTGATGCAGAGGACCTGCCGCTTGCGGGCGACGCCTTTAAGCCGCTCGCCCACGGCCTCGGCGACCTTGCCCCCGATGCCGGTGTCTATCTCGTCGAAGACCAGCGTGGGAACACGGTCCACCTCGGCCAGCACCGTCCGGAGGGCCAGCATCAGGCGCGATATCTCGCCCCCGGAGGCCACCCTATCCAGGGGACGGAGTTCCTCACCGGGGTTGGCTGAGAAAAAGAAGCGGGCCCGGTCCCAACCGGTCTCACTCACCCGCACCTTCTTCCCCGCGAGTTCCAGGAGCCCGTCCGGGGCGGGCTCCTGGAGGATTCGCACCTCGAACTGCGATTTTTCCAGACCCAGGCCGTCCAGCTCTTTCCTCACCAAGAGGGCCAGCTCCCGGGCCGCTTTCTGCCTCTTTTTGGATAAGGCCTGAGCCCCTTCCTGGAGCACTTTCCGGCTCCGACTCAGGCTCTCCTCCAGACGTTGGATGTCTCCGGCGCGGCTCTCCTGGCTTCCGAGCTCTCCGCGGAGCTTTTCCAGAAGCTTCCGCGCTGCTTCCACCGACCCGCCGTATTTCTTCTTCAGGCGCCAGATCGCATCCAGCCGTTCGCGGATCTCGTCCAGCCGGTCCGGCGAGAACTCCAGCTTCTCCCGGTAACGGCGCAGGGCCGAGGCGATATCCTCGACCTGGTAGGAGAGCGTGGCCAGACCCTCTAGGTTCTCCGCGAGCCGGCCATCCACTCCCGCGGAATCCTCAAGAACCTTCCGGGCGGCATCGATCCGGGAACGGATAGCGTCTTCCCCGTCGGTCAATGCCTCCACGACCTGGCCGGAGGTGAGCATCAGGCGCTCGGTGTTCTCCAAGACCCGGCCCTCGTTGACGAGCGCCTCCTCCTCACCCGGAACCAGACGAGCCTCCTCCAGCTCACGGACCTGAAACGCGTAGAGCTCCCTCCGCTCCCCGGAGAGCACCTCAGCCTCTTTGAGCGCGGAAAGCTCCTCGTCCGTCTTCAGAAGATCCCGGAGCCGGAGGCCGAAGTCCTCGCGTTCGGGGCCAAGGAGTCCCGCAAAGCCGTCCAGGTAATCCAGATGGCTTTCCTCATGGAGCAGGGACTGGTGCTCGTGCTGGCCGACCAGGTCCACCAGTGTGTCCCCCAGGCTTTTCAAGGTCGCCAGCGTCGTGCTGGAATCGTTCAGGAAAGCCCGGCTGCGCCCCGAAGTGCTCACCTCCCGCTTCACCAGGACCTCGTTTCCGGCAAGCGGAACGTCCAGTTCCCTCAGAGTGCCGAGCGCGGGGTGCTGGGAGGAAAGCTCGAAGAGACACTCCACCCAGGCCGTGCTCTCACCCGAACGGACGGCATCGGGGAGGGCGCGCTCGCCCAGGGCCAGGGACAGGGCGCCGACCAGGATGGACTTTCCGGCTCCGGTCTCGCCCGTCAGCGCCGTGAGCCCGGAGGAGAACTCCACCTCTGTAGATTCGATGATCGCATAGTTACGGACGCGGAGCGAGCGAAGCATGGGCGAAACGAAATAGGGGTCAGAAAGTGAAAAGGGGGCAACGTGGAAGACGGTTCAGATAAGCCTTGTCCGCTTTCTCACCTTCCCGCTTGGTCACTTTTCCGTCTCTTTCTTGCCCGCCCATTTGAGCTTGGCCCGGAGGATCTCGTAGAAAGTCTTTCCCGTGGTCCGGACCAGGGGGATGGTGTGGGAGGCCTTGCGGAAGGCGATGCGGTCTCCGGACAGGATGCTTTGGCTGATCTGGCCGTCGGCCGTGATCAGGGGCTCCTCCATCTTACAGTGAACCGTGGCCTCCACGGTCTGGGACGCCGACACGATCATCGGCCGTATCGCCAGGGTGTGCGGGCATATCGGGGTCACGACGAGGGTCTCCATCGTGGGATGCAGAATCGGGCCCCCGCAGGCAAGGGAATAGGCTGTGGAGCCTGTGGGCGTGGACACGATCAGGCCGTCCGCCATATAGTTCGAGACGTACTGCCCGTCCAGAGTGACCTCCATTTCCACAATCCGGGAGGGGGCGCGGATGACGGCATCGTTCAAGGCGTAGAAGGTCTGGCCGCTCCGTTCCACCACGGCCTCCAGGACCATGCGGTGCTCCAGGCGATAATCCCCGGCCAGGACCCTCTCCAGGGTGGGATAGAGGTCCTCCAGGGAGATCTCGGTCAGGAACCCCAGGCTTCCCAGGTTGATCCCCAGGATGGGCTTTCCGCTTCGGCCCACGATGCGCGCGGCCCGGAGCATGGTGCCGTCCCCCCCCATCGCCAGGAGCATCTCCCCGTGCTGGCTGAGTTCGTTTTCCGGAAAGGCCGGCGTGCCCTTGGGCGCATGAGGGACCAGGTCCAAGGAAACGGCCACAGAAACGCCGCGTCTCTGAAGCCATTCCACGCCTTCGAACAGGATGGCCTGCGCGTTGGGCTTGCTCAGGTTGGCGATCAAACTCACGCCGGTCATGGAACTCCCTCCTCCAGCGTAATCTCCAAAGCCTCGGCAACCGCCGCGAGGGCCGCCCGCCTGACCTCCTGAAGGGAGCCTGGAATCCGGAACCCCGCGGCCTGGGGATGCCCACCGCCTCCGAATCGGCGGGCGATCCGGTTTACGTCCACCCCGTCCCGCGAGCGCAGGGAGACCCGGATCAGGCCGTCGCCCTTCTCCCGTACGAACACGGCCACGCGCACCCCCCGGATCCCCATGGCATGGGAGATGAAATCCTCGCTTTCCTCCAACTTCGCGCCGATCCTCTGCCAAGCCTCCCGGGGCAGGGTGAAGGTTCCAATTTGCCCCTTTCCCGCCATCTCCAGGCTGGAGAGCACCTCGCCCAGGAGGAGGATCCGGACGGGCTTCTGCTGGCCCCAGACCTGGTCCCAGATCCAGGCCGGGTCCGCGCCTTCCCGAACCAGGGTGGCGGCAACCTCCAGGGTCCTCGGGCTGGTGTTGGGATTCCGGAACCCGCCGGTGTCTGTGAGGATCCCGGTGTACAGGCAGATGGCCTGCTCCCGGGAAGGGTTCAGACCCAGGACCCCGAGCAGGTCGTAAAGGAGCTCGCAGGTGGAGCTCGCCTCCGGGGCCACGAGTGCGATGCTCCCGAACCCGGGGTTGGACTCATGATGGTCCAGGTTCACCACTTTTGCTGAAGGGGAAACCAGGGTGGCGACCTCTTCAATGCGATCCCACTTTCCCGCATCGAGCACGAAGACCGCTTCAAAGTTTTCGGGGATGGACAGCGCCCCATTCCGCATTCCAAAATCTAAAATCCTTTTCCATCCCGGTAGGAAGCGGTAGCGTTCGGGAACCGGGCCGGGATCGATGACCTCGACCTTCTTCCCCAGGCCTTCCAGAACCGAAAGGAGGGCGAGCTGGGAGCCGATGTTGTCCCCATCCGGGTCTACATGGGAGGTGATGAGGAACCGGCCCTCGCTTTGAAGGACCCCGGCGATCTGACTCCAGAGGTCTGTCCGAACCACGCTGGACCTCATCTTCTCCGGCAAGGCCCTAAGGCTTCTCCTCGCGGTGCAGGGAGTCGATCAGCCGGTCGATCCTGTCGCCCTGCTCCATGGAATGATCCTCCTTGAACACGATCTCCGGGGTGTAGCGGAGCTTGATCCGCTCGCCGAGAAGTTTTCGGATGAAGCCCTTGGCGCTCTCCAGGCCCTCCAGGGTCGTCCGGTAGGCCTCGTCGTCGCCGAGGACAGAGATGAAGACTCGGCCGAATCTGAGATCATCTGAAAGCTCCACCCCAGTGACCGAGGCCAGCCCCAGGCGGGGGTCTTTGAGCTCCCGCTGGATGATCAGGGAGATCTCCCGGCCCATGGCCGCACCCACCTGGGTGGATCGCTTGTAACGCACGTCTCCTCACCTTTCTTCCGAGTGTTTTCAACCCGGGATCACCAGCTCTCGATCTCTAGGCGGCGGTTGATCACCTCCACCCCGACATCGGACTCCACCACCTGGACGGCCTTGGTGAGCACCTCCCGGACGAACTCCCGGTCGTTTCCCACGCAGGCCAGCCCCAGCATCGCCCGCTGCCAGAGGTCCTGGTAGTCCACCTCGGCCATTGAAACGTTGAACTTGTGCTTGACCTTCTCCTTCAGGTGGCGGAGGACCTGGCGCTTGTCCTTGAGCGACTGGCTCCCGGAGACCAGGAGTTCGATCTCGCAGACTCCGAGGACCATCAAACTCCAAATCCTAAATCGTAAGTCCGGAACGTTTTGGCTTCCGGCTTTGGGGCATCGGAACCGGGCCTCGGATTAGGGATTTGAATTCAGGGTTTGCCGTCAAAGGGTCGCTTTAACCTCTTCCAGAGTGTAGGCCTCGATGACATCCCCCTGCTTGATGTCGTTGAAGTTCTCCAGGCCCACCCCGCACTCGAACCCCGAGGCCACGTCCCGGACGTCCTCCTTGAAGCGCTTGAGCGAGGCGATCTTCCCGTCGAAAACGACCACGTTGTCGCGCAACAGGCGTACTTTGGAGCTTCGCGCAATGGTCCCCGACGTCACCATACACCCGGCGATCGTACCCACCCCGGAGATCTTGAAGGTCTCCCTCACCTCCACCCGCCCCGCGCTGGTCTCCTTGATGATCGGCTCCAGCATCCCCTCCAAGGCCTTGTTCACCGCATCCAGGGCCTCGTAGATGATGTTGAAAAGCCGGATGTCCACGCCCTCCTGAAGGGCCAGCTCGCTGGCCCGCTCCTCGGGCCGGACGTGGAATCCGATGATGATGGCATTGGAGGCCGCGGCCAGGAGCACATCGGACTCCGTGATCGCGCCCACCCCCTTGTGTATGACCCGGACCTTGACTTTGTCCGTGGAGAGCTTGAACAGGGCGTCGGAAAGCGCCTCCACGGACCCGTCCACGTCCCCCTTGATCACCACGGCCAGCTCCTTGGCTTCCCCGGCCTGGACCTGCTGGTAGAGGTCGTTCAAGGTAATCCGCTTCACCGGCCGGTAGTCCTGTTCGCGCCGGAGCTGCTGGCGCCGCTGGGCGATCTCCCGGGCCTCCCGCTCGTCCCCGGCCGCCAGGAAGGAGTCCCCGGCCTGGGGAACGCCTCCGATGCCCTGCACCCGTACGGCTTGGGAGGGGCCGGCTTCCTTGACCTTGACCCCGCGGTCATTGTACATCGCCCGCACCTTGCCGTCGTACATCCCAGCCACGAACGAATCCGCCAAGTGCAGCATCCCCTCCTGGATCAGCACGGTGGCCACGGGCCCCAACCCGCGGTCCAGCTTCGCTTCCACCACCGTCCCCTTGGCCAGCCCGCTGGGGTCGGCCTTGAGCTCCAGGATCTCAGCCTGGAGCAGGATCATTTCCAGAAGCTTGTCGAGGTTCGTGCCCTTTTTGGCCGACACCTCCACGCAGACCGTCTGCCCTCCCCATTCCTCAATGGCTACGCCGTGCTGGGAGAGATCCTGCTTCACGCGCAGGGGATTGGCCTCGGGAAGGTCCATCTTGTTGATCGCCACCACGATGGGTACCCGCGCGGCCTTGGCGTGGTCGATAGCCTCCACGGTCTGAGGCCTCACCCCCTCGGTGGCGGCCACCACCAGGACGACCAGGTCCGTGACCTGGGCCCCCCGGGCCCGCATGGCGGTAAAGGCCTCGTGCCCCGGAGTGTCCAGGAAGGTGATCCGCTTGGCGCCGTGCCGGACTTCATAGGCCCCGATGTGCTGGGTGATGCCTCCGGTCTCCCCTCCGGCCACATCGGACTTGCGGATGAAGTCCAGAAGCGAGGTCTTTCCGTGGTCCACATGGCCCATCACCGTGACCACCGGGGGACGGTGCTTAAGCTTGCGGACCCTTTCCGGGGCCGCCTCGGCTCCGGCCTGCCGGGGCTCTGCGCCGACCTCTTTGACCTCATCGACCTCGTGCCCGAACTCGTCGGCCAGGGCCGTGAGGGTGTCCAGGTCAAGGCGCTGGTTGATGGTGACCATCTGCCCCAGGCCCATGGCCTTGGCGATCACCTCGGAGGGGGAGATCCCCAAGGCATTGGCCAGCTCGCCCACCGATGAGAAGGCGGGCAGCCGCACGACCTTCCTTTCCTCGACCGCCCCCTCGGCCGCCTCTTTCTCCTCTTTGCGGTAACGCCGGCGCAACCCGGCCCTGCCCAGGGTAATCTTCGCCATGGTCTGCCGGACGCTGGCCTCCACGGCTTTGGCCTCCAGCCGATCCTTTTCCTTGTCCTCCTCCCGCTTCTTGCGGCCTTTCTTCTTGGAGGGCTCTCCGGCGGGCCGCGGCTTCACAGCCCTGGCCTTCTCCGCCACCATCCTGCCGATGCTCCTCTTCTTGGCGTACTCGTTCTGGACGGCTCGCTTCTCCGCCTCCAACTTGCTCTTGGCCGCCTGAAGCATCTCGTCGGTCACGGTGCTCATCGCTCCTTTGACCGGATAATTAAGGTCCTGAAGAATCTTGAAGAGCGCCTCGCTGGAAAGCGAAAGCTCTTTGGCCACCTCATAGATGCGCCTGCGCTGCACGGAACTCACCTCCTATCGTCTGTTCGGGATCGGGTTGTTCATTTGGGGGCCTGTTTCTCTTCCCCGGACTCCTCGTCCTCGCTTGAGGCTTCCTTCCCCGGCGCCTCTTCCGCTTCCTTCTTCTTGGGCTTCTTTTTCGGCTTCCTGGGTGCGAGCTCGCGCCTCCGCTCCTCGACCGCCTTCTCGGCCGCGGAGTAAATCTTCAGCGCGGTCTTCTCCCCGATCCCCGGGACCCCGGTCAGGGCGTCCACCCCGGCCTCCACAAGGGCCTGGGCCGTTTCGTAACCCGCGTCGAGAAGCTTCTCCTTGAGCTTCGGCCCGAGATCGAGCGCGGCCACCTCTACGAACAGAGCTTGGGCCGCGGCCTTACGTTTGGCGAAATCCTTGGCTCCCACGATGTCGATGTGGTACCCGGTGAGCCGGGCCGCCAGATGGGTGTTCTGGCCCTTCTTCCCGATTGCCAGAGAGAGCTGCTCCTCGGGCGCGACCACGGTGACCTTCTTTTCCGCCTCGTCCACGAAAGCCTGCATCTCCTTGGCCGGGGCCAGGGCCCGGGTCACGAAGGTGCCGGGGTCCGGGCTGTACGGAACGATGTCGATCCGTTCTCCGCCGAGCTCCCGGACGACAGCCTGCACCCGCGCCCCCTTCATGCCCACGCAGGCCCCCACCGGGTCCACCCGGTCGTCCCGCGAGATGACCGCGATCTTGGCCCGGTCCCCGGGGTCCCGGGCCACTAATTTGATCTCCACCAGTCCCTCGCTGATCTCCGGCACCTCCAGGTGGAAGAGGCGCTTCAGGAAATCGGGATGAGTCCGGGACAGGGAGATCTGGGGTCCGCGGGGCGTCTTGGCGATGGAGAGGATGATGGCCCGGATGGTGTCCCCCTGGCGGTGCCGCTCCCCCCGGATCTGTTCCTTCAAGGGGAGGAAGCCGTCGGCCCGTCCCAGGTTGACGAGGAGGTCCCCCCGGTCCACGTGCTGGACCACGCCTGAGATCACGTCCCCGACCCGGTTCTGATAATCGGCGAAGATCTGCTCGCGCTCGGCTTCGCGGATGCGCTGGAACAATATCTGCTTGGCCGCCTGGACGGCCATCCGCCCGAACTCCGCCAGGGGAAGCTTCACCTTCACGGCCTCCCCGAGCTCGGCCTTCTTACTTGTCGCCTGGGCCTCCTCCAGGCTGATCTCCAGATTCGGATCGCTTACCGCCTCGACCACCGTCTTCGTGGCCTGCATCGTGATCTCGCCCGTGTCCTCGTCCAACTCCACCTCGATGTTGTCCACGTTGCCGAACTTTCTCTTGGCCGCCGAGAGGAGCCCGTCCTTCAGGGTCTGGATGACGAATCCCCGCTCCATGCCCTTCTCGCGAACGATCTTCTCCAAGGCCTCGATGACATCGTAGTTCATGGCTGTCCTAAGTGTTAGGGATTAGGGATCAGGGATTAGGGATTTATCATCCCGTAATCCACGTAAGGACTCACAGCTCGATCTCCAGGCGGGCCCGCTTGACCTGGGAAAGCGGGATCGTGAGATACTGCCCGGACCCCTCCTCGATCTTCACCATCCCCTGCACGAGCCCCAGGATCCGGCCGGTGTGCACGTTCTGTCCTGCAATGGCGGGCTCGGTCGTAATTCGGGCTAGCCGCCCCTGGAAGCGCTCGTAATCGCTCTCCCGCTTGAGCGGGCGGTCCAGCCCGGGAGACGACACTTCCAGGGTGTAGCGGTAGGGGATGAAGTCCTCGATGTCCAAGCGCTCGGAGAGGCGCTCGGAGAGCCGGGCGCAGTCCTCCACCGACACACCACCGGGTTTGTCCACGAAGACACGCAGGACCCTCCCCCCTCCGGATTCGTCCAGGTCCACCAGCTCGAACACATCCTCGGCCAGGATCCCCGCCACCAGCTTTTCGAACCGCCGCAGAACCTCGCTCACTCTTTCTACTCTCTACTTATACTTCGGCCAGCGCCCGCCGCACAACGGCCTCCACGGACAGGCCTTTCTCCTTGCGGGTCACGGCTTCGACCGCCGCCCGGGCCTTCTGGGGCAGGATGCCCAGCGCGACCAGGGCCGAAACCGCCTGGCCCGCCTCCAGGGCCAGGGCCGGGACCGTCAGGGCATCGAGGGGAGGCCCGAACTTCTCGGCGAGCTCCATCACGATCCGCTGGCTGGTCTTCTTCCCGATCCCCGGGATCGTGGCCAGCGTGTCGGTGTCCCCGGCGGCCACGGCCTGCTTGAAACGCTCCACCGAGGTCCCGGACAGGATCCCCAAGGCCACCTTCGGGCCGATCCCCTTCACCGTGAGCAGGATTTCAAACACCTCCCGCTCCGCGGGCGTGGCGAACCCGAAGAGCGAATCCGCGTCCTCCCGCACGTGGTGATAGGTCAGGACCCGGACCTCCCTGCCCGGCGCCGGAAGGTTCTCCGAAGTCGAGAGCGGCACCAGCACCTCGTATCCCACCCCGCCCACGTCCACTACGACCCGGGTCGGAGCCTTTTCCGTCAAAGTGCCTTTGAGATACGCGATCATGAGTATAAGGATATAGAGAGTTGGAGAGGAATCCCCATTCCAATCTCGGAAATCGCTACTCTCTACCCCTCCCCTTGAGCCCTTGTACACTGACCCGGTGCAGATGGCAGAGGGCGATGGCCAGGGCATCGCAGGCGTCCTCGGGGGGAAGGGCCGGAAGGTCCAGGAGCCGCCGGATCATGAATCCCACCTGCCCTTTGGTCGCCCCGCCCTGCCCGACCACGGCCTGCTTCACCACCGAGGGGGCGTATTCGTAGACCGGCAGGTTCACCTGCTCGCAGGCCAGGAGCACGACCCCGCGCGCCTCTCCCTGCACCAAGGCTGTCCGGACGTTCTTGCTGTAAAAGAGCGTCTCCACGGCTGCGGCGGTGGGCGCGAGGTCCCGGGCGATGCGGATGAGCTGATTGTAGATGACGCCGAGCCTTCTGGGGAGGGCGGTCTTGCCGTGATTCCGGATCGTCCCGTAATCCAGGCAGGTCGCCTTTCCTCCCTCCCCCCGGACCACGCCGTATCCCGTCACCAGGCTGCCGGGGTCGATGCCTAAAACGACGATTCCCATTTCAGGATCCGGATTCCGGGTTCCAAGTCATTTCGCCGTGACCCTTTCCATCTCCTCGGCGGAGATGTCGAAGTTGGCGTAGACGTTCTGCACATCCTCGCACTCCTCGATGCCGTCCATCAGCTTAAGCATCTGCTCGGCCTCCCTGCCCGCCAGGCGGATGGTGCTCTGCGGAACCTTGGTGAGTGCGGAGGAGGCCGCCGGGATCTTGGCTTTCTCCAACGCCGCCTTTACGGCCTCGAACGCCCCTGGGGGGGTGACGATCTCCCAGGTCTCATCCTCCTCGCGGATGTCCTCGGCCCCGGCCTCCAGGGCCGCGGCCATCAAGGCGTCCTCGCCGGCCTTCGCCTTTTCCACCGTGACCAGCCCCTTGGTATCGAACATCCAGGACACGCAGCCCACCGCGCCCAAATTTCCCCCGTGCCGCGTGAAGTGGTGCCGGAGGTCCGCCGTGGTCCGGTTCTTGTTGTCGGTCAGGGTCTCGACCAGCATGGCCACGCCCCCCGGCCCGTAGCCCTCGTAGACCACCTCCTCGTAGACCACCCCGGGCAGCTCCCCCGTCCCTTTCTTGATTGCCCGCTCCACGTTGTCCGCGGGCATGTTTGCGGTCTTGGCTGTGGCGACCGCCGAACGCAGCCGGGGATTGGCTTCGGGATTGCCTCCCCCGTGCCGCGCCGCCACAGTGATCTCCTTGATCAGGCGGGTGAATAGCTTTCCCCGCGCCTCGTCGGCCTTGCCTTTCTTTCGCTTGATCGTCGCCCACTTGCTGTGGCCTGACATCGCTCACCTCACCTCATTTTGGATTTTGGATTTTGGATTTTGGAGCAGGGAATCGCCGATCCCCGTCCAAAATCTAAAATCTAAAATTACTCCCGCTCCGCCTTGAACGTCCCGCTCGTCCAGCGCAGCAGCGTCCGCAGGGCCTCGTCCGCCGACACCTCCCCCACCTCCGCGCCCTCCAGGATCCCCTCCTTGAAGCGCACCACGCCCCGCTTGCCCCCCGGCCCCTCCTGCTCCATCTCGATCGTCCCGGTCCACTTGCCGACGTAGAAGAGCTCGAACAGGGAATAAAGCGAGACCCGGTCCAGGGTCCCGGACACGTGCTTGGCCCGCTGGGAGAGGATCTTCTGGCTCTCCTCGGACTGCTTGAGCCTCAGGTCCACGGCCCGCAGGAGCTCGTCCTTGGAGCAGGGCTTGGTCAGGTACTTGTGCGCGCCCAAGGCCATGCCCTCGATCTTGTCCTCCGGGGCTTTTTTGGCCGAGAGGAAAAGGAAGGGGATGGCCCGGGTGCGGGGCTCGGCCTGCAGGGCCCTGCACAGGGAGTAGCCGTCCATCACCGGCATCAGGATATCGGCCAGGATGAGGTCCGGTTTGTGATCCAACATGGCCAGGGCCTCACTCCCATTGTAAGCCTTGTCCACCTCGTAGCCCGCCTGCTTGAGCTCGAATTCCAAGACCCTCAGGAACTCCGGCTCATCGTCCACCAGAAGAATGCGCTTGGATGCCATGGTTGACCCTTTAATTGGTGTGGCTGAAAACGGTCATGCTCCGGGAACGGGTTCGAGGGCGATCACGATCCCATCGCCCGCCTCCCCGCTCTCCTCGCTGTCCCCGTACCCGCGGATGAGGTAGCGCCGGCCCTGCGGGTCGTACTGGTAGGTCACGCTCCCCTGCAAGAATCCGCGGTCATCGGTCGCGGCCTCTTCCTCCCCGGTGAAGGGGTTGGTGAGTGTGCCCGCCCCGTTGGGAAAGAGCTCGGGCGGAATCTCGCTGGCCCGCTTGGGATAGGCCCCCCGGTGCTCCCGGGCGTAGGCCTCCACTGTCTCCTGCAGGAGGTAGGCGTTGGTCCGCACACGACCCTCCTTGGCTTCGGTCTCGTCGTTCTGAAGCGTGACCACGACCCCGTCGCCCGAATCCCCGCCCGTCGGGCTCTTGCCGTAGCCCCGGATGGAATAGACCCCGCTCACCTCGTCGTACTCGTAGGAGACGCTGCCGGGAGAGAACCCCGGGTCCCGCACGCCTTCCTCCTCTTTGGTGTAGGGATTGGTCCCCCTGGTCGGGATCTCCCTGGCCGAGTAGGGGTACTCCCCGTTGTGCTCCCCGGCGTACTCCTCCACGGCCATCTGCACGGCCTCGGCATTAGCGCGGACCTTGGATTCCAGGCCCCGCTCGCGCGCTTTTAGGTAGGAGGGGATGGCGATCGCCGCGACCATCGCCAGGACGCAGGTCGCCAGGAGGTTCAGGCCCCCCAGGACCATCCCCGCGATGGCCAGGCCGTCCCCCTTGAGCCGGTCGCGATGGTCCGCAATCCGGGCCTTGGCCAGGATCCCCAGGATCAGGCCCAGGAATCCGCCCAGGGGGATAAACGAGAGGACGATGCTCCACACGGCGAGCGCGCTGGTCTTCCGCTCTATCGTAGGCTCCATGGGATTTCCTTCAGTAGGTTATCATCACGCTGGATTCAGGCGTCAGGACCGAGACCCGCCGGCCCTTCCCGTAGGTCACCACGGCCTGACCGTAGACCATCATGCTGTCCTTGAGCGCGCCGATCTTCTCAGGCACCCCGGAGTACTCCAAGGTGACCTGGCTTCCCGGGGCGA
>Ga0315277_10009390_pt1 | contig 12498 bp, 10 predicted proteins | sample YL17G05_15_MG_FD_203695 | JGI IMG/M metagenome (GOLD analysis project Ga0315277, IMG submission 203695) | Sediment microbial communities from Yellowstone Lake, YNP, Wyoming, USA - YL17G05_15 | ecosystem: Environmental > Aquatic > Freshwater > Lake > Sediment | place: USA: Wyoming | collected... | reverse complement strand
GGCGGCTGGCCCGCGCCGCGTTCGGCAACCCTCGCACGGCTCTCCTGTCAGCCGCCTTTCTTGCCGTCTCGCCCCTCCACATTCTCCTCTCCCAGGAGGCAAGACCCTATGCCCTCGCCCTGCTTTTCTCGCTTCTCGGGGTCTGCGCCTTGTTCGAACAGATCAACTCCCCCCGGCCCCGCGGAATCTTCTGGGTCGGCCTTTGGCACGCCCTGGCGTGCTGGACCCTTTACTTCGGACTCGGCCTGGTGATTCTCGAAATCCTCTGGGGAATTGGACTCCTGGCGGCGGGGCTGATCTTTCGCGGGTTCTCCTGGTCCTCGCGGCTGCGAAAAGCGGGTGGCCTCTTCCTCGTGGGAATCGAATTGGCCGTCCTTCTGATGACCCCGCTCCTGATGATCGTCCCCGGCCCCGAGTCGCATCATGGTGGCTTTGACTTCCACTTCCCGGGTTTCAGTTGGGCGCTCATCGCCCAGATACTGAGCTGGAATTCCTTTGGCGCCGACCACGTTCTCTTGTGGCCGGTATGGGGGGCCTTCCTGTTGGCGGCGGTGGCGGGCATGGCCATCACCGCCCGCAACCGTCCCGGCGCCGCCGCGTTTTTCCTCCTTTGGCTGTTTGTGGTCCAGGGCGCGCAGTTGTACCTTTACGCCAGAAAGGACCACTGGATCTCCCCGCGCTATCACATACTCTATGCTCCGCCTATGCTCCTCTTCGCCGCCGCCGGAGCGCGGGCCGTTTTCCAGCGCGCGCGGGCAACTCCGCGCCTGTTCACCGCCGGACTCGCCGCGGCCCTCGCGATCCTCCTGTTGTGCGGAACGGGATACCGCGCGCGCCAGGCCGAATTCAAGTCCGATATGGGACAAGTGGCCCGCCAACTCACAAAAGGAGTCCGCCCCGGAGACGTCGTCATCACCTCGGACTGGTTGGTTGCCTATCTCTACACGTACTACCGCAACCACTTCTTCCCAACGGCGCCGCCCGCCCTCGCCACTGATAGGTTTGCAGCGGTCCTCGGCCAGATGCGGAACGTCCACCGCGCCTGGCTGCTCGGATCGAGCGCCTACGGGATCAGGGACTGCGAACACCTTTATGTTCTCAAACCCGACCTGCCCAGACCCCTTCCAGTCAAGCCGCTCCTTGCTGCGGTGGAGATCACGCCCGAACAGGGAATCGCGGCGCTCTCCCGCTTGAGCGACCTCGACGCTCAGGCACGGGATCTTCTCCGGAAACCGCCCTTCGGGTTCGAGATGGGTGACCCGCTCTTATGCCGGTACGTCGGAATCGGCTGGAGCCAGGCCCAGATGCGAGGCGACAGGAAAGTGCGCTGGGTGGACGGACGAAAAGCGGAGTTGCTCTTCCAGTATCAAAAATCTGACGCTCCGACAACCCTTACCCTGGAGGTCATGCCTTTCGCCTACAAGGGTTTCCCCGAACAGGTCATGCGCGCCTATTGGGACGATTCCCTCATCCACAACGCGCCTCTGCCGGGAAAAGGATTCCGCGCCGTCTCCATCCCGATCCCGCCGGGCGCCCACTCCACCGGTCCGCTCCACTGGGTGCGGCTCGAGTTCGAGCACAGCATCAAAAGCACCGGACTCAAGGTTCCCAACAAGACGCGGGACCTCTCCGCGGCGGTGTGCCGTGTTGGATATGAATAGGAACGGCGCAAGAGACAAGAGGGATTGAGTGCGGGCCTTCAGGCCAGGTTCGCCCCCCGGCAGCGTCCGCCGTTTGCGAAAAAACTTGCCGTGGATGAGACGGCGGTTGTAGAATTGTCTGTAATGAGGAACTCTTCCTGGCGGACGTCACGGATGATGGGCCGGGAGGTCATTCATGAACGAGATCCAAGCTATTCCGGCGTTCCGCGCCGCAGTACCGAGAGCCGGTCCAACGACCCAACCGGGACGCGCGCCCGGCCTTACTCCGGCAACGGACGATTCCGTTCCGGCGGGAATGCGCCCCCCCTCACAAGAGGAAGGAGTGGTTGTCTCCCTGACCCCCTTGGGATTGAGGCCCCCGGGTGCTGAACAAGCTCCCGCCGAGGGGAAAGCCGGCCAGACTGGCGCCGCAAAGAAAGCTGCTGGCCAGACTGACGACGCGAGGAAAGCTGCCGGCCAAAGCGGGGATACGAAGAAAGCCGCCGGCCAGAGCGGCGGCCCGAACGATCTCTCCCCCCAGGAAAAACAGGAGGTGAGGGATCTTCAGGCCCGTGACCAGCAGGTTCACGCCCACGAAATGGCGCACAAGGCCGTCGGGGGGCGGTACACGGGCGCACCGCACTACTCCTACGCCACAGGTCCTGACCACAACCAATACGCGGTGGGTGGGGAAGTCTCGATAGACGTTTCGCCGGTTCCCAATGATCCCAAGGCCACCATCGCCAAGATGCAGGTCGTGAGAAGCGCGGCTCTAGCCCCAGCCCAACCCTCCGGCGCTGACATGGGGGTTGCGTCGGCGGCCACCCGCATCCAGATGGAGGCCACGATGGAGCTGGTTCAAGAGCGGTTCCAGGAGGTAAAAGGAACCCAGAAGGCTGAGGAACAAAATGTTAGGGCCGGTTCTGTAGGAATTCGTTTAAGCCAGTGAGGCTGGGTCTTCCCGCGGCTGAAGCCCTGAGTTGGCCGCTCAGGGCCGCGTTCGTCTGATCGTGCCGCTTGAACCCGCGAGAAACCTTCGATCCGCCTTTTCGTATTCCGGTCTTCTCTTGACACTCCCCTCTCCGCCTGATAAGGATATGGGAATTTAGCTCCGGGAGGAGTGCCCGAGGTGCCCGAGAAAAATGCCGCACGGTTGATGCTGGAAGATGGAACCTGGTTTGAGGGAGTGGCCTTCGGGGCCGCAGGCGAAACCGTCGGAGAAGTCGTCTTCAACACCTCGATGACCGGCTACCAGGAAATCCTCACCGATCCCTCCTACCGCGGCCAAATGGTCACCATGACCTACCCCCTGATCGGGAATTACGGGGTAACCCTGCAGGATGAGGAATCCGCCCGGCCCCAGGCGGCCGCCTTGATCGTCCGCGAAGTCTCCGGCATCTACAGCAACTGGCGGGCCGAGTTCTCCATCCAGGAGTACCTCCGGCGCTCCAATATCATTGGGCTTACGGATATAGACACCCGTTCCCTGGTTCTCCACCTGCGTGATTGCGGGGCGATGAACGGCGTCCTGAGCACTGTGGACGTGGACCTGGACTCTCTGCGGCGCAAAGCGCTGGCCGCCCCCAAGATGGCCGGACTCGATCTGGCCCAGGTGGTCACCTGCGGCGAGGCTTACGCCTACACCGGGTCGCGGCGCGGATTGCCCGCCGATGGACGGCGCACCCTCTCGGTGGTCGCCTACGATTTCGGGATCAAGCGCAACATCCTGGACCTGATGCGCGCCGAGGGGTTCGAGGTCATGGTCGTGCCGGCCAAGACCAGCGCCGAGGACGTTCTGGCGATGAACCCTGATGGTGTCTTCCTCAGTAACGGCCCCGGGGACCCGGAACCGTGCACCTATGCCGTTGAGGCCGCGCGCAAACTCCTGGGCCGGAAGCCGATGTTCGGGATTTGCCTGGGACACCAGATCATGGGGATCGCGTTCGGCGGAAAGACTTACAAACTGAAGTTTGGCCACCGCGGGGCCAACCATCCCGTCCGCGACGAGGCCACCGGACGCATCGAGATCACCAGCCAGAACCACGGCTTCTGCGTGGAGCCGGACAGTCTGGACGCCTCGAAGGTGGAGATCACCCACTGGAACCTGAACGACATGACGGTGGAAGGCCTGCGGCACAAGGAGCATCCCGCGTTCTGCGTGCAGTACCACCCCGAGGCCTCGCCGGGTCCGCATGACGCTTCTTACCTGTTTCCGAGGTTCAGGAAGATGATAGAGAATTCCAAGGAGATCTAGATTTCACTTGAAGAAGGCGTGAGCGTGGAGTAGACTAGTCTAAGACTAGTGTGAAAGGGGCGACACCGTCATGAGATCCGTTGGAGCGTACGCAGCCAAAACCCATCTCTCTTCTCTCCTTGCCCGGGTGGCCCGGGGCGAGCGTATCACCATCACCCGGCATGGGATGCCGGTTGCCGTGTTGTCGCCTCCGGAAGCGCAACCCAGCCGGAGCGTGGAAGAGGTGATCGAAGAAATCCGCGAGTTCCGCAAGGGAAACAAGTTGCGGGGATTGTCCATCCGGAAAATGGTAGAGGAGGGGCGGCGATGAGAACCGCGTTCGTCCTGGATACTTCCGTGGCGATCTCCTGGTGCTTTGAGGATGAGGCCAATCCATACTCCGAAGCGGCTCTTGGCTTTCTTCGCTCCGCCGTCGCGCATGTCCCAGTGATTTGGCCGCTCGAAGTGGTGAACGTGCTGCTAGTAAGCGAACGCAGGAAGCGATTGACGCGCTCAAAATCCTTGCGCTTCTTGGAGATGCTGCAATCCTTGCCCATCAAGGTGGATGCGGGAAACCCGTCCCGCACGTTTGGGCAAATTCTGGTTTTGGCGCGGGAACAAGGGTTGACGTCTTATGATGCGTCTTACCTGGACCTTGCCGCGCAACACGGTTTTGCTCTTGCGACGCTGGACGCCAGGTTGAGAAAAGCGGCAAAGGCCGCAAAGGTGCCGCTTTGGAAACCTTCGCACAACGGAGCCAAGGAGGTCAGAACATGATTATCTCATATATCCGGCTGAAGAACTGGCGGAATTTCCAGGCGGGCGAAGTGGCGCTCGGGAAACGCGTTTTTCTTGCGGGCGCGAACGCTTCTGGAAAATCCAACTTCCTGGACGCGATCCGCTTTCTCCGCGACATCGCAAAGTCGCAAGGAGGTGGATTGCAGGAAGCGGTGAGCAGCCGCGGTGGACTGAAGAAGATCAGATGCCTTGCCGCCCGCAGATATCCCGCAGTGGAGATCGAGGTCCATTTCGCCGAAGATCGGGGGCAACCGTCTCTCTACGAGTATGAGATTGGCATTCGGAAGGGGCGCTCCCAGAAAGGGAACCGGAATCCCATCGCTCTTCTAAGCTATGAAAAGGTCTGGAAAGGAGAGGAATGCATCCTGGAAAGACCGGATAACCAGGATAAAGAAGACCCTCTCTTGCTCAGCCAGACGCATCTGGAGCAAATGAACCAGAATGCGAAGTTCCGCGAATTGGCGGATTTCCTGCAGTCCGTTCTTTATCTTCATCTAGTTCCTCAACTGGTTCGGCATCCGCGCGAGTTCTCGGGTCCCGGCATTGCCGGAGATCCATTCGGGCGGAGCTTTCTGGAACGCATTTCGCAGACGCCGGAGAGGCCAAAGAGAGCCAGGCTGAAGAAGATAGAGAACGCTCTGCGCAAAGCGGTTCCCAATCTGAAGCAATTGACCCATGTGATTGACGATAAGGAAGGGGGTGTGCCGCACCTCGAAGCCGTCTACGAACACTGGCGGGGTCATGGGGCCAAACAGAGGGAAATGGATTTTTCCGATGGAACACTCCGGCTTATCGGTTTGTTCTGGTCGCTTCTGGAGGGGGAATCCGTCCTCTTGATGGAGGAACCTGAGCTGTCCCTCAATGCGGAAATCGTGAAGAAGCTTCCCGCCCTTTTCCACCGCCTGGTCAACCTGGGCGGGACACAAAGACAAATCATGGTTAGCACACATAGTTGGGAGCTTCTCAGCGAAAAAGGCATAGGGGAAGAGGAGGTCGTGCTTCTGATACCTGGTGAAGAAGGCACTGAAATAAGAGAGGCCTCGAAAATGACAACTCTCAAAGCGTTAGTGGAAGGTGGGATGAGTGTCGGGGAAGCAGTTCTTCCAATGGCCAATCCCAGGAGCTTGGCGGGAGAGCAATTGGATCTTTTCCGATGAGAAATCCGATCCCGGTCAACCTTGTAGTAGAAGATCACCTGAGTGAGGCGGTGCTTAGGGCTATTCTGGCGCAAATGCCCAAGGGGTACGCCATCGGCACATGTTACGGGCACGAGGGGTTTGGCTATCTGAGAAAAAACATCAAGGCGTTCAACCATGCCGCAAAGGGCATGCCTTGGATTGTCCTGACGGATCTCGACCAGGAAGAGTGCGCTCCGGTTCTCCTGCAAAAGTGGCTTGGGAATTCGCCAAGACACCCAAACCTTCTTTTTCGAGTAGCGGTGCGTGAGGTGGAATCATGGCTGCTTGCCCATCGCGCCGCGTTTGCTGAATTCATCTCTGTGAAAGTTAGTCTTCTGCCAGAGGGTACAGATGCCCTTAAGGACGCAAAGGCAACCCTTATCCATCTTGTAGAGAAGTATTCCCCGTGCCGTGACTTGCGTCTGGACATTGTTCCACCAAGCGGGAGTTCCGCCGTGCAAGGTCCGAATTACAGCGATCGCTTGGCCGAGTTTGTGCTCAGCAAGTGGGATAGCCGTGTGGCGATGAAGAACTCAGACAGTTTGAGACGGACTATCCTGGCTCTCAGAAGATTCATCCCAACCTGCGCGCCACACAGGCAAGCAGCAAAAAGACGGAAGAATGCCCAAACGGACTGACATTCACAGAATCCTCGTCATCGGCTCCGGCCCGATTGTGATCGGCCAGGCCTGCGAATTCGACTACTCCGGCACCCAGGGATGCAAAGCCTTGCGCAAAACCGGTTGACAAGGCGAACGGGAAGATATAGGAAAGGTATAAGAATGGTAGCAAGGAGGTAGCGTATGTCCAGCCTGCTCATCAAGAATATGCCCGAAAACCTACACACTCAGCTCAAGGAGTCCGCGCGCCGCCACCGCCGCTCCATGACCCAGGAAGCGCTTGTGATCCTCGAAAAGTATCTGAGCATGGGAACCGCCGTGGAATTCCCCGAGCCCGTCAAACCTCTAAAACCGATCACCGCGGCCCTCATTCGCAAGGGTATCCGGGAGGGCCGGTCGTGACAATCCAGAACATGGAATCACCGGGAGGAACCTCATGAAGATTCAATCCCTTCACATCCAGAACTTCACGGTATTCGAGGACCAGAAGTTCGATTTCTGCGATGGCATCAACGTCTTCATCGGAGCCAACGCTACGGGCAAGACCCATGCGCTCAAGGCACTTTACTGCACGGCACGCGGAGTTGGCCATATTCCGCGCCAGCAGACCGAGGTGATTCCACCGGACAGCATTGCGTCTTTGGCCGACGTGTTCCGTCCAGATGACCGGGACGTCTCAAGATTGCTGCGCCATAGCGACCGACAAAAAGAAAGCGGTGAGATAACTACAAAGGGAAAGACCGGCGGGAAAAAATGGGATACAACACTTCGTATTCCTCCCTCTCTGCCAACTTCGCATGGCCTCGAGATGGGAACTCCGAGGGACGAACTAGGGAGAATCATCTTTTTCCCTCCCCACGAGATGCTATCCGCATACGAAGGATTCTCCGGTCTCTGGGAAAAACGTGAGATTTCTTATGAGGAGACGTATTACGATATTTGCCGTCATCTCAATGTCCCTGTTCTTAGAGAGAAAAGGCTGCCTGATCTGATTTCCGGCTTGACGGATATTTTGGGCGGTTCTGTTGTAGAAAAAAATGGGCGTTTCTATGTCAAACAACCCTCCGGAAGGCTTTTGGAGGCGCATCTTCTTGCCGAGGGGCATCGCAAACTGGCGATGCTGGTTCGTCTGATAGCAAACGGCGAGATCGAAAAAGACACGGTTCTCCTGTGGGACGAGCCGGAGTCAGGTCTCAATCCGCGGCTCATAACCGAAGTTGCCAAGGCGATTCGTCAACTCGCGGCTGCGGGGGTTCAGGTCTTCGTGGCCACGCACGACTACCTATTGACAGGCGAGCTGTCCGTACTGGCCGAGTACAAGCAGAAACCAGACGTGGCGACCAGGTTTTTCGCATTTTCGCGGGCGAGCGATGATCCGGCTGCGCCGGTCGCTGTTCAGTCGGGTAATCTTCTTCAGGATCTTTCGGACAATCCAATCCTGAAGGAGTTTGTCGCGCATTACGACCGCGAGGAGCGGCTGTTTGCCGCCTCACAGCGGAAGCAAGGAGCGGCCCAATGACCCGGCCCATTCAGGAAGGCGCTCTTAGGTTCGAGTTTGCGGATAATTGGCATATCGTCAAACTGGACGATCGTCAGTACTATCGCGAGAAATGCAGACTAGTTCCGGATCGAAAATCCGTGGACATAGTCGGAATGGACGCCAACGGTCCCCTTTGCTTGATTGAGGTTAAGGACTACAGAGGCCAAGACAAGAAAAGACTGACAGCCGGCGGCCTGCCGGACGACTTCAACTGGAAAATCCACGACAGCGTTTCCTCTCTCGTCGGCGGCGCGCGAATGGCTGGCGGAGAGGACGACTGGACACCTCTTGCCGACAGGCTGGTTAAACGTGGGAAGCGACTCTGGGCGCTGCTCTGGCTCGAGGAAGAATCGGCTACCAACAGCGTTTCCGCGAAGCGAATGAGGCAAAAGAGAGATACCCTTCAGAAAACTCTGCAGCAACGCCTTCGTTGGTTGACAACCCATGTTCGCTTGATAGACCTCGCCAACTATCAGGACACTCTCAAGGGCGTGACCGTTTCCAGTCTCCCGCAGGAAAGAAACACACGCCTCCCGGATACTCCTTGCCACAGTTCATGAGATCATACCACGCCGACTCACGAGGTTCATAGAAACACAGATGCCCAAGCGGACTGACATTCACAGAATCCTCGTCATCGGCTCCGGCCCGATCGTGATCGGCCAGGCCTGCGAATTCGACTACTCCGGCACCCAGGGATGCAAGGCCCTGCGTGAGGACGGATACAAGGTCGTCCTGGTCAACTCCAACCCCGCCACCATCATGACCGATCCGCAGTTCGGCGACCGCACCTACATCGAGCCGCTGACCTGCGGAGTCGTGTCCGAGATCATCCGCAAGGAGCGGCCCGACGCCCTTCTGCCGACCCTCGGCGGCCAGACCGCCCTCAACCTCGCCATGGAACTGCACAAGTCCGGCATCCTCGAGGAATGCGGGGTCGAGATGATCGGCGCCAAGCCCGACGCCATCGAGCGCGCCGAGGACCGGCTCCACTTCAAGGAAACCATGCTCCGGATCGGACTGGACGTTCCCCGCAGCGGCATCGCCAAAACCCTCGAAGAAGCCCGCGCCTTCGCCGAGCAGGTCGGCTTCCCCAACATCATCCGCCCCTCCTTCACCCTCGGCGGCACCGGCGGCGGAATCGCCTACAACCGCGAGGAGTTCGAGGAAATCTGCAAACGCGGCCTCTTCCTCTCCCCCATCAGCGAGGTCATGGTCGAGGAATCGGTCCTGGGGTGGAAGGAATTCGAACTCGAGGTGATGCGCGACACGGCGGACAACGTCGTGATCGTCTGCTCGATCGAGAACTTCGACCCGATGGGAGTCCACACCGGCGACTCCATCACTGTCGCGCCCATCCAGACCCTCAGCGACGCGGAATACCAGGCGATGCGCGACGACGCGATCCGGATCATCCGCGCCATCGGGGTGGACACCGGCGGCAGCAACATCCAATTCGCAGTAGACCCCAAAACGGGTCGCCGCGTCGTGATCGAGATGAACCCGCGCGTCTCGCGTTCCAGCGCGCTCGCCAGCAAGGCCACCGGATTTCCCATCGCGAAGATAGCCGCCAAACTCGCCGTCGGCTACCGCCTCGACGAACTCCCCAACGACATCACGAAGAAAACTCCGGCGTGCTTCGAGCCTACCATAGACTATTGCGTGGTGAAAATCCCTCGCTTTGCGTTCGAGAAGTTCCCCGGCTGCGATCCCACGCTCGGCACCCAGATGAAGTCGGTCGGCGAGACGATGGCGATCGGGCGGACCTTCAAGGAAGCCCTTCAGAAGGGCCTGCGCGGCCTCGAGATCGGCCGGTTCGGCCTGGGCGCGGACGGCAAGCCCGAAGCGCCGAAACTCGGCGACGACCCCGATGAAACAAGGCTGAGAAACGCGCTCCAGATGCCGAGCGCAGAACGCATCTTCCACGTCAAGCACGCCCTCGCCCGCGGATTCGGTGTTGAGGAGGTGCACAAACTTACCGGGATAGACCCGTGGTTTCTTGCGAACATCGAGGAACTGATCGAGACCGAGAGGATGATCGAGAGCGATCTGGCCCCCCTGGTTGCGCGCCATACCGGAAAAGTTCGGCCGGCGAGGATGGGTGAGCAACCCGCTCCGCTGGACGATCCGGAGTGCGCGCGCCTTCTCCGCCGCGCCAAGAAACAGGGCTTCAGCGACCACCAGATCGCCACGATCACGAACCGTGTCCTCGGTCAAAAAGCCTTCACGGAGCGCGACATCCGCTCCATTCGCCTCGCCATGGGAGTCAAAGCCGTTTTCAAATGCGTGGACACTTGCGCCGGCGAGTTCGAGGCCTACACGCCTTATTTTTACTCGACCTTCGATGCCGGCCCATGCGAATGGGCCAATGAGACCAAGCGCTCCGACAAGAAGAAGGTCATCATTCTCGGTGGCGGACCCAACCGCATCGGCCAGGGAATCGAATTCGACTACTGCTGCGTCCAGGCCGTTTTCGCGCTCCAGTCGCTCGGCTACGAGGCCATCATGGTCAACTCGAACCCCGAAACCGTCTCCACCGACTACGACACCGCCGACAAGCTTTACTTCGAGCCGCTGACCATCGAGGACGTGCTCAACATCTGCGATCTGGAGAAGCCCGACGGCGTGATCGTCCAGTTCGGCGGGCAAACCCCTCTCAACCTCGCCAAGAAACTCGAGGCCGCCGGAGTTCCCATCATCGGCACTTCCCCGCGAAGCATCGAACTCGCCGAAGACCGCAAGTTCTTTAGCGAGCTTCTTGACCGCCTCAAAATCCCTCAGGCGGAAAGCGGCACCGCTTTCACTTACGAAGAGGCGCGCGAAGCCGCCAACCGCATCGGATATCCCGTCATGGTCCGTCCCTCGTTCGTTCTGGGCGGGCGCTCCATGCAGGTGGTTCATGACGAGCCAAGCCTCAAGCAGTACATGGTCGAGGCCGTCCAGGTTTCCCCCGAACACCCCATCCTGGTTGACCGCTTCCTTGAGGCGGCCATCGAGGTGGACGTGGACGCCGTGTGCGACCCGGACCGCGTGGTCATCGCCGCCATCATGGAGCACATCGAACTCGCCGGCATCCACTCCGGCGATTCCGCGTGCGTGATCCCGACGCGGACGCTCAAACCCGCCGTCCTCGACACGATCCGCCGCCACACCGACGCCTTGGGAAAGGGGCTGAAGGTCCTCGGGCTGATGAACATCCAGTACGCCGTCAAGAACGACGTGGTTTACGTTCTGGAGGTCAACCCGCGCGCCTCCCGCACGGTTCCTTACGTCAGTAAAGCCATCGGCAAACCCATCGCGCAAATCGCCACAAAAGTTATGACAGGGATGTCTCTCGAAGAACTCCATTTCACCAGGGAAATCTCCATCTCTCATTACGCGGTCAAGGAGGCCGTCCTCCCTTTCCTCAAGTTCCCCGGAGCGCAGATCATCCTCGGCCCGGAGATGCGCTCCACGGGCGAGGTGATGGGAATAGATCCCGACTACGGACTGGCTTTCCTGAAATCGCAGGCCGGCGCCGGCTCCCGGGTTCCCCAGAAGGGGGGACTCTTCGTCTCCGTCAACGACCATGACAAACCCCTGGTAGTGGACCTGATCCGCCGCTTCCTGAACCTCGGCTTCACTCTCTATGCCACGACGGGAACCCACAAGTACCTTCAATCACAAGGCATCGAAACACAACGGGTGCTCAAAGTGAGCGAGGGCCGTCCCAACCTCGTGGACTTCATGATTGACAAGTCCATAGATCTGATTATCAATACACCCCTGGGAGTCGTCTCGCAGTCCGACGGAAAAGCCATCCGGTCCAATGCCATATCGCGAGACATCCCTCTGGTGACAACCCTGGCCGCGGCCAACGCGGTCGCGGATGGGCTGGAGGCCTCGAGAACGCACAAGGTCACGATAAAGGCGCTGCAGGACTACCATCAAGACATCCCGGCCTGACACACCGGCGTCGAGACCAACGGCAGGAAAGGAAATCCCACAGATGCGTCAGAGAGTTTTTGGCAGAACGGGCGAGCAAACCTCGGAAATCGGGATGGGCTGCATGCGATTCGAGGCCCCCGAGAAGATGGACGAGATGGCCAGGGCCGTCTACCGCGCATTTGAGCGCGGGGTGAACTACTTCGACACCGCGCCTTACTACTGCAACGACAAGAGCGAAGAGATCGTCGGCAGGGCGGTCAAGGAGATGAAGAAGGCGGGGCGCAAGTTCTATGTGGCGACGAAGACCGGCGTCGGGAAAGGCCGCGAGGTCCGGCCGCAGCTCGAGCGTTCCCTCAAGCGCCTGAACGTGGACTGTATTGACTTCTACCACGTATGGTGCCTGGTCCACGCCAGCCAGCTTCCAGAGCGCAAGGCCAACGGCGTCCTCGACGAATTCCGCAAGGCCAAAGAAGAGGGACTTATACGCCACGTCTGCGTCTCAACACACCTGGGCCATGACGCGGTAGGCCCCATGCTGGACTTGGGGGATGGTCTTTTCGAG
>Ga0315277_10009389_pt1 | contig 12498 bp, 10 predicted proteins | sample YL17G05_15_MG_FD_203695 | JGI IMG/M metagenome (GOLD analysis project Ga0315277, IMG submission 203695) | Sediment microbial communities from Yellowstone Lake, YNP, Wyoming, USA - YL17G05_15 | ecosystem: Environmental > Aquatic > Freshwater > Lake > Sediment | place: USA: Wyoming | collected... | reverse complement strand
ATATCGACGAGATTCCAGATCCGCTTCTGGAGATTTTTGAGATCATTGAGTTCACTGGCTTTATTGAGGAGGAGAAGCTGCAGATTGCCAAACGGTACCTGATTCCTACCCAGATCAAAAGGCATGGTCTTACCGAAAAAGATGTCAAGATTACGGATGAGGCAATAAAGAAAATCGTGAGGGAATATACGATTGAAGAAGGTTTGAGAGAACTGCAAAAGGAGATCGAAACCATCTGCCGTAAATGTGCCAGGCTAAAAGCTTCAGGCAGCGGAGATTTCTGGAGGATCTCAGCAGAAAACTTGACAGATTACTTAGGCACGCCGGTTTACATCCCGGAAATAGCCGAGAAAAAACCGGAGGTCGGAGTGGCTTGCGGCTTAGCCTGGACAGCCTCAGGCGGGGACATAATGTTAATCGAAGGTTTAAGAATGAAAGGTAGTGGCCAGATATTCTCCACCGGTCAGTTAGGGGGAATCATCCGTGAATCGATCCAAACCGCGCATAGTTATGTTCGCTCCAAGGCTCAACTTCTCGGAATCAGCTATCAGGATTTCACCAATTATGATATCCATATCCATTTCCCTTCAGAGGCTATTCCTAAGGATGGTCCTTCTGCCGGAATGACCATTTGTCTGGTTATCGCCTCGGTGATGAGCGATAAACCGATCCAGAACGATTTAGCCATGAGCGGAGAAGTCTCTTTGCGGGGGAATATCCTTCCGGTCGGAGGAATTAAGGAAAAGCTTTCAGCGGCAAGAAGAGTGGGGATAAAAAAAATAATTTTACCCAAAACCAACCAGAGAAACCTCCCTGATTTACCAGAGGAGTTAGTCGGTGACCTTGAGTTCATCTGGGTGGAGAGGATGGAGGAGGTTTTTGAAAAAGCTTTAGTCGGATTTGGAAAACAGAAGAAGATCTTCGAGGTCATAAAAAGAGAAGTTGAAAAAGCTGGCAGGAAAAAGAAAAAAAGAAAAAAATCTTAACCGGAGGCAAAATGAACGAAATGGAGAAAATCTTTGCGGAGTCTAAAACTATTGCTGTAGTAGGGCTTTCTTCTAACCCTGCCCGTCCCAGCTATTCGGTGGCAAGGTATCTACAATCCCAGGGTTACAAGATCATCCCGGTTAACCCGAATGAAAAGGAGATACTCGGCGAGAAATGTTATCCGGATTTAGTATCTATACCGCAGGCGGTCGATTGTGTGGATATCTTCAGAAGGTCTGAGGAGGTGACCCCGATCGTTGAACAAGCTGTCAAGATCAAGGCAAAGGTAGTCTGGATGCAGGAGGGGATTATTAACGAAGATGCAGCTAAAAAAGCTACTGATGCGGGCTTGACTGTGGTTATGGACAGATGTATGTATAAAGAGCACTGCAAATGTAAGCCGAATCTTTAAAAAAAGTTCAAAGGCTCAAAGGTTCAAAGGATCAAGGGAAGATAAAAGAAAATAAAACAGCCAGAAGGGAAGATAATCCGTAGGGATGGAGCTTGTCCACAGGATCCAAATTCGGATTGAGCAAAGCGAAATCCCGTTTCTACGGGGTCTCCGCCCGTATCTTTTAAAGGAGGAAGAGATGCAGATAAAATTCGATTATACAGTTAAGACCGATAAAAGCTTTGAAGAGGCAGCAGTGAATATAAGAAAAACTGTCGAAGCTAAAGGCTGGACGGTTTTGCAGGTGTATGATATGAAAGAAATGCTGGCGGTAAAAGGGTTTGAGTTTTCTAATTTAAAATTGTTTGAGATCTGTAATGCCAAGTATGCTTACCAGTTTCTTAAAGAAGATAGTCTAATCAGCCTTTGCATGCCCTGTCGCATCAGCCTGTATGAAAAAAATGGAGAGATTCTCATCAGCGGTATGAGACCAGTAATGATAGGGGAGTTTTTCCCGGATTTAGACTTAGGAGAACTCCCGTTGAAAGTGGATGAGGATTTAAGAGGGATTGTGGATAAGGCAAAATAAAAATTGGTTTGTCACCCACCCTACGAGATGGTTGACCTACCAAATAAAGAATTATTGGGCAGACACGCAGAGTCTGTTGCCGAAGTCTTTTTTGGGAGAAATCTTGTGTAGGGACAGGGTTTATCCCTGTCCTAACCCTAATACGGACAGCCATCCAGATAAAAAATGGATTTCGCTTCGCTCAACAAGGGCTGTCCCTACGTCAACGACTCCTGACTCACTATTACCTTTCAATGAGTTGAGCAACAGTCTCCGCAGGTCTGCCCCTACTATAAAAAAATCCTCTGCTAAACCTCTTGATTTTTATCTCATTTTTCAATATGTTTTCAAATGCCGATTCTAAAGATACACCTGGCCGTATTCAAACTGGAAAAAAATGAATAGAATCCGTTGTCTTATAGTCATTCTCTTTCTTATGTCAGGGAGTATGGTTCAGGCTAAACCTCAGCAAAAACCTGAGGAGCCTATAGAGCTTCTGAATGCGGACCTGTCTGAATTGAGGATGGAAAAAGAAAACGTAATCCTGAACTTGAATGGGAACGTCCATTTAAGACACGGGCAGGCGGATCTTTATTCTGACCGGGCTGTCTGGTACCGTTCTGCCGGGCTTTTGGTCTTCATAGGAAACGTAAGAATCGAAGACCCGGATCAGTCCATAAAAGCCGAAAGGGTTACTTATTACCAAAGAACCAGGAAGATAGTGGCAGATGAAAACGTGGAACTGGAAAGCAAAAAGGAGAAGGCAATTGTTTTAGGAGGGCATGGAGAATACGACCGTAACAAAAAATATCTTATCTTCACTCAATCCCCTTCCCTGATATATAATCCCCAGGTGAAAGATAGCTCGCTGACTGTCAAAGCGGATACTTTAGAATATTTCGTCGAACAGAAAAAAGGGACAGCTATAAGGGATGTTCACATCTTAAAGGGGGATATGGAAGCCACCTGCGGAAAAGCTGAGCTTTTTGGCAAGGAGGAGAGAATAGTTTTAACCCAGAATCCATCTGCAAAGAAAACCGATTCGGAACTTTCCGGTGAGGAGATAGAGATATTGTACAGAGAGAATAAGGTTTATCAGATAAAGGTTTCGGGTGAGGCGAAAGCTTCCCACAGGGAACTGGCTGATTCTTTATCTCAGAAATACAACGAAAGTTACTTAGCCGGAAAGACGCTTTATTTTTTCTTAGGAGAAGATGAAAAGCTCAAACTGGTGAAGGTTTTGAACAATGCTACCTCTCTATATTTTCCTTCAGCTAAAGACACTCTTTCCCAGATTAAAAACGAAGCCTCCGGGGACAGTTTAGAGCTTCATTTTGATGGCTCCAAGCTAAAGCGGATAGTAATCATAGGAGGGGCTATCGGCTCATATTATTCTCCAGCCGAGACCAGAGATTCTCTGCATTCTATAGACACGGTGAACTACTCGGCTGAGAAGATAGATTATCTGACCGATCAGAACCTGATTGATCTGGAGGACAACTGCAACATAAGATACCGGCAGATCTCTTTGAAAGCCGGCAAAGTTATCTACCAGACCGAAAAAGAGTATCTGAAAGCAGAAGGGATTTATAAAGAAGAGGAGGGGAAACAAAAACTTGCCCAGCTCCCGGTTTTGATGGATGGAAAAGAGGAGATAAAAGGGGAGGAGATGAGCTACTATCTTCAAACCCGTAAAGGGAAAGTCAAAGCAGGCCAGACTGAATTTCAAGGTGGATATTATCATGGAAACGAATTGGGGAGGATAAAAGAAGACGTTTTCTTAGCTTCAGGTGGCAGGTATACCACCTGTGATTTAGATACTCCACATTATTACTTCTATTCCCGGAAGATGAAGATAATTGCTAAAGACAAGGTGATTGCCAGGCCCGTGGTCATGTATATCGAAAAGATTCCGGTTGCGGCAATACCGTTTTATATCTTTCCCATTAAACCAGGCAGGCATTCAGGATTTCTAACTTTCGAGGTGGGCAATTTTGTGTCAGGGGAATACTTCATCCGTAACCTGGGTTATTACTGGGCACCTTCGGACTACTGGGACCTGGAGACCAGCTTCGATTTTTTTGAGAATACCGGCTGGCTCGTACGCGAGAATTTCAGATATGCTAAAAGATATTTTTATAACGGGAGCATTTCCAGTTCCTATAAAAGGGATGTCCATGAAACAGCTTTTGACAAAATCACCACTGTTTATTGGGACCTGGTGGTGAACCATTCGCAGACGCTCTCCCCTCTGACCAGGCTCTCTGCGAATGGAAGGTTCGTAAGCAATAGCTCATATTATCGCCTGTATAGTTTTGATGCGGCAGAAAGGAGGAATCGCATCATCACCTCCCAGGCAAATTTAGCTACCAGATATCGTGGTTCGGCTATATCCCTGGTGGTATTACGGACGGAGAACTTAGATACAGATTCAAAAACAATGAATCTTCCCTCGGTCAGTCTGACCCAGCCCGCTTTTTCACCTTTTCCGAATTTGGATCCAAAGGACAGGTCTAAGCCTGACCAGCCCAAAAGATGGTACCAAAACCTGTATCTCTCATTTGCCTCTTCTTTTCAGAACTATTATAGCAAAATCAGGGTAAGTGACAATTTTGCCCGGAAGCAATTTGTCAGTCTGGATAATTCCTTTCATTTGACTTTTCCCCAGACCCTTTTCAGTTGGCTTATCCTGTCACCTAATTTAGATTATCGAGAGACTTGGTATTATGTTTTCTCGACCGATACCAGTCTGAGCCAGACACTGAAAAATTCTTCACCAGCTCGCAGGGGAACATATTCCGTAGGTTTAAATGCCAGGACCACAGTTTATGGAACTTTCCGTCCCAAGCTGGGCAGGATAACCGGGATCAGACAGGTTATGACACCCAGTCTAAATTTAATCTTTATCCCAGAGATAACAAGGCATTTTCCCTTTGTCTACTATACTGGAGTGGGGAGCGGAGGAGGAAAAGCCCAGCTGCTTAACTTCAGTTTTACCCATCTTTTGCAAATGAAAACCGAGAAGGAAGGTAAAGAGAGCAAGTTTGAACTTTTCAATTACACCCTGAGCACAGGTTACAACTTCTTAGCCAAAGAGCACAAGCTCTCTAATCTTTCCTCCAGCTTGAGGTCAAATGCCATTCCTGGAATAGACTTTAGTCTAACATTTACCCATGACCCTTATAATCTGGAAACCAAAGGGCTTGACCTTTTACATCCTCGGTTGTTGAATTTAAGCCTCAGCACCACTCTATCCCATAGAGGCGTCTGGGGGGGGTCGGGCCAGGGTGGGGAAGAACAAGGTAAGAGTGGAAAGAGCTATAGTTTCTCTTTAAGCCACAGCTATTCAGAGACAAGATACTCCCCGGGAACCATTAAAAACCACTGGGTCAGTCTTTCCCTGGATTTCTCGCTGACCGAGAAATGGCATGTGAACTATCTTACCCATTATGATTTTACCCTGAAGAAAATTGTTGAACAGAGTTTTGTGTTCTATCGAGACCTGCACTGCTGGGAGGGCAACTTTACCTGGATAGCCAACGGGGTAAGGCAAGGTTATTATTTCAGGATAAATATAAAAGCCTTACCCGAAGTCAAGTTGGAGAAGGGGATGGTGGGTATCAGGGAGCTGGGGTATTAAAACTCCTTATTTTATCAGCCCTAAGCTAGGTGAGTATGAAAAGAAATTTTAGAAAAATGAAAATAATCCTTGACAAACCCGCATAGATACTATATTTTTTGGAGCGTAAACTAAAAAACCTTAACCCTTAGCCCAGATTAAGGGGGTGAGTTGATGACGAAAGAGGAACTGGTTTCCAAGATTGCCAAGGAAGCCAATGTAACCAAGACCCAGGCCCACAAAGCCCTGAACGCCTTTTTTGATGGGGTGACCAGCGCCCTGAAGAAGGGAAAGAAAGTTAGTTTTGTAGGTTTTGGCACGTTCTCGGTTGGAAAGCGGAAAGCCCGAACTGGAAGGAATCCTCAAACCGGTGAGCCTATAAAGATAGCCGCCAAAAGAGTGCCGCGTTTCAAAGCCGGGAAGTCGTTGAAGGATGCTGTGAGGTAGAGAAAGGTTTTATGAGTTAAAAAAGGCAATCCCCCGTACGGGAATTGCCTTTTTGTTTAATGGTTCAATCCGTCAGAGGCGGATAAAGGTTCAAGGGGTTAAAAAAGAACGTAGGGCAAGGTTTCCAGCCTTGCTTTTTTAATTTGTCCCAATCTACTATTATAAGAGTGCAAGGATTTAATTGAAAAAACAATTGACATTTCGGCGGTTTGATGATAAGATATTACAAAAATAAGTGCTTTAGTTTTCAATTACCAGATGAGTTGATAATATGAAGCATTTCAAAAATATCTCGGCTGACAGGAAAAATGAGATCTTTGGGGTTTTGCTCTGGGCTTTGGCTTTATTTGTCTTACTCAGCCTTATCACTTACAGCTATGCCGGAGACACAAAGTTCCTGAATCAGCTATCCTGGAACAGTTTGGGTAAGCTTTTCACTCATCCTGTAAAAAATCAAGCTGGCATTATGGGGGCTCTGGTCTCTTATGCCTTGTATTATCTTTTAGGTCTCTCTTCTTTTTTCCTTCCGATAATTTTAGTTTTCTGGGGGACTAATTTTCTTTTCAAAACAGAGTTTTCCACTCTTTTCAAAAAGACCGTCTATATCTTTGCCTTTTTTTTTCTCCTGGGAATTTTTTTCTCAATCTCCTGGGTTAATGCCAGTGTCGGGGTCGATTTTTCTAAAGTGACCATAGGCGGATGGGCTTCTCTTCTTTTAGCTAAAATCCTGGTCAAGATCTTCGGGACTTTTGGTTCCTATACTTTGAGTTTAGCTTTTTTAATCGTGGTGGCTTTACTGGCTACACCCTGGAAGTTCTCTGAATCTTTACTTTTCGGTAAATCGATCTTCCAGAGATTTTATGATCGTGGAAGCAAATGGTGGGAGTTAAAAAGGATGGAGAAAAGAAGGACTCAGAGAGTTGAGGAGATCAGGGATACTTTGGAGAAGGACAAAAAAGATGAACATATAGTCGAAGAAATTCCACAGATAAAAGATGTCAGGCACGAAAGAATAGATTCGGAAGAGGAAAGGGAGGAGCAGGTAAACTTAGTCGGCGAATTGAAAAGCTCTTTAAGGTTAGTCCGGGGTAAAGAAGAGAGCAAGATTGGAGCTTATCAATATCCGAGCCTTTCGATTCTAAATGAGCCTCCCCAGATAAAGCCTTCAGTCACAAACGAGGAGCTGAATCAAACAGCTAAAGTGTTAAGAGAGACCCTGGAAACTTTTGGCATAGGGATAGAGGGAGATTTAATTGATAAAAGTCCCGGTCCAGTCATCACCCGGTATGAGTTCAAACCTGCTCCAGGAGTTAAGGTAAATCAGATAATGAGCCTGTCAGATGACCTGGCATTAGCCCTGCAAGCCAAGAGGATAAGGATAGTTGCCCCGATACCTGGAAAAGCGGCTGTGGGTGTGGAGATACCGAATAAGAGTCCACAGGTTGTTTATCTTAAGGAGATTTTAGTATCTCCTTCTTTTCAGAATACGAATTATCGTTTAGCCATAGCGTTGGGCAAAACTATCTCCGGTGAGCCGATAGTGACTGACCTTTCCCGGATGCCCCATCTTCTGATCGCAGGTGCTACCGGGTCAGGAAAAAGCGTCTGTATAAACGTGATTTTAGCCAGCCTGCTTTACCGACTTCATCCAGAGGAGATAAGGTTCATAATGATCGATCCCAAGATGCTGGAATTGACCGTTTACAACCAGATCCCTCATTTAGAAAGGCCTGTGGTTACTCATCCGAAAGCTGCGGAGAGAGTGCTATCTGAAGCGGTAGTAGAGATGGAGGAAAGGTATAAGAAGTTAGCCCGGATAGGAGTTAGGAACATTGAGGATTACAATAAAAAGAAGAAAAAAGAGGGGTTGCTGCCGTATTTAGTTATAATCGTGGATGAATTGGCTGACCTGATGATGTCCAGCTCTTTGAAAACAGAGGCTTTAATAACCCGTTTAGCTCAGATGGCACGGGCTGTGGGAATTCACCTGATCCTGGCAACCCAGAGACCTTCAGTGGATGTCATCACCGGCTTAATCAAAGCTAATTTTTCTTCAAGAATAGCTTTTCAGGTAGCTTCCAGGATAGACTCTCGGACGATAATAGATGGCTCAGGCGCAGAAAAGCTTTTAGGGAGCGGGGATATGCTTTTCATCCAGACCGGCCATCCAGAACCCCAGAGAATCCACGGAGCTTATATCAACAGCGAGGAGACTCAGAAGATGGTGGATTTTATCAAATCCCAGGATTACGTACCGACTCCTATCGGAGTCTTCACACGGGAGGACGATAAGCTGGAGCTAACAGAAGGATGGGATGAAAAAGAGGAGGATGACCTTTATAAACAAGCAGTTGAAATAGTGATAAGGCATCGCCAGGGTTCGGTCTCTTTACTACAGAGAAGATTAGGCGTAGGATATCAAAGAGCAGCCCGTTTGATAGACCAGATGGAGAGAGATGGGATAGTCGGCCCTTATGACGGGAGCAAAGCCAGAGAGGTTTTAGTGGATAGGAGCTATTTGGAAAAGGGGGATTCCCCTATTGAGGAAAAGAAGGATGAAGAGAATAATCTTTAGTCTTGCTTTTTTTATATTCCTGATCGTTCCAATCCGGCTTTATTCAGAACAGAGCCAGGGACTCACTTCAGAGGAGTTAGCTTTAAAGATAGAGGAGAAGTATAATTCTTTAAAAACTCTCTCCATCGGTTTTCAGGAGGAGATTAAATCTGAGGATTTTTCGACCCTGCGCAAGTTCAAAGGGAAGATGTATCTGAAAAATCCAAACAGGTTCAGGATAGAAATGCCTTCACAGGTGGTGGTTTCGGACGGGGAGTATATCTGGGTTTATTCCAAAGGGAATAAACAGGTGACAAAAAATCGCATAGATAAGTCTAAAGACCTTTTTAGACCAAATGATTATCTTTTCAACTTCAGAAAGAATTATAATTATAATCTTGAGGGGGAAAAGAAAATCGCTGGGAAAAACTGTTATAAGATGGTCTATACATCCAAGACCGAAGGCGAGTTTTTCACAAAGATCACAGTTTTCTTTGAAAAGGAAACTCTTTTAGCCCATAGGATTGAGTATCAGGACGTGAACGATAATTTCACTACTCTGAGCTTTACGCAGATTAAACCGAATATGGAGATATCAGATTCCAAATTTGTATTTAATCCTCCTGCTGGGGTAGAGTTAGTTGATCTCTCAGAGTTAGGCGGGAATAAATAAGACTGGCACAACGTAAAGGTAACATGGCAATAAAAGTCAATATAGTAAAACTTGGGTGTCCCAAGAACGATCTGGACTCCGAAGCTATTCAGGCTCAACTGGCCGCTTGTGGATTTGAATTGACCGAGGAAAAAGATTTAGCAGATATTTTCGTAGTCAATACCTGCGGGTTCATAGAGGAAGCCAAAAGAGAGTCAGTAAATGCGATTTTGGAGCTTTCCAGATTTAAAAATGGAAGTAACGGGAAAAAGATCGTGGTGACAGGGTGTCTGGCTCAGCGGTATAATTCCGAGTTATGGAAATCTATGCCGGAGATAGATGCGATTTTGGGGTTGAACGAGTTAGAGAAAATAGGTAAGGTATGCTCTGAGGTCAACAGTGGGAACCGGGTTTGTTTTATTTCGCCTTTGCCTGAGGAGTATAAGGAGCCCTATGAATCAAAAATACCCCAGTTTTCGCCTTATGCCTACCTGAAGATTGCAGATGGATGCGATAATTTCTGCGCTTATTGTTCCATCCCTCTGATCAGGGGAAAATATAGAAGTAGAAAGATTGAAAAAATCTTAGAACAGGCAAGGACTCTGGCAGGAAACGGTGTCAGGGAGATAAATCTGATAGCTCAAGATACTACACTCTATGGGCAGGACATCTATGGAGAAAAAAAATTACCTGAATTACTATCCTCGCTTTCTAAAATCGAAGGAATCGAATGGATCAGGCTGCTTTATACCCATCCGGCTCATTATACCGAGGAACTGATTGAGGAGATTGCCACAAACGAAAAAGTGTGTAAATATTTAGACCTTCCGCTCCAGCATATCTCAGATAAACTTCTTTTTCTGATGGGAAGAAAAATTCAGCGTAAAGGGGTCGAAAGGTTGGTTTACAACTTGAGAACCAGGATTCCAGATTTAGTGTTGAGGACTACTTTTATTGTTGGTTTCCCAGGAGAAGGTAAGGAAGAATTTGACGAGCTTCTGAATTTTGTGGAGAGCCAGAGATTCGACAGGTTAGGGGTTTTCACGTATTCCAGAGAGGAAGGGACTGAAGCCTTTAAATTAAAAGAGCACCTGTCTTTCAAGGAAAAAAGCCAGAGATTGGATAAACTTATGACCCTGCAACAGGGGATTGCTTTTGAGAAGAATAAAAAAAGAGTAGGAGAAAAGGTCAAAGTCCTGATCGAGTCAAAGGCAGATGGTACCAGTGGAATGCCCGGTCACTACATTGCCCGCAGCCAAAAAGAAGCCCCGGAGATAGATGGAGTGATTCTAATCAAAGGGAAAAATTTAAAGATAGGAGATTTTGTTGAAGTCAAGATTACCGGGTGGAAGGATTATGATTTGTTAGGGGAGGTTTTGTAGTTCTGTAGGGGCGGGAACAGCATTCCGTCCATTTGAATTGAAGTTTCAAAGGTACTGATGATATGAAAACTGTTAGATCAAGTAAGGACATAAAACTTCTTTTACCCCAGATAAGAAAACTTCTGGAGCGAGTTTATGGTGATCGCCTGTTGAATGTTTTTCTTTATGGCTCTTTTGCTAAAGGCAGAGCAAATAAAGAATCGGATATAGATATTGCAATTATTCTCAAAGGAAAGGTGAACAAGGGAAAGGAGATAGATAAAATATGTGACCTGCTGTATGATTTAGAGCTGGAAACGGGCGAATTAATCTCCGTATATCCTGTTTCAGAAAGTGAGTTAAAGAATACTGTTTGGCCCCTATACCGCCACATAAAGAGAGAGGGGATAAGAGTATGAAAGAAATAAGTAGCCTAATCCAAAAGCCTAAAATGGGGGAAAAGTTAAGCAAGACCTTTGAAAAGAGACTGGTTGGTGATTATAGTTTTGCTCCTCAGGTTGGAAAAGAAGAGGCAAAAGAGGCACTGACCTGGGCTAAAGAATTTCTCGGGGATATAGAAGACTATCTTTCAAAAGAAGCTAAGACAAATTAGAAATAAATACCTTTGTTATGCTCAAACTCAAAGAAATAACCTGCAAAAATGCCCTGGTTAAATCCCGCATTTCCGGGGTGGATTATTGCCTGAACCCTTATACCGGGTGTGAGCATAATTGTGCCTATTGCTATGCTATCTTTATGAAAAGATTTACTGACCATTCGGAGGAATGGGGAAGTTTTGTGGATGTTAAGGTCAATTTCTTAGAAAGGCTGGAAAGGGAGACTAAAAGAGCCAAACCCGGCGTTGTGATGCTAAGCTCGGTCACGGACGCTTATCAGCCCTTAGAGGAAAAGTATAAACTTACCCGTGGAGCTTTGGAGATACTTTCCAAATACAATTTTCCTGTGCACATCCAGACCAAATCTGACCTGGTCTTAAGGGATATAGACCTTCTAAAAAAGTTAAAGGAGCCAGAGGTTGGTTTTACCATTACCTGCCTGGATCCTGAAATCCAGAGAAAATTTGAGCCAGGGGCTTCCTCAACTGAAAAAAGGTTTGAGGCATTGAAAAAACTAAGCCAAGAGGGAATAAGCACCTTCATCTTCTTTGGTCCAATTCTTCCTTACTTCTCCGACACAGAGAAAAGCATAAGCTTGGTTTTCAATAAAGCGATTGAGGCTGGGGTAAAATACATCTATGTTGACAAGATAAACTATACCCCATCCATCTGGTCCAGACTTAATAATTTTTTGAGGTTGAATTTCCCAGAACTTTTATCTCATTACCAGAGTACTTATTATTCAAATGGTTCCTATGCTGAAAAACTCAGAACAAAAATCCGAAAATTATATAAGGATTCATCCTTTGAGTTGGAGTTAGTTTTCTAAAAAAAAGAGAGGATTATGGTCCTGGGAATAAAAATTATCCGGAAAGCAGGGTTAACCATCTCCAAGTCTGTCACCTTCATTTTGATTTTTATCTACCTACTTCAGACTGCTGGACTGGTCTACCTTCTTTATGAAAGGGGAGAAAAAGCCAAGCTCATTCAGGAGCAGGAGCAGAAGATCAAGGAATTGGAGGACCGGGTCAAAATCTTAAAGATAATCGAGGATTTCAAGGTAGGGTTAAGCAAAGAAGAGGCTGTAAAGCTCAGCGGTGTCATATATTCCGAAAGCAAGAAATATAGCTACGATCCACTTCTGATTATGGCCTTGATTTTGACTGAAAGCTCTTTCAAAAAAGATGAGGAATCGATGTTAGGAGCTCAGGGTCTTATGCAGGTAAAACCCTCGGTAGGGCAAGACTTAGCCAGAAGAAGCGGCCTGGAGTTAAAAGACTCTCTCTCCTTGTTCGACCCGGC
>Ga0315277_10009388_pt1 | contig 12501 bp, 15 predicted proteins | sample YL17G05_15_MG_FD_203695 | JGI IMG/M metagenome (GOLD analysis project Ga0315277, IMG submission 203695) | Sediment microbial communities from Yellowstone Lake, YNP, Wyoming, USA - YL17G05_15 | ecosystem: Environmental > Aquatic > Freshwater > Lake > Sediment | place: USA: Wyoming | collected... | reverse complement strand
CCGCCGCGATTCGCGGCGACAGTGATTAATTTCATTTGCCCACCTTCGTTAGTCCTTGTTGATAAGTTTAAGGTTACAGGCTATTTGCCGTTGAATAACGTTGTGTAAATATTATAGTGGTTTGGGGGAAGGTTTGTCAAGGGCCAATAAGAAAGTTTGGTGAGGCCAGGCGTTGGGGCAGGGCTACGGCGGCCCCGATCCCGAAGATGACTAGGAAAACGGTGATATTGGCCCAGATGACCGCGTCTAGGAAAGATTTCTGAGTCTTGTACTTTCTCGTATATAAATATGTGATGACCCGGTCTTCGCACACCACGGAGATAATGAAGCTGATCCCCACGGCCAGGATGCAATACAGGACCTTCAAGGCCCAATACCCGGTTACCGGGCCTTCTTGTGCGCTCATGGCCGCGCCAAAAACGAATAACGAGACCACGATCAGGGCGAACAGGACTCCTGCGGAGCCAAACGTACCGAGACGCCGGAACGGTCTGTATTCTTTCATATTATGGGAAGGGATGAGCAATATCGGATAAGCCAGCAGGATCAACATCGGCACGGAGAAGGTCATTCCCAAAAGGATGCCCGGGATCGTGGAATAGACGTTGGCGAGGATCATATAGCCGATCGCTCGGGCGTTCTTAAAATCGCTTTTCCAGTAGAACACAAGGCATTTTATGAAGACCGCGATGAGTAGCCCGATGAGCGATTTCAGGGCGATGGCCCCGAACAGGGTCGTTCCGGAATAGAGCATGGCCAACGGCACGATGGGCTCGCAGGAGAGACACGCCGTGGGTAAGGCGGTTACCAACAGGACGGCAGAGATGAGGTTAAACGCTCTTTTCATCGCAAAATAACTCCTCCTCCGTTCACAGCACGACGTACTTATACTTTATTAGGTACAGGTCTCCATCCCTAACCATGCCCACCCCCGGGGCGTAGGTTTTGTATTCTCTGGACTTGGGTTCCAAAGGGGTTGTCTCCTCGATGAGCAGGCAGGCTGAGAACTTTCCGGCCCGGGTCTCAAGGCTCTCCGCAAGGCTTTTGACCTCGGCCCGGTCCATGGCAACCTTCGGAGCTTGCTCTTCATAATATCGGTCCCCGGCCCGGGGATCCCCCGGCATCATCAACCCGGCCTTGGCCCCGGCGAAGTCGGCCAGCCACGAGCCCTCGTGGCCCGTGACTTTTCCCTTACGGTAGAGGTCTACTTCCTCTCCGAAGTAATACACGGCCCGGGTCCTGGGGCAGAAGGCATAATAGTTCCGGGACATCTCCCTGAGCTCGCCGTTCGCAGTCTCCCGCTCCTCCACCATCCGGCACTCGATGTTCCCGATTTTGCGGGTCTGGTTGGTGACCGTGATCACCAGCTGGATTAGGTCTTTCCCTTCCTTTCCCTCCAAGATGAGCCGGTATCCCGGCTCCAGGATGAACAACGGGTTCCGCCCCCGGCTCTCCAGAGTGCAGGCCGGGGACGGACCTTCCTGCGACCAGTCCTTCCCCGGCTCTTCGGCGGAGCCCGCCCCGGATAACAGAACCATCAGTACCCCGCTGACGAAGACCAACGACCAGATTCCTTTTCTCACGTTCCGCTCCTCCCTGTTTTCTCTCTGCGCGTTGACCTCATGCCCTTTGGCTTCAGCCCGACCGCATCCAACAGGAACGCCTGGATGTCCGCCTGCTGCTCGATCAGCGCCGGGAGTTGGATTCCTCCCCCATGCCCGAACTTCTTCTGGACCAAAAGCAGGATGGGCTTGCCCTTTGGGTCTGCGGTTTGAAGGCGGGCCGCCATCTTCATTGCCTGCAGGGTGTCCACGATCCCCGGCCTCCGGGTAGGGGGGTAAGTGACCTTAGCGTATTTCATGTGGTGTTTTTCAGATTGATGAAAGTCATAGTCGTAAAGGATAACCACAATGCCTCATTTTTGTCAAGGGGTGTTAGCCTCCGAGCTCCAGAGCCCCTTTCCGTTTCTTATAACCTTCGACGCAGTTCCTCTTTGCGGTCCTTGACTTTCTTCCCCTGTTTCGGGTATGCTTAGTGGGCAGTTCGCCATCAGAATGGGCCCTCGCCCGTTCAGCGGTAGCGTCCGCATGGCAGACTTTTTGGGGAAAGGGAAGAGGCTTGAACATCTACTGTGGAAACCTGTCGCGCGACGTGACCGATGAGGACCTGAGACAGGCCTTCGAGGCCTTCGGGACCGTGGCCACGGTGAATCTCGTCAAAGAGAAGTTCAGCGGGGACTCCCGCGGCTTCGGGTTCGTGGAGATGCCTGAGGAGGACCAGGCCAGGGCCGCGATGGCGGCCCTGAACGGCTCCCAGATCAAGGGCCGGACCCTTAACGCCGTGGAAGCCAAGCCGCGCACCGAGAAGCGCCGTTCCTCGGGAGGCGGGAAGCGTTACGGCGGAGGCGGGGGAGGCCGCCGCTGGTAGCGTAGCGTAGATTGGCTTTACAGGCCCCATCCGTTTCGGACGGGGCCTTTTTTTGTCCCGGAGGGGCTTGACAAGTCCGGGAAAAGCGTGGTACGATATATAAACGAACTTTTATATAAGATATATGACCAGACCTCTCACCACGCTGCGCGTCCTGGCCGACGAGGTCCGCCTGAGGATCCTCGGGCTCCTCGCCGACCGGGAGCTGTGTGTCTGCGAGATGGTGGGCGTCCTCAAGCTCTCCCAACCTTTGGTGTCCCATCACCTGCGGGTCCTCCGGGACGCTGGGCTCCTTTCCCCGCACCGCCGGGGCAAGTGGATTTACTATACCCTGGCCAAGCCGCGGAGCGGGGGCGAAGCGGGGAAAGTGGTGCGCCTGGTCCAGACCTGGGCCCGCCGAGAGGGGGCTAAGCCCGGGGACCGCTTGCGCTTGGTGCATTGTCTCTCCCGGAGGTTCGGGCTGGCGGATTGCCTGGCCTCGAAGGGCAAAGGATGCCCGCACCCGGAGAGAGGCGGGACGAAACCGAAGGTGAACTTGCAGGCAAGCTTTCGTAGGAGGAACTGAGATGCCAGTCGCGGAACTGAGCGTAGTACCCATCGGAACGGGCAGCCCGAGCGTGTCGCAGTACGTGGTGGAGGCCCTGAAGGTCATCCGGAGGAGCGGCCTCACCTGCGAGCTCTCCTCCATGGGGACCGCCGTGGAAGGCCCCCTGCCCAAGATCCTGGCGGTCGTGAAGGCGGTGCACGAGAGCGCCTTCCGGCTGGGGGCCGAGCGTGTGATCACCACCCTCAAGATCGACGAGCGCAGGGACAAGCCGCTCTCCATTGCAGGGAAGAAGCGGGCCGTGGTGAGGGGACTGAGGAGAAAGGCATGATCTACCTGGATCACAACGCCACGACCCCGGTCCGGCCAGAGGTCCTGGAGGCCATGCTCCCCTATTTCGGGGGGAAATACGGAAACCCCTCCAGCATGCATGGGGCCGGGCGGGAGGCCAGGGAGGGGCTGGAGAGAGCCCGGGAGCAGGTGGCTGGGGTGCTGGGTGCAAGGTCGGAGGAGGTTTATTTCACGGGCGGGGGCACGGAGGCCGACAACCTGGCCCTCAAAGGCGTGGCCTACGCCAACCGCGAAAAGGGCAACCATCTCATCACCTCCCGGGTAGAGCACCACGCCGTGCTGTACACCTGCGAATACCTGGAGAAGCAGGGGTTCCACATCACCTATCTCCCGGTGGACTCCGAAGGGCGGGTGAATCCAGGCGACGTGGAGAAGGCCATCACCAAAGAGACCCTGCTCATCTCCATCATGCAGGCGAACAACGAGGTGGGCACGGTCCAGCCCATCGCCGAGATTGGGAAAATTGCCAGGAAGCACGGGGTCTGCTTCCACACCGATGCTGTTCAGGCCTTCACCAAGCTGCCCACTAAGGTGAACGACCTGGGGGTGGACCTGCTCTCCCTCTCCGGGCACAAAATTTTCGGGCCCAAGGGGGTTGGATGTCTCTACATCCGCAAAGGCACGAAGATAGACTCCTTGATCCACGGTGGTCACCACGAGAGGAACCGCCGGGCCGGGACTGAGAACGTGCCCGGCATCGCGGGCCTGGGCAAGGCCGCGGAGCTGGGGGCCGTGGAAATGGCCGAGGAGGTTAAAAAGCTCACCACCCTGAGAGACCGGCTTCAGGAGGGAGTTCTGGCGAAGATCCCCGAGGTCCGGATCAATGCCCGGAACGCGGAGAGGCTTCCCGGGACGCTGTCGGCCTGCTTCCAATACGTGGAGGGAGAGTCCATCCTCCTCTCCCTGGACATGAAGGGGATTGCGGCCTCCAGCGGGTCGGCCTGCTCCACGGGAGCGGTCGAGCCCTCCCACGTGCTCCAGGCGATGGGAGTGCCCGCGGAGGAAGCCCGGGGTGCGGTGCGCTTCAGCCTCGGCCGGGGGAACACCGCGGAGGAGGTGGACCGTGTCGTCGTCGAGCTCGGAGCCATCCTCTCCCGCTTAAGAGCGATGTCACCATTGAGAAAGTAATGCTTTGTGACGAAGAGTCGTGAATGGTAATGAAACGCGGCCCCCGATTCCCATCGGGGGCCGCGTTGTAAAGAGGTGTATTAGAAGTTGTAGGTCATGAGCCCCACAATGGAGAGCATGTGAGAACCGGGGTCGGAAAAGATTAGGGCGTACTTGCCCTGGACTCCGAAGGAGATGGGCATGGTCGGGAGCTTCAAGTTCGCGCCCACGGCCCCGTGGATCCCGAACTTGCTCTCGGAGCTCTCGGTCGTGCCGGAACCCGTACCCGCAGGGGGTGGGGTGATCTCGACCTTGACCTTGGACATGTAGAGGCCTGGTCCGGCCCCGATATAAGGCGTGATCGGGCTCCCCGGGATGGAGAACTTGTACTTAGCTGTGCCGTCCAGGGAGATGACGCTGTAACTGGTTTTGTAATCAGTGCCGACAATCCTGACCGTCTTGGATTTGGGCCAGTAGGTTGCGCTCGCCTCGATGCCAATTATCGGCAGGGCAGTGAAATCAACGTGGGCTCCGAACAGAAGGCCGGACTCGCTGGCCCCTGCCACGATCGAATCTGCCCCGGCATGGTTCTTGTAAGTCTTGTCGCTGGTTCCGTAACTGCCCAGGCCGGTGCGGACCCCGATGCCGATGATCGCATGGGAAGTAGCCCACAGGGTAAGAGTCAGGATGGCGATGAGCACAAGGGTCTTCTTCAAGGTCGTTTCTCCTTATTTAGAGTGGAAAGACCGGGTTCCGATTACCAGAAGAAGGGATGGGCAATCTTCCAGTCCTCGGAGAGCAGGGTATAGTAACCGGCACCGTTGTTGCTGAAGGTGAACTTGGCGAAGGTAACGTAACCCCCGGTGAGCAGGTTCTTGAACTGGGCCTCGCCGGTGCCGGAGCCGTTGGTGAAGGTGTAAGCTCCCTTGAGCTCGTAGTTCACCATCACGTAGGACGAGACCGCGGTCCAGTTGATCGTGCCGTTGCAGGTGCGGGGCTGGCCGATCCACCCCGTGCGGGAGCAGTTGGTCCAGCCGAAGGTGTGGGTATAGTTGGTGATGGTCGTGCCTCCGACCTTGACCGTACCCATGACCTTAAAGCCTCCATCAGTCCGAGTCGTGTCAACCCCGGAGGCGGAGTAGCTCGCCCAGGCGGATTCGTCCAGGCTGGTGGAGGTGTTGCTGCTGGGGTTCGTCCAGTAGATCAGGCCCTCCCAGTCCATGCGGGAGACCTTGACCGTGTCCGGACGACGCTGGGCCGTGTCCCAGATGTTCGGGATGAACTTGACATAGACGGTATCGGTGAAGGTCCCCATGGTGTCCGCCCAGGTCCAGCGCTTCGAGTACCAGTAGGGCTGGGTCGTGGACTGATGGGGATTGGGTCCGGGGCCGGTCCAACCCGTGGGCACCGTGTCCGGGCCAAAGGTCCGGCCGAGCGGGAGGAAGGCCGGTCCGCCAAAGGGCTTGGCGGTGTCCGGGGTGCTTCCTAGGCCGTTTTCGAAGCTGCCCACGAAGGCGGTGACGCGACCGGCATTCTCTCCGGTCTCCTTGGCGAAGGCGGCCTCCTGGCCCTGGTTCAGGTTGCCGCTCTGGACGGGGTTCTTCTTGCTGCACCCCCAGAAGGCGATCAGCCCGACGAACAGAATGAAAATCGGAAGGGTGCGACGCATATCAATAGCCTCCTTATCAGAGTGATCGTTTGCGGTCAGGCCCGGGGTCGTAAAAAACGAACGCCCCACCCCCTTTCGGAAGATTGCCTAGGATAAAATATACAACCCCTTTGGAAAGCCATATCTTAGCATAAAGCAACGGATTTTGTCAACTCCAAAGCAGGGAGAAATCAAGTGATGAACCGAAAACGCATGATCATCGGGATCCTGGTCCTGGCATCTCTGATCGCAGCCGGGGTCTGGGTGGCGGAATTGTTTTCCGAGGAGGCCCGGGTCAAACGGACCTTGGCTGAGGGGGTGAAGGCCTTCGAGGCTGAGGATCTGGACGGATGCCTCCGACTCATCTCTGGGGAATATCAGGATGCCCAGGGGTGGGACAAGGCCAAGATCCGGGAGGGCCTTGTGCGGCTGTTTGGCCAATTCAGCGAATTCAAGGCCGAGGTCGGGGACCTGAAGGTCAACGTTGAGACGAGCAAGGCCACGGTGAACTGTCGGATAAGGGTGCGGGCCAGAGGAGAGGGGACGCTGGTGTTCTTGGTGGGCAATCTGACCGAGAAAGAAGAGGTGGTTCTTTTCTGGGTCAAGCAAGAGGGGAAGTGGAGGCTGGTCCGGGTGGATGGGATCGGGGGTAGGGAGTAGAGCCTATGGCGAGATGAATTCATGATGGGGTCAAGCCCCAGCTTTTGACCGCTAATCCCACCCCCTAAAGGGGGTGGGATTACAATATAGGATTCTCCTTCTGGACTGAGGGAGGTAACAGGGAGAGTTCAGGGAGGGATTACCTCGTGCAATGGGCGTCCAGTGCTCTTACTGTGGGCGTGCAACCCTCCCACCCCGTTCGCCTTACGGCAGGAATCCAGGGGGCAGGCTTAGGGTGGAATCCTGGGGCGCGGGGGTCGGCAGGACGATGTCCCGGATGGCGGCCTCGCGGCGGGCCTTCTTCTCCTCGGTGATGTAGCTCCCCCTGGCGAAGCGCTCCTCGCCGGTGGCATACACGATGATCGCGGAGTCCCCCATAACCGGGCACTTCTCCTCGCACAGCCCGCAGCCGGTGCAGAGCTCCTCCTCCACGAAGGGCTTGCGGAAGGTGCCCTCCGGGTCCGTGACCTCGTGGAAATCGATGGCGTGGAAGGGACAAACCTCGGCGCAGATCAGGCAGAGTTTGTTCTGCTCCCAGGCCAGGCAGCGCTCCTTGTGGATGGCAGCCGTGCCCATCTTGGCGAAAGACTTTTCCTCCAGGCTCAAGGTCCGGATCGCGCCCGAGGGGCAGGTCTGACCGCAGAGGTTGCAGTTCCGCTCGCAGCCCCCGACCCGGGGCACGAGCTTGGGGGTGTAGAGCCGCTCCCACCCGGCCTCGAACCCCGAGGGCTGGAGGGCGTTCGTGAGGCAGGCTTTGAGGCATACCCCGCAGCGTAGGCAGCGGTCCAGAAACTTGTCCTCTGGAAGCGCGCCCGGGGGGCGAACGTAGCGCGCCGGACGGGTTTTGGGCCAGGGGTCGGCTTTGCTTAAGACCAAAAATCCTGCACCCGCGGCCACAGAGCCCAGGAACTTCCTCCGCTCCAGGTTGAGGGCCGTGGGCCGGGCCGGACGCCCGAACCCGAAGCGCACCGCGTCCTCTTTGCAGAAGGCCAGACACTCCCCGCAGACCAGACAGTCTGCGGTTTCGGCGGCATGGGTCTTGGGTGAAATCGCCTCGCCCCGGCAGGCCACCTCGCAGGCCCGGCAGATGCGGTGCTCGGGCTTAACCCGCCTGCGGAACAGGGGGCGAAGGGAGCACAGGCCCAAGAACGCGCCCAGGGGGCAGAGCCGGGTGCACCAAAACCTGGGACGCAGGTATTCCAGAAAGAGGACGACCCCGAAGACCGTGACCGAGAGGAGCCCGGTCGCGAAGCTGAACGGCCGGAACGAGGCATAGGCCAGGTCCAGCATCCCCAGCTTCTCGCTCACCGGCGCCAGGAGCGTGACGCCCTGGTTCAGAAGGAGGAGCACGACGGGATAAGCTAGGAACGTGAGCGTCCGGAGGAATAGGGCCAGGGGATCCAGGACCCAGGATAGGGAGAAACCCAGGAGCGCGGCCGTGAGGAAGGCCATGAGGACGTAATACTTCGTCTGCCGCGAAAGAGGCAGGCTCTTGTGCCGGGGGGTCTTGCGGAAGAATAGGAGCCGGGTGAAGTCCAGGCTCGAACCCATCGGGCAGACGTACCCGCAGAACAGCCGCCCAAAGAATATGGTCACCAGGAGGATGACCCCGGCTGGGATGAAGGCATCGATCCATGCCCGGGACGAGACCATCGCGACAATCGCTGCCAGCGGGTCAAGCTGCATCAGGAAATCCGCGAATTGGAGCTGCGGGTGCTGGATCGGCAGCGGGAAGACCGTCAGGGCGAACAGGATCAGAAACAGGAGGAGGAACCCGAGCTGGATGAGCCGGCGCCAGAGGGGCCAGCGGGACTTCTTAGTGCGAGCCAAGGTGGTTTGGAGTAAGGATATTAAGCTATTTGAATTCCAACGGTCCCCGGTGCACCAGGGTCGGTGAGGACTGGGCCGTGGGAAGGATCAGGACCTCGCTCACGTTCACGTGGGGCGGACGCGAGGCGCACCAGACCACGGCCTCGGCCACGTCGGCCGCGCTGAGCGGGGTGATGTTCTCGTACACCTTCTTCGCCCGCTCCCGGTCCCCCTTGAAGCGCACCAGGCTGAACTCCGTCTCCACCAGGCCGGGGTCCACGGAGCTGACCCGCACCGGGGTGCCGGTGAGGTCCATCTTGAGGCCCTCGGACACGGCCCGCACCGCGGCCTTGACCGCGCAGTACACCGAGCCCGCGGGATAGGTTACGTGCCCGGCGATGGAGGCGATGTTGATCACGTGCCCCCGGCCCCGGGTGATCATGCCGGAGACGACTAGACGGGTGACATAAAGGAGGCCCCTGAGGTTGGTGTCGATCATCATCTCCCAGTCTTCGACCTTCGCTTCCTGGAACTTGTCCAGACCGTGCGCCCCGCCGGCGTTGTTCACCAGAACATCCACCTCGCACCACTTCCCGGGCAGCGTAGTAAGGGCCTTCTCCACCTCCGGCTGTTTGGTGACGTCCAGACGGAAGACATGGCTTTGGGTGCCGTGCTCCTTTTTTAGATTATCCGCCAGAGCCTCCAGACGCTCCAGCCTCCGGGCGCAGAGCAGGAGCCGCGACCCGGCCTGGGCGAACGCTCGGGCACAGGCCTCCCCGATCCCGCTCGAAGCCCCGGTGATGAAAACCAGCCTGTCCTTCAGAGTGCTCATTTCATTTCCTTAGTAATCTTTCGTCCGAGCATAACAGCCGCTCCCACCAGAACGACGGCCCAGAAGGCGGGATAGCCCATTTTTACGGCGTGAAAGTAATCCGTTCTGTAGTCGATTGCCGACAGGACATGGCATGTTGCCAGGGAGGCTGGCATGATCAGGATCAGCCCCAGGATTAAAAATAGAAGCGTCCACTGGCTGATCCTCTGGAGGAACAAGCGTATGGCCAGGAAGAGCCCCAGTCCAGCCAGCAGCACGGCTAGGGGAATCCCCAGGAGCAGGACGAGATCGTAGAGCCTGTCCCATAGGCTGCCCTGTTTGAGCAGATCGGGGAGATACAGGAGAAACCCCATGGAGTGCAGGGCGTACAGGCTGGATCGAGCGAGCTCGAAACAGGCCAGGAGGAGACCCCAGGCCAGGGCGAGAAAGGCGATGCATCGGGCCGCGGACCCCCCTTTCCTTGAACCCGCGCCGATCCAGGCGGACAGGGCGATGGCCAGGCAAACGGGCACCGCTGCCCAGGGGTAGCCCGTGAGCCAGTTCAATCCCTCCCAACCCTTCACGAACCTCACCTCCCCGTACCAAAGCCCAAAGGCGAGAAAAGCCAGGAGGAGGATTAAGATGATCCGCAGCCAGGTTGTCGCTTCCGCCTCGGTCAGACGTTGACTTTCGCGATGCGCAGTTTATCCAGGTCCACTTGACCCAGGCCGAGCTGGGAGGCGGCCAGGATGTATTTCACCTGCCGGCCGGTGAATGTCTTGTCGTACCACGGGGCCAGGCCCGTGGCATAGGAATCCACGGCCACGGGGTCGGTCCCGGCCACGATTGTGTCCAGCTGCCTGGTCTTGCCCGGCCCGCCCGGCCCGCCGGTCATCAGCGCCCGGGTGGCATCCAGGATAACGAGCCGGGGCTTGATTACGGTGGAGAGCTCGGCGATGGCCTGGTGCAGGTCCGCCCGCTCGTGGAAGTAGCCCCGGTCCCAGACCAGGCCCATGAGGTTCTTCAGGCCGAAGGCGACCCCGGCCGCGGAATGGGATTTGGCGACCGGGAGGTTGATGAGCACGTTCGGGGTCAGGAGCTCGCGGGCAACGGCCACCTTCTTAAGGGCCTTGCCGTTGGGCACGGGGACCTCGCTGAAATAGCGCTCCTTGTCGATCAGGATGAAGCTCACCTTTGGGCCCAGGGCCTCACAGGCCTTGCCCAGCCCGGTCTTCTCCCGGCAGGACTCGCTGGCCCGCAAAGGATAGTCCATGACCAGCACCCGCTTGGCCCCGGCCTCGAGGCATAGCTTAGCCACGGCGGTGAGCACCTCCGGGGTGGTCGTGCTGCCCCAGTCCGGGGTGTTGGCGAAGGAGGCGTTGGGTTTGAGGACGACCTTGTCCCCGGACTTCACGAACTTGGAGATGCCGCCCAGGAGCTCCACGGCCTTGCGGACCGCAGCCTCCGGAGCCCCTTTGACCACGGCCAGGTCCGGCGGGAGCGGAGACTGGGCCAGGACGCCCTTGACCCAGCGCGGAAGCGTTCCGGACAGCCCCAAGGCCGCCCCGGTCAGGGTCGCCGTCTTAAGGAAGTTACGACGCGAGATGTGATCCATGGTTTCCTATAATCTATTTGATCTTGCTAGCTACGTTATTGGCAAATAAAAACAGCACGTTCTTGGCCTGCAAGCTGTTTTCCTCGATGACCACGCGCACGAAATAGCGCGACTTCCAGAACTCCAAAGTCAGGGCCTGGAGCGCGGAATCGTCCAGACGGGCCTCACGTCCGGGATTCTGAGAGCCGGTGAGCGGCGTACCGGTCCCGGAGCGGGTGTCGTTGTAGGCCGCTTGGGTGCTGGCGCTGTCGCGCAAGGCGTAAGTTCTCAGCCGGAGCTGCACAGACCCGCCCGAGGCCGTGCCGGTGTAAATCCGCCGCGAGGCCTCGGTAAAATTGTGATCCACGAAGACCTGCTCGGCCCCGTCGTCCCATTTCCACAAGTCCGTGGTGTTGGATACGGACTCGATCCCTCCGGAGGGGGTCCATCCCGAGATGTCCGTGACCGGCAAGAGGCTCGCCGTATCCCCGCCGCCCGCGGAGCTCAACCGGCCACAATGCAGGGCGCAACTGGCAACGAATAAGGCCAAAAGAATCGCAACGACGCGTTTCATCTCATTTCCTCCTCACTGCTCACATCTTGCTTCTCACGGATTGGTTATCGTCCGGACGTCCATCGCCGCAGGGTCGTTCGTGCCCAGACCGTAGCTCGCAGCCGTGGCGAGGTGCGGAGGCTGGAGGGGCGTTAGGCTCCGGGACTGGCGCTGGGCGTTGATGATGGAAAGACCCTGTTGGTCGCAGGCCACCGGGTCGCGGCTCATAATCAATCCCTTGTAGAAGAACTGCGGGGGGCCGGAGGGGCCGCCGCTGTAACAGCCGTAGAGGCAATCCACCACAGCTAGGACCTGTTTTCCGGGGAAGATCTGCCGGATAGTCCGGTTCAGGGCCGCGATATAGGGGTCGCAGAGGTTGGCGTGCAGACTGCCGGGAGCGTGGATGCTCCCGTAGTGGTTCTTCAGGGAAAGGCTCACCTCGGACTCACTGTGGTGCTTCAGGACGGCCAGATTGATGAGATAATCGCAAAGCTCGCTCAAGAGCCGGGAGGGATTCTGACTGACCCCGGCCACGTCCCAGGCCGTGGCAGAGTAGCCCACGCCGCCCTGATCCGTGCCGAAGCAGCGCCAATCCGTGGTCCCGGTGTTTAAAGAATAACCTCCGTTGGCGGTAAGTTCACTGTTGGAACGATCCCAGACGATGACGTTGTTCTCGGAGAATGTTCCGTTCCCTAAGGGCATTTGGGCCAGTCCCTTGGCGATGGCCTCGGCCATCTCCTTGTGGCTCACTAGACGTGACGCGTTCAGGCAGTTCACCTTGATCCCGATGATGCTGGTGGATTTGAGATCGGGGAAGAGGGAGAGCCAGGCCTCGCCCACCGTGGCCTGACCGGTTAAAGCAATGATCGCCGCGTCCACGATGCGTTGGACGTAGACGGGATAGATGTTTCCCCTCGTGTCCGTGGCCTGGTCGTGGGTGGCGACGATGACGAGGCTCTTCTGGGGCGGGGGCGGAGGTGGAGGTGGAGATTGAATG
>Ga0315277_10009387_pt1 | contig 12501 bp, 10 predicted proteins | sample YL17G05_15_MG_FD_203695 | JGI IMG/M metagenome (GOLD analysis project Ga0315277, IMG submission 203695) | Sediment microbial communities from Yellowstone Lake, YNP, Wyoming, USA - YL17G05_15 | ecosystem: Environmental > Aquatic > Freshwater > Lake > Sediment | place: USA: Wyoming | collected... | reverse complement strand
CTTCGCTTCACAAGAGGAGAAGCACCACAAAAACCCTCCTGTTCACGAAGAGCAGGAGGGTTTTTTATTGGTGGGACAAACATTCCTGTTTGTCCTTAATGGTCAGACAAGAATGTCTGACCTACCAAGGTGTTCTTGCTTGTACCTCCTGTGGGTGGGAAACTGTCGGCCTACACCCTCGAGAATGCAGAGGCTGTTCATATTGGTCTCGAGTGGTGGGATATACATTCCTGTTTGCCCTGATGGTCAGACAGGAATGTCTGACCTACCAGGGTGTTCTTGCTTGTACCTCCAGATTTGGCTACATTGAACGCAGATATGCGCATTCCGCCCGAGAAAATTGAGGAGATCCGCTCTTCCAATGACATCGTCGATGTCATCTCCCAGCACGTCCGGTTGAAGAAGCGAGGGAAGAACTTCGTCGGTCTCTGCCCCTTCCACCAGGAGAAAACCCCGTCCTTCACGGTGAGTCAGGAGAAACAGGTCTACCATTGTTTCGGGTGCGGCAAGGGAGGGAATGTCTATACTTTTGTTTTGGAGTTTGAAAAGGTGTCGTTTACCGAAGCCGTTCGCTCGCTCGCGGAAAAGGCAGGGATAACCATTGCTTACACAGATGTCGATCAGCAACAACAGAGCGAAATCGAGAACCTGTACAACGTGTGCCGCTTTGCCGGCCTCCACTTCTACAACAATCTCACAAAGACCGACGAAGGCAGGAGCGCACTCGAGTACTTCCACGGCAGGGGCTTCTCGGATGAGACGATCCGGACGTTCGGCCTCGGATACTCCCTGGATTCCTGGGACGGGCTCGTCGTACGCGCAAAGGAGGAAGGATTTAGTCGCGATGATCTCCTGAAGGCGGGGCTGATCCGCACGCGGGACGACGGAACAGACTACGATTACTTTCGCGGCCGTGCGATGTTTCCGATCTTTTCAACGTCTGGGCGAGTGATAGGGTTTGGTGCACGGAAGCTTCGAGAAGACGACCCGCTCGGCAAGTACATCAACTCGCCGGAGACTCCGATCTACAACAAGAGCCGGATCCTTTTCGGGCTCTTCCATTCCAAAGATGCCGTTCGCTCCGAAGACAATGCCCTGATGGTAGAGGGATATGCCGACCTGATTTCGCTCTATCAGGCCGGGATTCACAACGTCGTCGCGTCGAGCGGCACGGCGTTGACAGAGGAACAAGTTCAACTGATCAGCCGATACTGCAAGAAGTTGACCCTGGTCTACGATGCTGACTCTGCCGGCTCGAACGCGACAGTAAGAGGAATGGATATTGCGCTTGCACAGGACCTTGATGTGACGATTGTGGAGCTTCCGGAAGGAGAGGATCCTGATTCGTTTGTCCGGAAGTTTGGAGGCAAGGAGTTCTTGAATCTTGCACAGCAGGCAGTGTCATTTATCGACTTCAAGGCGAAGCAATTTCTCCGCTCGGGCGCATTTACCACGCCGGAAAGTAAGGCACAAGCTGTCCGCTCCATCGTCCAATCCATTGCCAAGATGAAGGATGAGTTGAAACGCAACTTCTACATCAAAGATGTCTCATCGAAGTATGATATCTATGAGTCGGTCCTGTATCGGGAGCTGGACCGCTGGCTCGGTGAGCGAGCGCGCGTTGCATCCGGGACAACGGTGGGAATGGGAGCTCAGGATTTTCGCGCGCACACAACTTCCGATGGTGGTGCGTCGGCGGTATCGATGCAACGGATTGAAATCCCAGCTGCCGAGCGCGACATCCTGAAGCTTGTCCTTGAGCACCAATCGGATCTCATCAATTTTATCTTTTCCTACATCACGATTTCTGAGCTCGCGTCACCTCAGATCAGAGCCATCGTCGAGTTGCTGCTGTCGCGCTTCGATGAGCGGGGTCCCGTCAATGTGACCGATCTTCTTCACGAAATCGACAATCCCGAGTTGAAGAGCATCATCACCGACATCGTGTTGAGTAAGTACGAGATCAGCAAGAGGTGGCAAAACGAGGAGGCAGAGCTTGAGAAGGCCGACGCCTGGACGATCGCGCGCGGAGCAATCGTTGCACTGAAGAAGCAAAACTTGCAGAAACAGGTTGCCGAAAACCAGCGACTTCTGAAGGAAGCGTCGCAACGTGGCGAGGATACCATGCCTATCGTTCAACGCCACCAGGACCTGATGAGACAACTGATGGAGGTGGAGACCTCGCAGTTCTTCAAGTCGGCTTAGCTCGTGTTCTTCGAAGGGAATCGGCGACGCACCAATACTGGAGCTCGTTGATTTTCTGGCAGCCTCTCACTATTTTTAGCAAGAGTCGTAAAACGAATCGCATCAAACACTTTTGAGACCGAACTTGCCACGCACAACTCCTTTGATGATCCACATCGTCCCGGGGAAGTGCGACTTCTGCGGTTGCTGCGTCGGCGTTTGCCCCGAGGATGCCATTGAACTGTTGGAAGCGGAAATCCGCATCATTGACGAGCGGTGCACGAACTGCAGGAAGTGCGTTTGGGCCTGCCCCTGGGAAGTGATCGAGTTCCATCGCGAGGGGATCGAGCATCTGCCGAAAGCCGTGTCGCTTCCGCAGGAATACCCACCATCCTTTTGATTCCTTTTCTATCTGATATGAAGGATATCTACGATGTCATAGTAGTTGGCGCCGGTCCCACGGGTTCCACGGCAGCTCGATTTGCGGCTGCCGGCGGGGCATCCGTCCTGGTGCTAGAAAAAGACCGGGATGTCGGCTATCCGGTGCGATGCGGTGAAGCGGTCAGCCATGAGGGCGTTGTTCAGTTCATTGAACCTGATCCGCGATGGATCGCCGCGACTGTCAGCAAGTTTCGCATTGTTGTTCCCAACGGAAACTCAATTGTCCCGAGGCTGGATGGAATCGGCTATGTCCTTGAACGCCGGATCTTTGACTACGAGTTGGCGAAAGTAGCTGCCAGGGAAGGGGCGGAGGTCGTGACAAAAGCCTACGCGTATGACCTGATCAAGTCCAACGGAGAGGTTGCGGGTGTGCGTGCTCTGGTAAAAGATCAGAAAGTCGATCTTCGTGCTAAGATCGTCATCGGTGCTGATGGCGTTGAGAGTCGTGTGGGGAAATGGGCGGGAATTGACACGACGTGCCACATACGCGACATGGAAAGCTGTGCTCAAATGACGCTCACGGGCGTAACCGTTGATGAAGGCATCCTTGATTTCTATCTTGGCGAGAAGATTGCTCCAGGGGGCTATTTGTGGGTGTTCCCGAAGGGGAAGGACTCAGCGAACGTGGGTATCGGGATCAGTGTCGAGTGTGCGAAGCAGAAGGCAGCGATCCGATGGTTGGAGGAATTTGTCGAGAAGAAGTACCCCAACGCGGCAGTTCTCACTCGAATTGCAGGCGGTGTCCCTTGTGCGAAGACGTGCGATGAGATCGTCAAAGGCAACGTCATGCTGGTTGGAGATGCTGCGCACCAGGTCAATCCGGTTTCTGGGGGCGGTATCATCAGCGGCATGATCGGTGGGATGATTGCCGGACAGGTTGCCGCGGAGGCTCTGGAGAAGGGCGATCGCTCGCATCTGAAGGAGTATGAAAAGCGCTGGCACAAGCGTCTCGGTTGGCGGCATGAGGTGTTCTATCGGATCAAAGAAGCTATCTACGAGTTTTCCGATGAGACGTTGAACAAACTCTGCGAGAATGCCTGCAAGCTGCCCGAAGAGAAACGAACCGTGGGTGGGATTTTCAGGACTGCGGTCTGGAATCAGCCGTCGCTGTTGCTGGAAGTCGCCAAAGTCTTTGTGTCTTGATCTCTCCTCATACGATCGCTGCTCGCTGTCGTTCGTCATCTTCCCAACGATTTTGCTTCCTTTTTTCTCACTGCAATATCACCTTCAGGCGTCCTGTTCCCACGCGCTCGCTCGTTTCCTTCTCACATCTTACGTCCTCCTTCTCACCCCCTTGCTTCAACCCCGCCACTCTCATTCCTTTCTTGAAACTGAGAGCACCTTCCCGTATATTGACGAGTGAACATCGAGCTCTCAGGGGTGAAAGAAAGCCATTTCAAGAACGTGCTCCTCGTGCGAACCGACCGGATCGGTGATGTTGTTCTTTCACTTCCGATGGTTACCGTCCTGCGTTCCTCTTTCCCTCCGGCCAAAATCTCCATGCTTCTTCGGTCGTACACCATGGAGCTCGCAGAAGGTCACGCAGGTCTTGATCAACCGCTTGTGCACGACCAAGATGGGAGGCCGAAACCTTTCTTCCTTTTGCTCTCGGAACTCAGATCCCACCGATTTGATCTGGTCGTTGTTGCGCACCCGACACTTCGGATTGCGCTCCTGATGTTCTTAGCGGGCATTCCGGTGCGAGTCGGAACGGGATATCGCTGGTATTCGTTTCTGTTCAACAGAAGGGTCTATGAACATCGGAGAACAGCCGAGAAGCACGAAGCGGAGTACAATCTGGCATTACTGAAAGCAATCGGGTGTGAGGGTGAAACGGTTCCCTCGCCAATTTTGGCTATTGGTGCTGAGGCGGAACGGGCCGCCCAGAATGTGAAGAGGAGCCTCAGTATCGAGAATTCCAGTCCGGTTGCCGTGCTGCATCCGGGTAGTGGCGGATCGGCGAGGGATTGGAGCCCGCAGAACTTCGGGGCATTGGCAAAAGCCCTTCGCACCGACGGCTATCAAGTGATCGTGACAGGTGCGAAGAATGAACAAGCCCTTGTCGAAAATGTGATCGTTGTTGCGGGAGGTGCGGCGATTCCCCTCGTTGGCCGACTCTCGTTGAAGGAATTGGCCGCCTTTCTTCGCACAGTTGATGTCTTCATTTCAAACTCAACGGGCCCGCTGCACATTGCCGCGGCAGTTGGCACTCCGGTCATCGGCTTCTATCCGCCGATCCGTGAATGCAGTCCGACGCGATGGGGTCCACTGACTGAGAAAAAAGTCGTGTTTGTAGCGGACAACGCTCTGTGCCCTCGATGCAACGGGGGACCGTGTCAGGGAAATGAGTGCATGGATCAGATCACCGTTGAGCAAGTGCGGAGTGCCGCACACAGGCTGGTGAATTCATTCGCAAGAGGCAGAGAGCTGCGCGCACACTAATGAGGAAACTTTGTTTACTTTCGGTAGTATGGGCTGTGCTCGCGAGTGCGCTGCTTGAGGCTCAGGATTCAATGGCGGTCAAAGCGCTGCAGCCTCGAGACGCGCTGGATCGTGGTCAAGTCTCGCTTCGGTTTGCCCCACAGTCTGCGTTTGGAGTGGGTGAGCGCCTGGTGTTTGATGTGGGATACGGCTTTTTTACCGCTGGCGAAGCTGTCATGACAATCCCTAAAACGGACACGATGTTCGGTCGGCCGTGTTATCAAGTCCTCTTCACTGTGAATTCCACGCCGACGTTCTCGTGGATTTACAAAGTTGAAGATCGGTACGAGACACTGCTTGATGTCACGGGACTTTTTCCGTGGAAGTTTGTCCAGACGGTGCGGGAAGGGAAGTACAAGCGCGATTTCAGCGCTGTGTTTGACCAGGTGAACAATATCGCATATGCTGAGGACAAGCACTATCCAATCCCTCCGTACGTGCACGACATCGTTTCAGCGTTCTACTACATCAGGACTTTGGATTATTCGGCGTCGCGGATCGGCCAGAAGAGCATGTTGGAAAATTTCTACAAGGATTCGACGTATTCCCTCGCGGTGAAGTTCCTCGGACGTCAGCGTATTGAGGTCGACGCCGGAACATACGATTGCATCATCCTTGAACCGCTGATCAAAGAAGGAGGATTGTTCAAGAGCGAGGGTCGGGTCCTGGTCTGGCTCACCGACGACGAAAGGAAGATCCCTATTAAGGTCTCCACGAAGATCATCATCGGATCTATCGATGCAGAGCTCCGTGAGTACTCCGGAGTTATCGGTCCCATCAAAGCAAAAATCAAATAGGCTGAGCATGTCGAAATTCAAACAACTCCCCCTTGCCGGCATCAAGACGCTCTCGATCAAGAATCGCATCAGCAAAGTTTCGCCAAAAGATTTTGCGCGCGTCGTCGAGCCTCGGAAAGCAAGACTGAGCCAGTTTCTTGATTCACTTCCGCGTATTCTGGTCGCGGAAGATCTTCGGGACCTCGTCGAAGATGTTGTTCGCGCGCGCAAGAGAAACAAGCCCGTGATCATGATGATGGGGGCTCACGTCATCAAAGTTGGCGTGTCACCGATTATTGTCGATCTGGTCGAACGACACATTCTTACGCACGTGGCAATGAACAGCGCGGCGGCGATCCACGACGTCGAGACGGCGATGTGGGGGAAAACGTCTGAAGATGTCGCAAAAAACATCCTCGATGGGAAATTCGGCATGTCCAAGGAAACCGGGGATTTCATCAACCGAGCGTTGGTCAAATCATTTGCGGAGACGAATGATGGCTACGGTGAGGCTCTGGCCAAGAAGATCGTCGCCCTGAAGGCCCGGAACCGGTCGGTGAGTGTTCTCGCGGCGTGTTATGGCTCGAATGTGCCGGTGACTGTTCACGCCGCCATCGGGACCGACATCGTGCATCAGCAGCCGTCGATGGATGGCGCAGCGACGGGTGAAATGACGTTTCGCGATTTCAAGATCTTTGCGAACTCCGTCAAGGATCTAAGAAACGGCGGGGTTGTGCTGAATATCGGCTCGGCTGTCATCTTGCCCGAGGTCTTTCTCAAGGCTCTTACCGTAGCACGAAATCTCGGCTATGCGGTGAAAGGATTCACCACAGCGAATTTCGACATGATTCGCCACTACCGACCGCAGATGAACGTCGTCGAGCGGCCGACACAGCCTCACGGAAGAGGGTATTCCTTTACCGGACATCACGAGATCATGGTGCCTCTGCTGGCAGCCATGATCAAGTCGAGACTGGACAGAGTCTGACAGGTCATGAACGATCGTACCAATCTCACTCCCACCGAAACGCAAGTACCTGCACGGGAACCCTCGTTCATCGAGCGGAACAATTTGTCGCCCATCGCGTTTGCTTTGACTTGCCTCGTTGTCATTTTCATCCTCTACCAGATCGTCGGTGGAACGTTGACATTCTTCCTTGTGGGGACGAAGGTGACGCTCGAAAACGTCATGCAGCACCGGAGTCTCACGCTGGTTGGACAGACTCTCTTTCTCCTCCTTCCGACTTTGCTGTTCGCCCGGTTGCTCGACAGGAAGTTCTCGGCCGTTTTTCCGTGGCGAATGCCGAAGGTCAGTGAGACGATCTTCGCATCGCTGGGATTGCTCTTTCTGCAGGAGTCTTTTCAAATCTATCTTTTTTTTCAAGATCGCATTCCCCTCCCGGAAGATCTCAGGAAGGTGATTGAGCCGATTAAACAAATGATCGAGGAGATGTTCCGCACGCTCGTCTCGGCGCAGAGCCTGCCGGAACTCCTGTTTGTCATCCTCGTCGTTGCCATAACTCCAGCGATTATCGAAGAGCTTCTGTTCCGCGGTCTGGTTCAGACGAGCTTTGAGCGAGTTCTGCGGCCTGCACGTGCGGCTCTCATCACAGGGATCATCTTTGGTGCGTTTCATTTCAATCCATTCGCAATTGTCCCGCTCATGGGACTCGGGTGGTACTTCGGCTACCTACGGATGCGCTCGAAAAGCATTGTGTTGGCTATGACCGTCCATTTTTTGAACAATGTCATCGCCGTTGTTGTGGCCTACTTTCAGATGGACGATCAGATGGTTATTGGAGCATCGAAAGGCCCCGACATCAATACGCCTGCCATCATCGCTCAGCTGTTTCTCTTCATTGCGCTGTTTGTCGTATCCTTCTCCTCGTACCTGCGTGTGACGAGCGGCGTCCAGACGGGAACCGAAGAATGATCGAAGCACATTGCAGACACTCTTCCTTTCCACGAAGGAAGCTGCACCTGCTCGACGGAATGAACGGTGATCATTTCACTAGCATAGGATAACGCGTGGCGAACTCATCATTCGGCAACCTTCCAACGCGGGTTCTGGTCGCGGCAATCGCCATTCCCATCATTCTCTGGCTCACGATGGAAGGTGGGTATCTCTTCTTCGCGCTTGTCGCGCTGATTTCGGGATTGTCACTCCACGAGTTTTACGCGCTCGCTGAGCACAAGGGCGCGTTCCCACTCAAGACACTGGGCATTCTTGCCGGTTTTGTGGTCAATGGAGCTTTCATCTACGAGCGTCTGCAAGTGGATGTTTTCCGTTTCTTCGAAGCACGAGGTGTTCACCTGTCAATGTTTTCTCAGCTGCAATTCCTCTTCGTCGCTCAGCTCGTTTTCTTGATCGTGGTGTTGCTCATTGAGCTGTTCCGTCGCAAGGGATCGCCGACTCTGAATCTCGCGACAACCGTGCTGGGTGTGCTTGTCATTTCGCTATTCTTCGGGACGCTCATTTCAACACGCGAACTCTTTCCGTACGGTTTTCCAGTGCACAAGTTCTTTCCGGCGAGCTTCGCTGACGAGGGTCAATTGCAGACGATTACTCGATGGGGCGGATACACGGTGGCTTCCGTGTTTGCGACAATCTGGATCTGCGATACGGCAGCCTATTTTGTAGGGATGTCGATTGGCAAGCACAAGCTCTTCGAGCGTGTCAGTCCGAAGAAGTCGTGGGAGGGCGCGATTGCCGGCTTCGTTTTTGCCGAGCTTACCATGATTGCGGCGAGAGCGCTCGTACTCGACTACCTCACGCTGGGGAACGCTCTCGTCCTCGGAGGGATAGTCGGCATCTTCGGTCAGCTTGGTGATCTCGTGGAGTCGCGATTCAAGCGCGATGCGGGGGTCAAGGACTCTTCCTCAATCATTCCCGGCCACGGTGGCGTTTTCGATCGGTTTGACAGCCTGGTTTTTGTTGCACCCTTTGTGTATCTTTACATTGATTTCGTTGTGTTGTCGTGAGAAAACCTGCGGCGGGAATGAGAACAAACCAGGGTCCGAAAATCAGCGTTATTACGCTTGGCTGCTCGAAGAACATCGTCGACAGCGAGGGTCTGCTCGGGCAATTGGCTTCGAACGGTGCGCACCTCGTCGAGGACGTGGACGAAGCGGAGATCGCGGTCATCAACACGTGCGGGTTTATCGAAGCGGCGAAACAGGAGTCGATCGATGCAATCATAGAGGCGGTCGGGCGCAAGAACATCGGGAAGCTCAAGAAGGTAGTAGTGATGGGATGTCTTTCCGAGCGCTACGCAAGACAGTTGGCTGAGGAGATCCCGGATATTGATGCGTTGTTTGGCTCCCATCATCTCAAGGAGGTAGTGACCGAGCTGGGAGGGGACTTCAAGCAGGAGCTGCTGGGCGAGCGACGACTCACCACTCCATCACATTTTGCCTACCTAAAGATCTCGGAAGGATGCGATCATCCCTGCTCATTCTGTGCGATCCCGTTGATGCGCGGGAAGCATCGGACAAAGCCCTTCGATGACGTCGTCAACGAAGCACGTCGCCTCGCTTCCAAAGGGGTCAAAGAGCTAATTCTGATCGGGCAGGATACTACGTACTATGGGCTCGACCTATACGGCGAGCGACGGCTTGATGCATTACTGAGGGCGCTCTCAACGATTGACGGTATAGAATGGATCCGGCTGATGTATGCATTCCCCGCGAAGTTTCCGATGGAAATCTTAGACGTGTACCGTGACTCGCCCAAGCTCTGTCGGTATCTGGACATCCCGATTCAGCACGCTTCGGACGATGTGTTGAAATCAATGCGACGCGGAATCAGCGGTCGAGCGTCGCGGGGGCTCCTCCAAACGATCCGGGAGGCCGTGCCGGATATCGCCCTCCGAACCACACTGATCGTTGGTTATCCAACCGAGACTGAGAAAGACTTCGAAGCGTTGTGCGATTATGTGAAAGAGATGAGGTTCCACCGCCTTGGGGTGTTTACGTATTCCCAGGAAGAGGGCACGTCGGCCTATGGACTGGGTGATCCGGTTCCACGAGAGGTCAAAGAGGAACGAAGGGACCGCGTCATGCAGATCCAGCAAGAGATCTCCCACGAACGCAACCAGGCCATGATTGGAACGACATCGAAGGTGCTGTTTGACCGCTGCGAAGGTGAATTCCTTATCGGACGGACTCAGTGGGATGCGCCGGAGATCGACCAGGAGGTTTACGTGCGGCGGAGCGGCGGCCTGGCGCCAGGCAACTTTGTTTCGGCACGAATCGTCGACGCGACGGAATACGATCTTTACGGAGAGTTACACCATAGCAGTCATTGAACTCTGAAGGGAAGGAAGGTAGTGTATGAACGTGATGAACGGGATCCGGACGCTGGCGTTGGTGGGTGCGTCGTTGGTTTGGTGTCTTGGCGAGGCACGTGCTCAGGTTGAGATGCAGAATCCTCAACTTGAAGCTGGTCCCACCTTCTACTTTGACGCGATCAGCTACGCCTCGGATCAACCGGGCAAGTCTCGCATTGACGCCTATGTGCAGGTACCTCACGAGGAAATCCGCTTTCTCAAAGAGGGTGAGTATTTTGTGGGACGCTACGAGGTGACGATCAGCATCTACACGCTGGCGCAGCAACTCGCACACGAGCACATATGGAGTGTCGACGTGCGGGTGACCGATTTTGCCCAGACCACGTCAAATCGGATCTACAGCCTCAGCCAGCGGAGCATCGAAGCGGATCCGGGGAACTACCAGATGACCGTTCAGGTGCGAGATCAGGAAACTCGCAAAATGGCGCAGACGCGACGATCGCTGCTGGTCACTGATTTCTCTAAGGACTCTCTTAGCTTAAGCGATATCATGATTGTAAGCCGTCTCTCGACAGAGGGCGAGAGGAGAAGCATCGTGCCGAACATCTCCGCCAATATCAGCAGGACCGCTGATGGGTTCTTCCTGTTCGTTGAGGGGTATGCCCCACTGCAGATCGACTCGTTGGACCTGACGTGGACAGTCTTTAATCTCAAGAAGACAGAAATGTTCAAACGCCGCCAAAGCGAAGCGGTCACGGGGCGCAGGACGCAAATCTTTCTGAGAATCGACAGCCTGAACCTGCCGATGGGCTCTTATTTCTTGACCATCGACGCTGTTCCCACGAATCGCTCACTGGCGTCCCTCAAAGAGGCTAAAGCGACGACCTCTCGGACATTCACGGTGCGTTCCGTTGACCTTCCGATCGCTATCCTCGATCTGGACAAGGCGATCGATCAGCTTATGTACATCGCTCGCGAGTCCGAGCTTTCATATGTTCGCGAAGCGACTGATCCAGAAGAAAAGAGGAAGAGGTTCCTGGAGTTCTGGTCGAAGCGTGATCCCGATCCGCAGACTTCGCGGAATGAGCTGATGGACGAGTACTACTCGCGCGTCGAATACGCTAACCAGAACTTCAAACATTACCTGGACGGCTGGAGAACCGACATGGGAATGGTCTATATTCGCTTTGGTCCGCCGGAGAACATCGAGCGGCACCCCTTCGAATACAATACGAAACCGTACGAGATTTGGTACTATTATCAAGCTAACCGGCAATTCATCTTCGTTGATGAAACCGGATTTGGCGATTACCGACTACGATATCCCACGACGGACTTGTGGGGAAGGATTCGCTGAGTGTGATGCTGACGATATCCGACAGAAAAGCCAGAGCGGGGGATGCTTCGCCTGGCTTTTTGCGTTATCTAGCACTGGGATTAGTGCTCGCGCAATTCGTGGTCTGCTATGCATCAGCAGAGGATAAGCGCGTTCTTCGCTCCATTTCCTTCGTTGGGAATCGGGCATTCTCCGATGGAGACATAAAGGCATGGATGGAGAGCAGGGAAGGCGGTCGGTTTCTGACCTCGGATTTGGAGCGCATCGTTGCCCGCTATGTCGATGAAGGTTACCCCTTTGCCCGTATCGATTCGTTGTCGACTGTCTTGGCGGGTGACAGCGATACGATCGATCTCTCGATATGGCTTCAGGAAGGAAAGCCCGCAGTGGTTTCTTCCGTGCGATTGATCGGCGTGAAGTCGATCGATGAACATGAGCTCCGCGCATCGCTTGAAACAACTGCGGACAAGCCATTTATCCCGCGCGCTTTGGAGCGAGACATTCTTTCAATGTTGCAGCTCTACGAGCGCAATGGCTACCTCTTCGCGAAAATCGAGTTACAGGATATTTCCTTCCTGGAGGAGCCCGAGCGCGTTCGTGTCACTGTCTTGCTGAACGTGATCGAGGGGAATCTAGCGAAGCTGGCAACTCTGCGTGTCGAAGGGAACTTGTCGACCAAAGCGGATGTGATTCTGCGTGAGGCAAGAGTCGCTGAAGGAGAACTCTTCCGAGGAAATCAGGCCGAGAAGATCAAACGACGATTGGAACGACTGCAGCTCTTTTCGTCTGTCTCGCTTCCCGAGCTGTTCGTCAACGCCGACGGCTCCACTGGTTTGCTCCTGAGAGTGGCTGAAGGGAATCCCAATCGCCTCGATGGAATCGTCGGGTATGTTCCTTCGAGCGTTGCCGGTGGTAGTGGGTACTTCACAGGAATGCTCAACGTGGATTTTCTGAATATTCTTGGAACGGCGCGTAGCCTTTCCGCACGTTGGTG
>Ga0315277_10009385_pt1 | contig 12503 bp, 9 predicted proteins | sample YL17G05_15_MG_FD_203695 | JGI IMG/M metagenome (GOLD analysis project Ga0315277, IMG submission 203695) | Sediment microbial communities from Yellowstone Lake, YNP, Wyoming, USA - YL17G05_15 | ecosystem: Environmental > Aquatic > Freshwater > Lake > Sediment | place: USA: Wyoming | collected... | reverse complement strand
CGCTCTCTGGAGGGCTAACCGTCCTTCGCTTTTGCGTAACGAGGCCGTTTCGGGTTCACTTGCGTTACGGCTCGCGGGTTCGCTCGGCAGGGCTTCGGCTGGAAGGATTACTCCCCCAACCGCCTGCTTCGCTAACTGGCGAACGAACAATTCCAGTATGACCTCCTTTCAGATCATCAGATCAGCCAAACTTCCTGGCGCACCAGAGTCCGCAGAGAATTTTTCTCTTTTTTTACCTTTATACTTTTAACCCTTTGCCTTTACCTGGCTGCCGGCTACTGGCTCCTGGCTACTGCTTTCAGCTATTTTTTGCTTGACAAAATATTGGGGAGCGGTATAATTTCTAAAAATTCAAGGAGGGCAAAAAATTTTTTAATAATCTCAAATTTAATGACCGGATCTGACATTAACATCGGTTATAATCAATCGCAAAAGGGGTAAGCTAATGGCTTTATATAAAGAGAAGTGGTGGATTAAGTGGCCTGGATTCAGGTTTGCAAAACAGGCTATGGGATTCCATTTGACAGGGTTGGCAAAATGCGCTCAAATAGTGTTCAAGAAACCGGGTGCGGTACAGAATGAACCTAGCTTTTAAGAATATTATGAAATCCTATTAAGGAGAGGAGTAATATGTCAACGATAATTTTTCGCGTTCAAGACTTAATCAATGAAATTGAAAAAGCATTTGAGTCAGATAAAACTCGTGGCTTAACCATAGCAAAAAGAGAGAATTGGATTGACGAAAAGCCTGCTCGTAAAAGCGAACTGCCTCAGAGTGTCTTGAAAAAAATTCCTGAAAATGTTATTAACATTATCAATAGCAAATACAGCGGATCCACATCTTTTGATGTTCGGAAGGATTGTTTTTCTCATCAAGTAGAAGCATTGAAATTCATTTTTCAAGGTAAAAATGTCGCTATTACTACACCTACAGCTAGTGGCAAGAGTTTGTGTTATCAAATTCCAATCCTGAGTGAAATGTTCAAATCTGATGTTTCTACTGCGCTCCTCATATTTCCAACGAAAGCTTTAGGTGTTGATCAAATTGATAGCTATGTCAACTTTGGTAAGTACGAGCAAGATTGGCCACTTCATAAAATCGACCTCGATGGAAGAACTATTTATGCGGGTGAATATACTGGAGATGTTAAAGAGCCGTGTGATCAAGGAAAAGTTAGGAAGTATTCCAGAATTTTAATCACAAATCCGGATTCCATTCATGCTAAGATTCTTCCTTATCCTCAAGCGACGAAGCGGATATTAGCTTTTAAATCACCTGCCGAAAAAGAATCTAATTATTCATTTGAAAGATTCTTCAAGTATTTAAGATATGTCGTGCTTGATGAGATTCATGTATATCGTGGAGTATTTGGAGCAAATGTAGCTTATTTGATGCGAAGGCTTCGCCTCTTTTGTGAAAAGTTAGACAATACCAGGCTACAATTCATTTGTTGCTCAGCAACCATCAATAATCCAGAAGAACATGCCAGAAACCTTTTTGGCGTTCCGTTTAAAGTTATAAAAGAAGATGGAGCGCCAAAGTATCGGAAAGGCTTCCTTCTTTGGAATCCGCCTAAAAAGTCAAAGGGTGGAGATGATCGCCGTGAAGCAACCAGTGATGCACTTGAAATTTTAGAAAAAGTAATTGCTAAATCGAAGTTCCCCGTACAGACAATCTCTTTTCTGCGATCTGTCAAGTTAACGAATAGCTTTGATAATAAGCTTCGGGGCATGCTTGAGCGTGTCCATTCACCATACAGAGGCAAGACTACAGCATTCTCCAACCCACTGCTTTATAATGAAAAAAGAGAAATCCAGAAACAAATCAAATCAGGTGATATATTATTTATCAGCGCTACAAGCGCATTAGAGTTGGGAATAGATATTGGCGATTTAACATGTTGTATCCTTGTTGGATATCCCGGAAATATCTCAAGCACAATTCAGAGAGCGGGTAGGGTTGGACGGATAGGTGAATCGGTTATTATTCTCATCCTTAATGATGAAACTCTTGAACAATATTTCGCAAACTATCCTGAAGTCTTCTTTAAACTTTTAGAGAATCCAGGCGAAGTTAAAATTCCGATGGGTAATAAATACTTATTGGCTTGGCATCTCAAATGTGCTTTGTGGGAGAGTAAAACACTTGGTGGATACTCAGATAACGACTATCAAAAATATTTTGATGTAGAAGATATTCTAAATTTATTTAAGGAGTTAGGAGAAGAAGGTAAGTTGTTTAAGGAAAATCGTATTTATTGGATAGCAAAAGGTTGTGGAGAGAGTCACAATACTCTACATGGCAAAGGTATCAGAATCCCAATTTCTAATATAGAATTTTCTGTTAAAGATAAGAAAACAGGATATGAAATTGCTAAAATTGATTATTATCGGTCTGGCCTCTTTTTCCACGAAGGTGCTATTTGGCTACAAAACGGAAAGTACTACCAAGTTACTAAATATAGCAGACCCGAAGCACTCATTGAAGTCGAGCACCTCCTTGATGATCCAGGCTATGAGACGCAAGCCATTCCACGGCATACTGTTAAAATCATAAAAGAACGCTTCAAATCCAAAGGTAGTAATATGGTGAGTCTCCATTATGGTGATGTAACAAATACACGATCTATTAATATTTTCCTCAAGAAACCATTAAAAGAAAAATCGAAGGTTGAGGTTGGAATTATCAGCTCGGTTGAGGCAATCGAATATGATACTACAGCGACATGGATTGCTTTTAATGATCAATTCGTCAAGAGCATCTATAGCGAAGTAGGTTCTAATACAAGTGAAGACTGTAATAAACTATTTGAAACAGGACTTCACGGCTTGGCACTTCTCTTGACATCCGCAATTCCAATTCTTACAGAATGCGACAGATATGATATTAGTTCTCAGGCGTTTGTTCCGCACAGAGATTCAGGAAAACCCACTCTCTTTTTACTTGATACTTTCCATGGTGGTGTTGATTTGTCTAAAGAAGTCTTTGAGCAGTTTTCTCGGCTAATTAGCTTGTGTGAGAAGATGCTCGATATGCCTGAGAAATTGGTAACATTCTTTATTTCTGAAGAGAAAATCAAGGAAATTGAAAAAGGGGGAAAGACACCGAAACCTGAAAGTTTGGGTGAACCGGTCGTAGTGGATAAAGAGATAGTGAAAAGAATTATCACCCACATTAAGAGGAATTTAATATGAATATTATTAGACCTTCGTGGGAAAGTCTCGAATCTATATTTAATGAAGAAATAACTTGGGTCTTTATTTCATCACCTTGGTTTTCATCTGAGGGAATTGAAAAGTTAAATAATCTATTTTCAGATGAAAAGCTCAAAATAATCAATGAGATGGAGATTTGGTTTAGAATGAACATAGAAGATTTTATGTTGCGAACAACAGATTATAATGCTTTGCTTTTATTTGCTGAAAGAATTCATAAAAGGCTAAAAGCTGATAAATTTAAATTATATGAATCTAGCGATTTGCATGCTAAAATCTATGCAAGCAATAAAAAAATTCTTATTACTTCTGCTAATCTAACAAAGAATGGATTTGTGAATAACATTGAAGTTGGGATTGAGATATTATTATTTCCTCAATTAAAGAGTGATCTTGATAGTTTTCTAAAAGAACAACGCAAATATCTAGAGAAAATATCAATAGCAAAATTGAAAAAGATAGTTAAAAAGCTTAATACAAAAACATTCTTCAGCTATCGAAAAGAAGTATTGGAAAATGTAGAAAAGGCACAAAAGGAAATGTCTCTTTTAAGTTTGGAGGATAGATTTCCGCCCCATTCTGAATTTCCACTTAGATGAGTTATAGTTTTGAACTTGCTTATGATTAATAATTAGAAGAAGGTGCTGTTTCCTATAACACCACGGGGGTCTAACCACGGGGGTCGGGTCTAAAGTTTAAAGTTAAGCGGATTGGTGTTTTAAAATATATTTAAATATACTTAGTTGTCAGCAGACAAGAGTGGGACATCCTCCTCCGCCGAAGCAGCCTTCGGCTACGAAGGCCGGACGCGTGTCCAGCGGCCCGATTTTTTTGCGGTCATTGTGCTCTTGGCGGTGAAGAGTTATTTCTTGGTGATCTTCTCTAAAATTTCATCCGCGATTTTGCGAAACAGCTCTTTGAGAGCCTTTACCTCCAGGGCCTTGATCATCTCCACTGGCCAGCGCTCAAGCTGGTCCGGGAGTTTTTGAGCCTTTTCCAGCCAGGCCGCCATCCAGTAGAGGTCATAGCCCTGGTCTTTTTTCTTCGCATACTCGCTCAATTCCCAGAAGTCAATTTTTTCCTCGGTCAAAATAAAATACAAATCCACGGCATCTCTTGCCTCCGCCCTTCCATAAAAGGCCAGGAATTTATCCGTGATCAAATCCAGGTAATTGTTCACGATCAGGTTTTTGATTTTAACCGGTTCCGAGAAACGGAACGGACTTTCATAAGCCAGATGAATTTTGACCTTTTCCTTCTCAAGGCCTGCTTCCACTTCGGCAAAGGTCTCAAATCTTCTTGGAACCCGGATGGAGCAGAATTCCGCAAATTTCTTTTCCAGGTTTCGGGAAAACTCTAAAATAAGGTCCTCCCGGCCGGTGATAAAATCCAGGTCAAAAGATTTCCGATGTCCGAGATAAAATTCCGAGAGCGCGTTTCCGCCGGAAAGGCAAAAAAAGTCCGATTGCCTCAAATCAAAAAAGGCTTCCAAAATCTTCTTCTGTCCGGAACTGAGGATTCCGGCCGGCTCCGGCTTTTTATTGATGATGGGCAAAATACCTCTCCCATAACCGGCACAATTCTTCGGGAAGATTTAGCTCCGGCAACAGTTTCCTCACCTCTTCCGGGTACAGCTCCGCAATATCCTCGGCAAGACCGTTGGTCAGCACCTGTTGAATATACCACTGTTTCTGCCAGGGATCGGACAGGTCAATTTCTTCCTTAGACCAGACAATGTATCTTTTCGGCTTGATCTTCATCAGGATAAATATAACATTGCTCCGGGAGGATTACAATTTAAAAGCGCGTCAAGCGGGTGGGGACTAAAGTTTGAAGATAAGCAGATTGGCATTTTCAGATAGATTTAAATATGCATATTTGCCAGCAGACAAGAGTGTCTGCGCCTCAAGAATCGCGGCGGCAAGGCGCTCGCACATTCAAAGCAAAAAGGCAAAAGTAAAAATTTCTTTGCGGACTTTGCGGTGAAGATTGAATTATGCCGGACCATCCTACGCTATCCTCTGTGGCTGAAGCTATAGAGGACAAGAAGCTACGGAAGGCAAGCAAGAGTGTCCGGCCCCCTGGAAGAGTGCCTGCGCCAGACCTTTTCTTCAGTCATCTGCTCTTCTCTGCCATCTTGTCCAGTTTATCCACCAGAAGGTCTATCTGCTCTTTTTCATTCATTTCCGTGGCTGCGATCAAAAGCGAGTCGGCCATTTGCGGGAAGTGATGCTTTAAAGGAACCCCGGCGAGAATTTTTTCCTTTGCCAACTCCTTGACCGCGGCTTCGGCGTCGGTTCCAACCTGGACCGTCATCTCGTTGAAGATCGGCGCGCGGAACCGGAGCTTGAGATTTTTGCTTCGGGAAATTTTCTCGCGCAAATAGTTCGCGCGCTCCAAATTGGTTTTCGCGAGCCGGACCAATCCCTGCTTTCCCAGGAGGGAAAGATAAATAACCGCGGAGAGTGCCATTAAGCTGTGGTTGGTGCAGATATTGGAAGTGGCCTTGGCCCGGCGGATGTGTTGTTCCCGCGTGGCAAGCGTGAGCACGAACCCTCTCCGGCCTTCCGCGTCTTTGGTCTCTCCCACCAACCTTCCCGGCATCCGGCGCACCCAATCCATTTTGGCGGCGAAAAATCCCAGGAGCGGTCCGCCAAAGCCCGAATGAATGCCGAAGCTCTGCCCCTCTCCGGCAACAATTCCCGCGCCGAAACTTCCCGGCGGCTCCAGGATCGCGAGCGAGAGCGCCTCTACAACCACCACGATCAGGATCCATCCCTTTTCCTTCACCAGGCCGGCAATCGCTTCCATATCTTCCAGGCATCCGAAATAATTCGGATGCTGAACCACCAGGCAATAGCCATCGTCTATTTTCTTCAGCGCGTCCAGGTCCAATTGGCCGTTGCTTGTGAGCGGAACCTGCTTGCGCTCAAATTTGGGCAGGGCAAGCCCTGCCCCTACTCCTTCCAGATGTCTGGTGTAGGTCTCAATCACCCGGCAATAGTGCGGATGCAGTCCTTGCGAGATAAGAATTGATCCCTTTGGATTCTTGCCGGCCCGGAGCGACATCAAAACCGCCTCCGCCGCGGCCTCGCCTCCGTCATACATTGAGGCATTGGCAACCTCCATTCCGGTCAATTCGGAAATCATTGTCTGGAACTCAAAAATGGCCTGGAGCGTGCCCTGGCTCGCTTCGGGCTGGTAGGGAGTGTAAGCAGTGGAAAACTCGGAGCGGGAAAGGAGATAGTCAACCGCTTTCGGAACATAATGTTGATAAACCCCGCCCCCGGCAAAGCAGATGATGCCCGAGCCGGCTTGATTCTTTTGCGCCAGATTTTTCAGCGCCTGCTCAACCTTCGGCTCCGGAATTCCCCGCGGCAGATTCAACTCTTTTTTCAGCCGGAGGGATTCCGGGATTTGCCGGAACAAATCCTCTATGCTTTTGGCGCCGATCTCCGAAAGCATCTCCCGGATTTCATCATCAGTATGGGGCGAATAAAAAGCCATTGTTCAATCCTTTTTACATTTTTCCCGGAGAAAAGGCAAAGGAACCACTTGCGATTTTTTATCCTCGCCTCTGATCTCAACCCGCAATTCCTTGCCGATTTCCGCGAACCCGGTTTCAACATATCCCATTGCAATCGGGTTTTGCAGGCAGGGGGTCTTGGTGCCGCTGGTTACCTTCCCGATCACCCTGCCCTCGGCCTTGATCGGGTATCCGTCCCGCGCAATTCCCTTGTCAATCATCTTCAAGCCGATCCGTTTTTTCCCGACGCCCAGCACGCGCTGTTTTTCCAGCACTTCCTTGCCAATAAAGTTTTTGCCCCATCCCACAATCCAGGCAAGGTCTGCTTCCAGCGGCGTGGTCTGTTCCGAAATGTCGTGTCCGTGAAGCGGGAATCCCATCTCCAGCCTCAGCGTGTCCCGGGCGCCGAGTCCGCAGGGCTGAATCCCCTCCGGCTTTCCTTGCTCCAGCAAGGCGGACCAGACCCGGCCGGCTTTTTCCGCCGGACAAAAAATCTCCACGCCGTCCTCGCCAGTGTAGCCGGTTCTGCCGATGATACATTTTTGATCCAGAACCTCGGTCTGAACAAAGGCAAACCTGCCGATCTTTTCCGCATCTGGAAAAAGCCGGGAAAAAACCGTCATTGCCTTGGGTCCCTGAACCGCGATCTGGGCATATTCCCCGGATTGGTTTAATATTTCAATCTTCGCCATTGATTTCTGGTCCAAAAGCCACTGAAAATCCTTGTCCGCATTCGCCGCGTTGACGCAGATGAACAACTCAGTCGCGCTGATCCGGTAAACAATCACATCGTCAATGATCCCGGCCTCAAAATTCAAAAACGCGCCATACTGCGCCTTGCCGTCCGGGATTTTCATCAGGTCGTTGCAGAACACACGCTGGACAAAATTGATTGCATCCGGCCCGAGGATCCTGAGCTCGCCCATATGACTGGTGTCAAAAATCCCCGCTTTCTCCCGAACCGCCAGGTGCTCTTCTTTGATCCCGGCAAAATACACCGGAAGCTCCCAGCCGGCAAAATCAACCAGACGCGCCGAGTCCTGATAAGCAGGATATAACGGAGTCCGCTTCAATCCTTCCAAACTCATCTCTTGCCACTCCACTCCCTGAATTCGCGCCATATTATAAGCTGATTACGCTGGTGAGCCAAACCGGACGAGGAGAGATTCTGAAGATTCTTTTATTATATGAAGATAACCAAAATCCGAGCAAAGTCCAGATGGCTAAACCCATTTAGAATAGAGCCAGGGCGATTTTTATGCATTGGTCCAATTGCGCCTGCAGCTCGGGAGTGACTTTTCCAAGTCTCCGCAGAATCAGGGTTCGCTTGATGGTGAGCAACTTAGACATTCTGAACACCGAGGCCTGATGTAATCCCGTGGAGGCAAAATCCGGATTCCCCGGGGTGAGGATAAAATTGCTTTTCTCGGATTCCGCTTTCCCAATCACTGAGGAGATAAAAGCGACAATGAGATCTTCGGCTTGCGGATCGGCAGAAACAATCAATGCGGGGCGAACTTTGGTCGCGGTTTGATCGGTGAAGGGAAACGGAACCAGGACAATATCTCCTCGGCGCAATAGTTTTTCGGACATTCTATACGGGCTCGCCGTCTTCGGCAGTGTAAATGTCCTCGCCCGGCTCGGAAAGGAAATCAAAACTTTTTCCCGCCTGGGCGATTTTCAGTATTTCCTCGGAGTCAATCTCATCTTTGATGATAATAATCTCCACCTGCTCGTGCTCTCCGAGATCAAGCGGAGAGAGCGGCTTGAGCACGCCGTTTTCATAAATCGCTTTGATCGGATCAGTCATTTCATCTCACCTTTTTATCTATTTTTATGATAGAGGATCAATAATCCACTGTCAATTGATATGATGAAATCCCCGGACCAGATTCCAAAAACATTCCCTGCTTTTTATTTCAACTCCGGCAGATATTGTTTAAGCATTTTTTTGACCGGCTTAAATTCCGGGAAGCGGTCCAGGTAGGACAACACAGTAGCCAGCAGCCAGGGGATACAAATCACTTGAGTTCGGGCAAGTGGGTTTGAAGCATGTGCTTGACCGGCGCGAATTCGGGAAAACGATCCAAGTAAGTTCCGAGAACAATATATTCCGCGGGCTGGAATTTGAGATATTCGGGCTTGTGCTTGACCATGGCGAGGAAATAGAACCGACCCACAATCTTGAAGGCGCGGTGGAGCACGCAGAGGTCAAAAACGCGGCGAAACCCCTTGAAATCCAGGGGCTGATAGCCCTGCTCGGAAAGACGCTGGAAATGGTAAACGATGATGTGCTCAATCAAGGCGTCGCCCAGGATCAGGGAGGTGTCCCGGTCGTAAAGCAGGGACGCCAGGTCGTAAGGATAGGGCGCCATGAGCGCATCCTGGAAATCAATCACCCGGATCCGGCCGTGTTTGATCATCAGATTATCTATATGATAATCGCGGTGGTTGAGGATATAGGGCGCGGACAAAAGGTCAGTGACGATTTTCTTAAAGCAATCGTCCAGCATTCTGGAGTCGGAATCCTGGAGCGCGGGTCCGAGCCGTTTGTCCAGGGCCCATTCCCGGAAATGATCCAGCTCCCAGCGCAATAATTTCGGATTAAACCGCATCCGGAAGCCGAGGAAGTTGGGATCGGCGCAGGAGCCTGCTCCGAGTTGAAGCCGGATCAATTCATCAACCGCCCGCTCCAGCAAATTGAATCTCTGCGCCTGATCCGCGGAATTGAGCGCGTCTCTGAGCAGGGTGTCTCCCAGGTCTTCCAGGTAGATCAGGCCCGCTGCCGGGTTCCAGTGGTATAACTCCGGAACTGAAACCCCGCATTTGCGAAAATGCTTGAGAACATTCAAAAACGGAAGCTCGGTGATCTCAAACCCCTCCTCCACCACCTCCTCAATCCCCTGCTTCGGATCCAGATCCCGGAGAATCATTATCATCAACGAATCCGGAAAAGCGCCGGCGCGGGAATTGAGGATCAGCCGTAAATACCCGCGATTGGAAGCGCCCCCGGGAAGGCCGGCCAATTCAAAATTCGGTTGGGAGCCGATCAATTGAGCCAGGTCTTGTAAAAGCGCGGGATAAATCCGCTCCGGATCCAGCTCCAGTCGTTTGCAGACCTCTTGCCAGTTTAAAGATAGACCTTTAGTCATCATTTGCCGGAGGCCTCCGCGGAACAATTGCGCTTCATATTCTGGGTGAAATAAGCTGAGGCGCTGTTTCCGACCCGCGAGTATATTTGTCCGGCTTCCTGACACCGGCCCTGAAGAGCATAAAGCGCGCCCAGGTTATTGAGCGCCCGGGAAAATCTCGGCTCAATCTCCAAAGCCTTCTGATACTCGGCAATGGCCCGGTCCGGGTCCGCGCTCTTCTCCAGGACTGACCCCAGATCCGTATGAAAAGCCGGATCCTCCGGCATCAGCCGCACGCTTTCCTGATACGCCTTGATCGCCTCCTCCGGATTTCCCATCTTTTGGTACATCAGCCCGAGATTATGATAAGAAGACGCATCCGCGGGATCAATCCTGATTGCCAGCTTGAGATGATGAATCGCCGAGGTTTGATCCCCCTCCTGAAAAAACTTCTTGGCGAGATTAAGATGAGGGCGATGCTTCAACGGGGCCTTGCTCACCGTATCCAGCCAGAGTAATGTATCGTCCCGGTAAACATCGCTTCTCTGAAAGGCGGTGACCGAATAGAGAAACAAGACGCTGGAAAGCAAGCCCGGGATCAACAGTTTTCCCGGCCGGGAATTCTCTCCCAGGCCGGTTCGCGCCTTTTGAAAAACCCATCCCGCCCAGAGACAAAATCCCGCGCTGGGCAAATATAAAAAGTGTTGCATTGCCAGGTCCTGGATCTGGAAAAGATTGGACACCGGCAACAGGGAAACATAAAACCAGAGAATGCCCAAGCCGAGTAAAGGAGACCGAACCAGCGCCGCGATCCCGATGGATAAAACCAAAAGCGTGCTCAGGATGCTGACGATTAAAAATGGATCGGTCCAGGCCGGCGAGGCGGATAGATTGCATTCAAAGCAAAGATAAACCGGGTATAAAGTCGTTTTCAGGTAATAGAAAAAAATCTTGAAAACCGTGGCCAGGCGCGAAACATCCGCCTGTCCCGCGGGATACCAGTCCAGGGGCTTGATCAGCTCGTAGCCGACCGCAAACCCCAAAATGCGGGACCGGATCAGGAGATAAAGCGGGATCAGCGCGAAATAACCGGAGTAAATCAGGACCTGGCCGGGCTTGAGTAAATGCCTGAATCCCCGCTTGCGGCCGAATTCGGAAAGAATCAGCAGGATGGGCAGAACCGCGGAGACTTCCTTCGCCAGCAGACCAAGAAAAAAAATCGCCGCCGATAAGGCCAGCGCCATTACTTTCCAGAAAACAGGTTTATGCTCCGCCCAGAAATAAAGGTATAAGGCCGAGAGGCAGAAGAATGCGGCCAGCACATCGGTTCTTCCGGCGATCCAGATCACGGACTGAGTATGGGCAGGATGCGCGGCGAAGAGGAGGCCGGAAACCGCGCCGATGAAACGGTCCGCGGCCAGCCGGGAGAAAAGGAAAAAGATTAAAACCGAGCAGAAAATGTGAAGCGCCAGGTTGGTCAAATGGTATCCCCAGGCCTGATCCTTATATATTTTGTAGTCCAAGAAATATGTCAGGGTCACCAGCGGACGGTAAAAAGCGCTTTTCACCTCGGCGCCGGGCCAGAACGATCGGGTGAAAATATCCGCGATAGAATTATTCCTGGTTACCACCGGATTTTCCAGGATCAGATTCCGGTCATCAATGATAAATCCGGCTCGCAAAGCTCCCGAATAAACCACCAGAGCCAGTGCCGAGATCAGGAGCGCCAGGCCGAGGTTGAGCAGGATCGCATTTTTGGACACGGCTGTTCTCGGCGCAACCGGCTTCTTTCCCGGTTCCTGCAACCCGGCCTTGCGAATCGCCTCCAAAACCTCCTGCTCCTCAAGATTTAATTTCTTCGCCAGCTTCTTCGCCGACCAGGCGGGATAATGCGCTTTGATATATTGCCTATTTTTCCTGGATACCGGCATCGGCTTGCTGATATAATTTACAATAATGACGGGAAATAATACAATCCGCCGCCACAGGGGGGCAGGCCTTATAGAAATTATGAATGATGAATTATGAATTATGAAAACGCCCTTGCCCCTTGAATTTCTAATTGTTCCGAGTTCCGGGTTCCGGGTTCCGAGTTAAAAACCTCAGAAACCAAGAAACCTCAGAAACCGAGAAACCCAAAAGTTCATCCTTTCCCCTTGCTACTTGCCCCTTGATCCTGAAGAATTCGTTTACTAATCTTAAACAAATCACGAATTTTTCCAAGTCCTTGAAATTCCAGCACAAAAATTTTTTTGTTTAACATTACTTAAAAAAAGTTCCCAGGCCGATTTTTTCGGATTTCTCTTGAAAATCATAAAGTTAATTGAGCTAATTATAGGTTTTTTTAGGGGACGATTTTCGTACTTATAGGGGGACCTCGCGTTTTGCCGGGCAAAACGCGAAGGTTTAAAGGTTGAAAGGTGAAAGGTTGAAAGGTTGAATTCTAATTCCCAACCCCCAACCCCCAGTTCTTTTACATCATCGTTCAATCCCCGCAAGAGCGGGGAAAGACCCATCCGGCTGGATGATCGCGGCGACAACTCATGTGCTCATCGTCATCACGCGCGGCAGAGCCAAGGTAACGGCGGGGAAAGGTTAAATGGTAAAGGTGTAAATGGTAAAAGGAATTC
>Ga0315277_10009384_pt1 | contig 12504 bp, 9 predicted proteins | sample YL17G05_15_MG_FD_203695 | JGI IMG/M metagenome (GOLD analysis project Ga0315277, IMG submission 203695) | Sediment microbial communities from Yellowstone Lake, YNP, Wyoming, USA - YL17G05_15 | ecosystem: Environmental > Aquatic > Freshwater > Lake > Sediment | place: USA: Wyoming | collected... | reverse complement strand
GGGCCAGTTCCTGGGCGGCCACCCGATGGCGGGCAAGGAGACGCGCGGCGTGGCGGCGGCGGAGGCGGCGCTGTTCGAAGGCCGCACGTACGTGTTGACGCCGGTGGATGAGGCGCAGCTTGAGACGCCGGCCGCGCGCGAGTTCCGAAGCTGGCTGGACCGCATCGGCGCGGTGACGCTGGTCATGGACGCGAGTGTGCACGACCGCACGGTCGCGCTCACTTCCCACTTGCCGCAACTGGCTTCCACGGCCCTGGCCGCGATGCTGGCGTCGCGGCTGGAAGAGAACCTCCGGCGCGCTGCGGGGCCGGGCCTGGTCGACATGACGCGCCTGGCGATGAGTCCCTACGACGTCTGGCGCGACATCCTCGAGACCAACAGCGGCCCCGTCGGCGAGGCGCTGGATGCTTACATCGAGGCGCTGGAAACCTTGCGGGGCGACCTCAAAGATCACTTCGCCGGCGCCGGCGCCTTCGCCGCCGCCCTGCGGCGCAAAAAGGCGCCGGACTCCTCCGAGTAGCACAGCCTTCAGGCTGTGTGGCCATGCTACCTGACACAGCCTAAAGGCTGTGCTACCAGTTAGAACATCAACCGCAGCGAAAGCTGGATCTTGCGCGGGTCGCGAGTGCCGGTGAAGGCTCCGAAATTCGCGTTGATCTGCTGGAGGGCGGGGTTGAAGCGGGCGGTGGTGTCGTAGCCGCTGAACTCGGTGTGGTTCCAGAGGTTGTAGAATTCGCCGCGGAGCTGGAAGTACCTCTGCTCCCCCTTCCACGGGATGCGCTTGGAAATACTGAGGTCCCAGTTGTTCCACGACGGATTGCGAAGGTAGCCGAGGCCGGCATTGCCGAACGAGCGTTGCGGCGTTCGCGCGAACGCATCGGTGTTGAAGTTCTTGAAGAACGTCCGCTGGCTCTTGGGCAGGTTTGGATCGCCGACCAGGGTGATGCGAGCGCCTTCAGCCGAGCCGGTGATATTCTGCCCGTCGGAAGTGCTGAAGCCCGGTGAAATCGGCGTGCCGGTCATGAACGTGGTGATGCCGGAGAGTTGCCAACTGTCGGTAACGACGCCGAGAATCTTGTTGTTGAGCTTCTTGCCCAACCCCGGCACCTCCCAGTTGTAATTGAGCACCAGCATGTGGCGGATATCGAAGCTCAGCGGGCCGTAGTTGTATGTGCGCATTGGGAAGTACATGCTCACACCGCCGAAGTCGGCGGCTGCAACGCCTAGCGTCTTGGCCCAGGTATAGGATACCCCGTACTGAAGCCCGTTGGTCATGCGCCGGTTGGCGGAGACCTGGAGCCCGTGGTAATTCGAGGTGCCGTCGAAGGTGCGCATGTTGATGTTGCCCATTCCCAGATACGGCCGAAGGTAGTTGTCCGGCAACGGGCTGTTGGTGGTCGAGTCGATGTTCTTCGGATCGAACTGGGCGTACATCGAAATCGAATTGATGTTGCGCTGAATGATCAGATGCCGCGCCAGGCTGCCGACGTAGGAGACATCGATCACCGAGCGGAAGCCGAGCTCGCGCTGCACCCCCAGGCTGAAGTTCATCGTCGTGGGCAGGTTTTGCTTGGCGCTCTCAACCACCGTCACTCCGGGCGGTCCCACCACGCCGGTGGCCTGGAGGAAGGTATCCAGGTTCCCGAAGGAGACCGAGGGGTTGTAGGACACCGGTGGCTGGCCCACCGTGCCGGAGTAGACGTTGCCCTGCGGGCGGTCATAGAACATGCCGAATCCGCCGCGGATAGCGGTCTTGCCGTTGCCCCGCGGGTCGTAGGCGAAACCGATGCGGGGAGCCACCGAGAAGGGCGTCGTATACAGGCCGTCGGGAGCTCCCTTGCCGCCGATGGCCATGCCCGGCGCGTAGTTGCCGGAACCCGGCACGAACAGCCCGATGTAGGTCACCGGGGCAAAACGGCCGGTGGTGGGATCGACGGCGCCGCGCTTGTTGGTGGCTGGATCCATGGCCGGCCGGTACATCACGGCGGCGGTCTTCGGGTCGTAGGTCGAAGGGATGAACGTGGTCAGAAACTGCCGGATATCGTGCGTGGCCGGAGAGGAGTAGAAGCGGATGCCGACTTCCAGGTTCAGCCGCTTGGAGGTCTTCCAGGAGTCCTGGACATAGAACTCGGTCTGCGTGTAGCGGTACAGCGAATAGGTCCGCATGCTGGCTTCCGAGTAGGAGTTGAAGTTCCCCAGCAAGGCGTTCGAGAAGGCGTAGTTGGAGTCGAACGGATTGTTGGTGTTGCGGCCGAAGTCGAACGAGCCGCGGGTGTTGGCGCTGCCCACTTCGTCCTTGCGCATGCGCTCGATGTAGATGCCGGCCTTCAGCGTGTGGGTGCCCAGGACTTTGGTGACGTTGTCGATCCAGGAGAACACGGGGTTCTCGTTGGTGTAGGGAATGTTGCCGATGCCGCCGTTGATGGCGCTCGCCACGCCGCCGAAAGTCACGTCCGGAACGGCGCCGGATTCGTTGCCCCCCGGGTACCACTGGCCGATGTTGCCCATCTTGCTGCGCGCGATCCGGTCGGGATCGGTGGGATTGAAGGTCTGGCCTCGCGTGCTCGCGCCCATGGTGAACTCGTTCACCAGCGTCGGGCTGAAGGTCTTGGCGATGTGCAACAGGACGCCGCGCCCGCGCTGCGGGCGGAGCGTGTTGTACATGTCGAAGTTGTGGTTGCCGGCAGTCCAGTTGAGGTAGGGGTGGTTCTCGTCGTCATTGTCGCGGGTACCGCGGAAATAGGCGTTCAGCGTCGGGCTGATGTTGTAGTCGATGCGGAACAGGTCTTCGCGCCGCGGGAAGGCGCCGCTGACGTTGGCGCGGTAGTTGCGCGAGTAACGCAGCGCTGGATCGGCTTCCGTGTAGTTGGGCAGCGGGAAGAAGTTCAGAATGGTCTGGCCCATCTTGTTGATGCGCGCTGCCGGAATCACGTTTCCCGGGAACTGCGCGCCGGTATTGGGATCCTTAATCGCGATCACGGCGCCGTTCACGTCGCGGGTCTGCGAGAAATCGCCGGCGCGCTCGAGCGCCGTTGGCGTGGTGACGAACTGCGTCCCGGGATAGCTGCGCCGGCGCACGAACTCCTGCGACCAGAAGAAGAACAGCTTGTCCTTGTTCTTGTTGAAGCCCCCGCCGTAGACCGGGCCGCCGATCGTGTAACCGAAATTCTGGATGCGCTCGACGGGCCGGACCGTGCCGGTCCGGTTGCGGAAGAAGCTGTTGGCATACAACCCCTCATGGCGGTAGAACCAATAGCCGCTGCCGTGGAAGTCCTGCGTGCCGCTCTTGGTGGTGACGTTGATGGTGCCCGCGCTGCTGCGTCCGTATTCGGCCTGGTAGTTGCTGGTGAGCACCGTTATCTCGGCGACCGCGTCCATGTTGGGCTGGACGTGCGAGCCGCTGTTGGAGCCGGTGTCGGTGTTCTGCACACCGTCCAGCGAGAAGTTAATGGAAGTCGGGCGGCCGCCGTTGATGTGCACGCCTCCGGCGCCGGGGCCCTTGGAGACGTCGCGCGCCTGCATGTTCTCGTCATAGATGCCGGGCAGAGTGGCGATCAGCGCCACGAAGTCGCGCCCCCGGATGGCCGTGTTGAGCAACTGCGTGCCGGTCACCAGCCCGGCGCGCTCGCTCGAAGCCGTCTGCACGGGCGTGACTTCCGCCGTCACTTCGACTCTTTCCTGCACCTGGCCCACCTGCATCATGATTTCACCCAACGAGCGGCGCTCGTTCATGGTGACGGTGACGTCCTTGGTCTGGTGCGACCGGAAGCCGGCCACCGACACCTCCACGGTGTAGGTGCCGGGCAAAACGCTCGGAAACACGAAAATCCCCGAGTCGTTCGATCTCAGGGTCTGCGCGGCCCGCGTCTGTTGATTGGTAAGCGTGATCTGCGCGTTGGGAATCACCGCGCCGGCCGAATCGGTGACCGTGCCGGTGATGAGCGCGCTGATATTCTGAGAAAAAGCTGGAACCGCGAGGCAAAGCGCCAATAGGCACACCGCCGCGCGGAGAAAAGCATTCCTCACCTTGACCACCTCCTCATCTCCCGATACCGGTGTCCGGTATCGGGCTTCTAGCAGTATATCTCCGTTGCGGTCCGGATGGGCGGTACAATCGCTCCGATGGTGAGACTACTCGCTCTGTTGCTTGCGGCGGCCTGCTTCGCAGCCGCTGCGCCGCCGGTTTATGTCGCCCTCTGGTTCGACACCGAAGACTACGTCGAGCCCGCCGCCGATGACGCCGCCCTGCGGTTGGCGAGCGATCTTACGGCGCTGGGCGTTCGCGGAACGTTCAAAATGGTGGCCGAAAAAGCCCGCGCGCTCGAGCGGCGCAGGCGCGCCGATGTCATCCGCGCGCTGGCCCTGCACGACATCGGCTACCACTCGGAGAACCACAGCATGCCGCCCACGCCCGCAGTCTACCTGAACGGTCTGGGCTACTACGAGGGCGCCGCCGAGTTCGAACGGCGCGAAGGGCCTGGCGCCATCGAGGTGCGCCGCATCTTCGGCGTGGTTCCGAGTTGTTACGGGCAGCCGGGCAGTTCCTGGGGGCCGCAAAGCAACCTGGCGCTGCGCAGTATGGGCATCCCCGTGTACCTGGACGAAGGCTCGCAAGTCAGTCTGAACGATCAGCCCTTCTGGTACGGAGGTCTGCTCTATGCGTTCCACATGGGCCCCTTCTCGCTGCGGGCCTCGCTCGATTCAAAAGCGCCCGTGTCCGACGCGCTCAAGGAGTTCGACCGGGCCGCCTCCGAACTCGAGCGCCGGGGCGGGGGCCTGATCAGCACTTACTATCACCCGACGGAATTCGTTACCACCGAATTCTGGGACGCTGTGAACTTCCCGCGCGGCGCCGGCCGTGAGCCGTCGCAATGGCAAATGCCCCGGCGCCGCACTCCGGAGGACTCCGAGCGCTGCTACGGTGTGCTGCGCGCGTGGGTTGCGCACGCCAAAGGGCGGCCCGGCGTGCGGTTCGTAACCGCGCGCGAGCTGGCCCAGATCTACGCGAGTTCCGATCCGCCGCCCGTGGAACCCGCCGGAATCCGCGAACACCTGCGCGGCGGAATTACGTTTCTGGACACTCCCGCCGGCGCGCTGTCGCCGGCCGAGATGGTGCAGGTCCTTCTGGGCATCGAGCCGCGATTCGTCGAAGGGCCGGAAGCGCGCCGCGCATCGACCGCCGAATCCGCGCGCATCCCGCGAGTTGTCTTCGACCGCGCCGGCAAGGACGCCGCCGACTTCATCCGGAAGCGGCGCGCGCTGCCTTCGCGGGTCTGGATCGCGTCACAGTATCTGTCGCTGGCCGATTTCACGGCCACGCTGGCGGGCGACGATGGACGGTCTCCCGAAGTCGAAGTGCGAAAGGGCGCGCTGCTGTTCGAGAGGCACTTTGCCACCGACGCGCGGCGCGCCTTCAGTTGGGCGATCCATCCGGAAGGGTTCAACCCGGTCGAACTGATGGAACTCGGCCGCTTGCAGGGATGGACCCTCAAGCCCGCGCGCCTGCGGTGACGAAGCACTCCCTGACCGTCGCGGCGGCGACGTGAATCAGTTCAGGCGGCCGCCGCTCCACAAGATGGCGCGGCGCACCAACAACCGGTAGGCCGGGTGCAGGTGCGACTTGCGGTCGTGGCCCGGCTGGATGTAGACCACCCGCGACTTCTCGTAGGGGCTGATCCAGCCGACCACCCGGTCGCTCGCCGCGGCGTCCGTCTCCAGCAGCGACTTCGCCTTGGGCGAGATCCACATCTTCTTGTAGGTCTCTTCCCACAGGTGCAGCGGGAACATGCCGGCCGTGATGGGGTGCTTCCCAACCGGGCGCACGATGATGTCCTGGTTCTGTTTGTACTCGGACATCGGGCTGGCGCCTTCGGCCTTGACGAAGTAACGGCCGCCCGAGACCTCCTCGACCCACCAAGGCCAGTTGGCGTGGTCGGCGATGGCGTGGTGCAGCACCACGACGCCCTTGCCGCTTTCGACAAACGCGCGCAGGACTTCCTTCTCCTTGTCGCCGGCCTGCTCGGTGAGGTCGTAAAACACGAGCACGTCCCAGCGCTTGCGGATGTCCCCGTTGAAGGCGACGTTACGCGGCGCAATAAAGGCGCCAATGTCGGGCTGGTCTTCAAACATCGACGCGAACGTGGAGTCATAGGCGTGCCCGCCGGTCACCACCAGCACGCGCAGGGCGTTCGGCTCGCGCCGTTGATACGGGACCTCGGGCGCGACGGTCACGTTGCCGGTCGCCGCCCACTCGGTGGCGCGCGCCACAACCGCGCGAAAGCCCGGCTCGTACATCGCCGCCGCGTCGTGCCCGAGCGTGATGTGCAGCGTGCGGCCCTTGCCGTAAGCCACGGTCCAGATGATGGGCTGATCCTTGCCCGTGCCGCCGATCTTGGGGTCGTCGAAAGCGACGCCAATCACCTTGGATTCGGGCGCCACCGTGAAGTTGTGATACAGCTCGTCGGTGGCCTGGAAGGACTCGCTCATGCCGCGCGCCAGGGGATGCTCGCGGTCGGTGAACCGGACCTGGAAGGTGTGACGCTGGCCGTGGCCGTTCTTGAGCTCGGTCCACCAGGCGCCGATCATCTTGCGCCATTCCGGCCAGATTGGCTCGACGATGCCGGTGGGCTGGAAGCCGGGCGTCTTCACCTCGAAGCCGCCGAAGGCGTAGCTGGCGCCGTGCAAGGCTATCAGCCCCTTGCCCGAGCGCACGAACTTCTCGACGGCCGCTTCCGTTTCGGCGCCCCAGCGCGGGCCGTGATAGTGGACCAGCAGCGCGTCGTAACTCGCCAGCGTCTTCTCCGTTGCGCCGGCGAAGGACTCGGTGGTCCTGACATCGAAGCGGCCGGCGTTTTCGAGCGCGCGCTCGAGCAGTGGAGTTGTCAAGCGCCATTCGTGATCGTTCTCGCCGCTGACGATCAGGACGCGGACGGGCTTTTGCGCCAGAGCGCACGACGCCAGCAAGGCAGCGACGGCAACCATCCTAAACATGCTGAGCACCGATGACCCCGGTCAGATGTTCCAGACTCCGCCGGGCCTGCGCCGGAGTGCCGCATTCCACCGAGAGCACGCCGTCGTAGCCGCCGTTCTTGAGGATATCCACCACCCTGGTCCAGTCGATGACGCCGTCACCGCACGCGCAGCCTACCGGGGTTCCGGTCACTTGGCCGCGTTCGGCGTCGGACTGCTGGACGGAGATGTCCTTGGCGTGAACGTGCACCACCAGCGGCAGGCAGGCCTTTAGTCCCTCGTACGGATCTTCGCCGCCCAGCCAGGCGTTGCCCGTGTCGTAGTTGATTTTGAGCATCGGCGATGGGACCAGCGTGGCCACGCGCAGCAAGCCCGCCGTGGTCTTGGTTATGCTCTGGTGCGGTTCGATGGCGATCCGGACGCCGTAGCGCTCGGCCCAGCGGAGCACCGTGGTGAGCGTGTACTTCATGACCTGGAAGGCCTCGTCCAGGGTCACCCACTCGGGCCGCACGCCCTCGTCGGTGTTGAGCACCGAGACGCCGAGGTCGGAGGCGAAGCGGATCGCCTTGGTCAGGTAGGGAACGGAGATTTCGGGCCGCATAAGCGGGCAATGCGCGCTGAGGCTCGACGCCTTGAGCCCGTGCTTTGCGAGCAGGTCCTTCATTTCGAGCGGGTCGTCGTCCATCGAGAAGGAATGAAAGTAACCCGCTTCGCTCAGCAGCTCGCGGCCGTCGTGGACCAGCGGTTCGACCATCTTGTATCCGATCTCGGCGGCGCGCTCGACTCCCTGGCGGAACGAGCGGTCCTCGCAGCGGATGAATTCCATGTTGAGACTGATGCCGATTGCCATGGTGGGGATTATACAACTCGCGGGCCATGCCAGTCCGACAGGCGTGGTTTACGGCTGCGATCTCGCCCGGGCGTGCCGGCCGCTCCTCCGGAGCGCGAAGTACACGAGCGCGAGCGCGCTATAGTTGCACAGCATAAACCATCGATTCGCCCAAGAGATGCCGTTGAACTGGAAGGAGGAGACCGGCCAGAGGAACGGCGTCGGGAAAAAGCGCAGGCTGTGGCTCGGGATGTCGATCAGGATGTGAAGCAGCCACCCCAGCAGCTCGGGGACCGGACGGCGCGCCACCAGCGCCGCCAGCCCGAACACCAGGGCGAAAACTATCAGGCTATGGCTGACCTGGTAGAGTTGCCAGACCCACTCCGCGTGGTGGGGTGCGCCTCGATGTCCGGTCTGTCCGTAACTGGAGACGCCGGCAAGCCGCAGGTAGATCTCCTGTGTCATGGGCAGCGTGAAGGCAAACAGATCGGGGAACACTCCCCACCACGCCGTCCAGGCGATCCGAATCCTGGCGCCCGGGATTCTCTTTATCCCGGACGCCATTGCGGCGGCCCATAATCCGTGCGCGAAAGCGTCCATCTCGCCTGCCTTCCCGTCTCTGGTTGAGAATCGACTGCTCAGCCCCGGCACACTTCGCGATAGACCTGCTCGTACTGCGGGATGAGCAGCGAGGTGCAGAAGCGCGTCTGAGTGGTGTGGCGGGCGCCGCCGGAAATCCGCCGGTGGAGCGCGTCGTCGGACAGCAATTCAGCCACGCGCGCGGCATGCGCCGCGATGTCTCCGACCGGTTCCAGGAATCCGTCGACTCCCTCGGTCACCAGTTCGCCGAGACCCCCGGTGCGGGTGGCGACCGGGGGCACGCCGCAGGCCATGCCCTCCAGCGCCGCCAGGCCGAAGGATTCCAGCTCGCTCGGCAACAGCAGCACGTGCGCCAGCGGAATCAGCCGCTCGACGTGGTCCTGCTTGCCGAGGAAGGTCACATGGCTGGCGACGCCGAGATCGTAAGCCAGCTCCTCGGCCGGCATGCGCTCCGGGCCATCGCCCACCATCAGCAGGTGCGCCGGCGCGTGCTTGCGCACCTGGCCGAGGATGCGGATGCAATCGCCCACGCGTTTGACGGGCCGGAAGTTCGAGATGTGGATGAGGAGCTTTTCGCCCGGCGCGAACGTCTGCCCGCGGCGGCCTTCCGGGTTCGGTTGGTAGGTCTCGCAGTTGACGAAATTCAAGATGACCCGGATCGGCTTCTCCAGGCCGAAGACTTCCAGCGTGCGCTGCCGCAGATAGTCGCTCACGGCCGTGACGCCGTCGGACTGCTCGATCGAGAACTTGGTGATGGGGAAGTAGCTGCGGTCGGCGCCGACCAGCGTGATGTCAGTGCCGTGCAGCGTGGTGACGAACGGCAGCCGGCGGTGCTTGGCCAGCATGTCGCGCGCCAGCAGCGCCGAGATCGAATGCGGAATGGCGTAGTGGACGTGCAGCACGTCCAGCTCGTAGCGTTCGGCCACTTCGGCCATGCGGGAGGCGAGCGCGAGCGAATAGGGCGGGTACTGGAACAGCGGGTATGTCGAGACCTCGACCTCGTGATAGTGGATGCGCGGGGTGCCGGGATCGAGCCGGATCGGATTGGCGTAGGTGATGAAATGAACGTCGTGACCGAGATTGGCCAATTCCAGGCCCAGTTCCGTGGCCACGATGCCGCTGCCGCCGTAGGTGGGATAACAGGTGATTCCGATCTTCACAAGGCCAGCGTAACATCACCGGCTAATTCGGGGACAGGCTTCAGCCAGCCCACCCCGATCTGGCCGTTCAGGTTTTCGGCCGGCTGCGGGCGGTCGCCGCCGCCGAACCAGACTCGCACCCCCTCCGGCGTGACCTCCACCTCGGGGTCGCAGACCACGCGCGAGTTCCAAGGCCGATCGCCCGTAATGAACGCGGATTCGGAGACCCGCTCCCACCGGACGCCGTCGCGCGACCGCGCCAGGCCGATGCGGCGGTTCTCCCGGCGGTCGCGGCCGGTGTAGAGCATCCAATACCAGCCATGCGACGCCCATACGGCGGGTTCGCCCAACCCGGTCTCGTCGAAAGCTCCCGGCGCGCCCAGCTCTAGAATCGGATTCGCGCGGAACTTGTGCCACACGACGCCGTCCTTCGAAACAGCCACGCCGAGCCGCTGGCGCCTCGCGCGGTCCATGCCCAGGTAGTAAAGGTAGTACGCATCGCCGGCCCGAACGACATACGGATCGGCGACGGCGCGCTCGTCCCAACTCGCGCGCGGGCCGGTCGCGAGCACCGGCTCGGGCTGCTTGCTCCAATTGCGCCCGTCGCGCGAGCGGGCCAGTCCGACGCGCGCCGGGCGCCCCGCCTGGTACCAGTAGTGGAACTCGTTTCCGTCGAACAGAAGCGTACCGTTGGCGGCGATGTAGTCGCCCTCCCAGGCGGCCGGGCCAGGCGAGAGAACGCGGCCCAGCCTGCTCCACCGGATCCCATCGGAGGACACGGCCAGGCCGGTGTGCCAGGTGCGCCCATCGAATCCCGAGAAGAGATTGAAGTACGTCCCGTCGCGGCGCGCGATGGCAGGATTGAGAGCGTCAACGCCGTCCCAGGCCCCCGGAGCGCCCCGGCCGAGGACCGGCTCCGGCGAGGGCTCCCAACGAAAGGTCACCTTCTGTGGCGGACCCTGCGGAGCCGGGAGCGCAAAGTCCCGGTAACGGCCGCAGCCGGCGGCCACCAGCAAAGCCAGAACCGCCGGGCGGGAGCGGCTCATAGCGGGACGCGGATTCTCAGGCTGGCGCCCCGGCCGGGCCGCGACTCCACCGTCAGGTCGCCGCCCAGTTCGCGGACCCGGCGCTTGATGCTCACCGGGCCCAGGTGCAGCAGATCGAGTTCCTCGAGGCTGAAAGCGCCGCTGAAGGGAAAGCCGCTGCCGTCGTCGTCGATCGAGATCTCGATGCCGCCCGCGCTCCTGGCCACGGCCACCGCCACGCGCGAGGCCTTGGAATGCTTCTGCACGTTGTTCAGCGCCTCGCGGACGATTTGAAGGACTTCCAGCGGCGTTTCCAGATCCTCCGGGAGGGCCATGTCGGCGCCGACGAATGTCGCCGGGATGCCGCTGTCCTTCTGAAAGATCTCCACCAGACGGCGCATCGAGGCGGCCAGGCCGGCGCTTCCTGTTTCCGCCTGCCTCATCCCGCGCACGAAAGCGCGAAGCTCCGTCACCTGGCCGCGGCAGAGGTCCTGAATCTGAGCCAGTTCGTCGCGGGCCGCCTCCAGATTTCGCTCGAGCAGCTTGCGCAGAATCTCCAGGCGCATCTGGAAGCCGATGAAGCTCTGCAACGGGCCGTCGTGGAAATCGGCGGCGATTCGCTGGCGCTCGTCCAGGCGCACGATCTCGGAGAGGGCGCGGTAGTGCACGGATTGCGCCGCGGCGGAGTTCAACCGGTTCCTGAGAAGGGTGACGTAGCGCGCCAGCACCAGGGCGATCGCGCCTCCGGCCAGAACGGCCATCGCGAGAAGCTCCGGGCGGGAAGGAATGACGACCAGCGACAGAGCGGCGCAGGCGACCCCCAGCGCGGCTTCATGCCAACCGCGCAGCAAAGCCGCGTTCAAGACGGTGAAAGCGAACGAAGCGGCGGCCAGCCAGCCGCCGGCCTTATCCTGCGACATCGACAGGACGAAGAAGAACGAGAGATCGGCGACGAACGGAAGCGCCGCCAAACCGGGGCGCCCGGCGCCGATCCGAAACACGGCGGCCACGCTGAAGACCAGATAGAGGCCGGTCAGGTGGAGAGCCGCCCACCCGGTCTCCGCTCCGGCGAAAAACAGGCGCGTGATCGAGCAAACAGAGAGAGCCACACGCGCGATTCCGAAACCGCGCTGCCACGAAAACGGAACGAAAATCGGTTCGCTTTCCACTGCCGGGTGCGCTGGACGCGCCGGAATCGGCTCGCGCTAGCGCCGGTAAAGATACAGCGTGTGGCTCCGGCCTTCACCGTCGTCGTCGATCTGCTCGGTCTTCTCCGCCGTCCAGCCGCTCATCTCGAAGTCGTGCGCCACGATCCGCGCGCCTTTCTTCAACTGCTTTTCCAGGAGCGGCCGTACCTTGTCGTTGGAGGCCGGCAACAGGTAGACGGTAATGAGGTCCGCCGCTGCATAATCCTGTTTCATGATGTCGCCCTGGATAATGCGGGCGCGTTTCTCCAGGCCCAGGCTCTTGATCCGGTCCGTGCTCTGCTTCCACAGGTCGGCGTCGAACTCAACGCCCGTCGCGATGGCGCGGAACTTCTGCGCCGCCATGATCACGATGCGCCCGTCGCCGCTGCCGAGGTCGAACATCCTCTCGCCGGCCTTGAGTTCGCCGAGCTTCAGCATCTTTTCGACAATCGTCTCGGGCGTGGGGTAGTAGGGGGCGAGTTTCTCGACGTCTTTGGCCTGCTGGGCAACCCCCAGCACGCAGGCGGCGGTCAGGGTCAAGACCAAGGTTCTGCGCATCATGACGGCTCTCTCCAGACTCTAAGAGTTTAGCGCACCCGCCGGCGCCCGGTGGGGCAGCCTTTCAGGCTGCGGCCGGGCTGGCCGGGGTGCCCTCTGGGCCGAGCACCCCGCCCGGCCAGTCTCTGCGAGGCCTGGCCGGGGCGCCCTCTGGGCCGGGCACCCCGCCCCGCGGGCTGAAAGCCCGCCCACTTCGA
>Ga0315277_10009383_pt1 | contig 12504 bp, 9 predicted proteins | sample YL17G05_15_MG_FD_203695 | JGI IMG/M metagenome (GOLD analysis project Ga0315277, IMG submission 203695) | Sediment microbial communities from Yellowstone Lake, YNP, Wyoming, USA - YL17G05_15 | ecosystem: Environmental > Aquatic > Freshwater > Lake > Sediment | place: USA: Wyoming | collected... | reverse complement strand
CGTTATAATTCTTATACTGCTTTTCAATATATTCCTGCACGAGATCGGGAATTAGATGCTTGTACCTAAACTGCACGCATGCCACCGTTATTGAATTGATGGATTTTCCCGCAATCTCGTGCGCTTTGATAATATGATCTATTGCAATAATAACATGAATGCCACTTTTCACCACGCTATCAATGATACAGATATCTGCTTTGTCTTTTATGCCATGCAAGAGGGCTAGATTTGGCATCATGTAAGATTTCATTGGGAATGGATATTGAGAGTCTGACAAGTATCCGACTGGTATTGGCGGATTTGCGCGCAATCCGAGCATGGTTGCGATGCCTGATCCGGACCGGCCAAGTCCGACATAGTATGAGAATTCAAACCTACCATTATTCTTGCCACTCATAAATTCTACGAATTTTATGAGTTTATTATCCAGAACTTCGAATACTGACTTGAATTTTTCATATTCATTGAACCATTTTTCGTATTCGGATTCCTTATCTTCCAATGGTGTTATGTTTGCTGGTGTTTCATTTTCCAGTGGCTGTTTAGTGATCCAATTGGAGAATCGATACTCTTGATCGTTCTCCATTTTAATCAACTCTCAAAATGAGCAATGTGAAATCCATAAAGTATGAATCCACAAAACACGCTTGATTTCCCTTTTCAACCATATTCTCACCATTCCTCTATCGGGATTCGGTGGAATGCCGCAGTAATCTTTTTGTCTTCAGAGATAATAAGGATGCATCAGTAATAATACACTAGTGCTTTAAAAACCTAAAGGATCGAGAAAAGCTGGTTCTCCTCACGAATAATGAAGAGGCCGGCTTATATTTATGTGTTTTGTTCGAGATAGATGATTCTCTCAAAATAGATTTAGATTATTCTTATTTTAGAAGCCATTTTTATGCATGCTTTGATCCGACAAAAACCGTGGCTGGTCGTAATACGGCCGAAATAAAGGCTAGGTTATCCTTCTTGGTCGCACGCAAACTGACCAAATGAACGGGTTGGTTGCGGCTAAAATACACAAAGTGAGTGACAAGGTTACGGCCCGAAGTTGCTAGCGCCTGCTTCATAATGTCCCGAAAAGCCACAACCATCAAGTTCAAGTTGAATGGTTCACAGGGATCACTGGTATGGCACGACATTTGTGGCGCGAGGATATTGAGCAGCGCATCGCAATCCGGACGGCGAAAGACACGACCCCGGGCATGACAACGAAGATGCTGCGGGACAAATTCGGGGTGAGAGCGAACATCATCTCGGCAGCCCTGGAAAAGACCGTCGACGAATGGAAAGCCTTGGCGGTCACCATGCCATATCGCGCACGAATACAAGAACCCCCCGAGCCGGTGCAAGAGACCGTGCAAGTAAAGAGCAAGTTGGAAACATACGATACCATTGAAATAATACCCCCGGCAAATAATATCCTTCCCGAAAAGAACGGTGAATGGGAATACCGCGCCATCATCGTGCGCGGCCGCCAGTCGGTCAACGACATCGTGTACGAGCAACGAGGGCGGGACCAGGGCGATTGGAAGCTATTGCCCGCGAAATCGTTTCAAGATGCGCTGAACGTGTTCGGGAAAGATCATTGGGAATTGGCGGGGATAGCGGTGCTCAGCCACGGCGCCGCGGGCTTCACGGGCATGTATGAGATCGTTTTCAAGCGACCGCGAGAGTTCTGATAAGCGCTATGATAATGATCAAGAATCGGAATAATACCGTTCAAAATAAAAAAACGGGGAATTATTTAACGAACGCGAAGGAAAGCATACCAAAACCAAAAGATTTCTCGGTCCCGATCCCAGACTTGATGCTTTCGTGGAATTTCTCAAGATCGATTACTTTTAAGTATCCCTCGAAGATCACGTTGTTGAACTTGATCGAAGCGTGCTTCGTTGCTTGACGATCCTCTACTACTGCATCGCTCGTTACTGGTTTCACCTTTGATATGGTAATAGCTTTCTTGTCCGATATCAAGCCTCTTTTTTCGCCGGTCTCCACGAACGCGACGGAAAGCAGCTCGAACCCGTGTTGTAATCCTTTTCGAGTCAACCATTCGATGAGTTGCTGTTCTTCACGGATAGGATACCGGATACCATTGTTCTCTTTTCGATTTTGTTTTCTCTCGGCATAGCTGGCGACCGAATTGGCGCGCTTCGTTGGATTGGCACGGATCTTAAATCGTAATGTCACTCCGACCTGGATCCGTTTCAATGCTTTGGAAATATCCGTATATGATACCGCCGGGATGGTTCCCGCGTACAAATAACCACTTGGAAGGTGGGATGTGTCAGGTTTTTCGATTGATTGAACGAGTAACTCGTCGCAAACCCCTTCCTGCGGCTCGTATCGATAGAGGACACCTAGTTTCTCACGGGGATTGCTACCCCCAGCGTTCGGGAACATTGACATCACGGTTCGATGGAGCTGGTAACAATCGGAAAGATCACGACATACTTGCTTGTTCTTTTTAGAAAGCATCAGCCGGGTCAGCCACATCATCGGTTCCTCCTTTATGTTTTATATTCATATATTTTATCTCGACGCGACGCGTATCATACTCCCGTGAATCAAACGAAAGAGGCACGTCCTTGCGGACAATGGTTCCTCTTTCCGATTCAATGATGATGCGGAGTCGATCTACCGTGTCATCCAATTCGCACAATCGTGGGAATGAAACCAGTGCATCGTACAACGGCAAGTTCACGATGCCTGGGATCTCTGGATGGCCGGGTATCGACCCAGGACGGCGACTAATGAACAAAGGCCGGGAAGGAAGGTAAGATTTCCTTCCAAGAAATACTTGCCAAACAGGTCGTTTCAAGGCGAGGGCTATCTGCTCAAGCACGGCAAGGTCGGCGCTCTCGATCCCGGCAAGGAACACAGCATCCGACAAGTAATACCTTTTTGAAGGGACAGTCTTGGTACCACCTTCCGCTGTCATCACATCCTCGGCCGTTTGATAGTCGTATCGCATCTTTCCTTCCCGATCTACCCGGATCCCTAGCGGTAGCCGCGTCAAGTCGCTGATCGGTTCCGAGACACCCCGGCCAAGAGATGCACATATCAATCCAACGATGCCGGATTTGGTTGGTTCCGTTGCAGTGTCCCTTTCCGCAAACCTGCTCGAAAGCCCCCACGATTGCATAGGACCGGCGATCTGGATCAACAGCGTGTGCACGGCAAATCACCTTTCACTTCAAGCCTTTTACGCCCGAAATGACACTTTTAACAAGTTCATCAATGGATTTGCACGGTACCATGCCAAGCTCACTTGCCGTGTCCTTTGGCAGCGCGCTGGCCTTCATGCCAGCGTAAAAGATGGAAACATTCTCTGGTTTTCCCATCACGCTGCATGTCGTTGCCCATTCTTCAATCATTTTCTCGATCGAGTGTTCCACAAGCCCCTTGCTCTCGGAGATATATTTCGCTGGCTTCTCGAATGCGTTAGTCAACGACCAGAATCCATCGTCTCGCAATACAACCATGACAAAGGCGGGAGGATTGTTGGCTGGCATGGTTTTGTCTTTTCCTTTCGGGATGGCCTTGATCGCCGCTGAAAGGAACGACGCGAGCGCTTCTGATGCAAGAACCTTATCCCCGAGGTTTTTCACCAGCTGTTCAACATCGATGTTCAGGTAACGGTACATGCACGGCGCATTGAACCCTGATAACCCAATCATACCCGCGCCCGGTTCGTCTTCTGGCTTCAATTCATCAAGCGCGGTGTAATAATCATATTCCATGTTCATGCGATTCGTGGAAATGGCATGCGCGACCTGGCACGCAGCGATCGTGTTGAACTTCGGCGCGTTGGCCACCATGCGGCCAAAGAGGGCGATGTCCGGCGTGACCGAAAACAATTTATCCAGGAGATCGCCGACTTGTTTCTTGACATTCTCCGGAATCTCGATCTTAGTTTTCTTCTTCTTCGGCTTGGCCTTTCCATCCCCCCCATCATCTTCCTTCTTCTCGTCTTCATCGGCTATTTGCGACAAGCTCGACCAGATTTCCGGGGTCATGAGCTGTGCTGCCGCATCCTTGATGTTTTGATCCCCGACAAAGATCAAGTATTCTGTCGACAAATTCTTGTCCACCTTGATCTTTCGAGAACTGAAAAATGCCTTGATGACCGCCTTGATCTCGTCGTCGCTCTTCCCTTTCTCTTTCATAATTTTTGCAAGGGCAAGCGGCATCTGCAGTGTCCTGACTGCCATCTTGCCGGAAAGCATTCCATGATCCATGAAATACTCCCGGATGGCACGCTTGAAACATTGACTCGAAATTCGAGCCCGCCGCAATCCACCAAATTCACACTCCTTCGGTGATCCGGTATCATCCCGATTCAAGTTCGAAGGGGCGAAATTCTGGATGATGTGCAATTCAACATTCATTTTTTATCACTTTCTTCAGGTGCTTTTTTAATTAATGACCAGAAACTTTTTGCCCAAAAGCGCTGCACGCGCTGGGTATCGGTGTTCCAACTCTTGAGATCCTTTATCAGCTTAACCCAATTGATAGGTACGTCCTTCATCATCTGGATGATTTGCCGTAAGTAGATGTGTACATCGTCACGGTGAGACGTGATGAGGATCTGGAATCTTTTTTCCATTGCAGCACGATTATCATCTCTTGTCATCGACGCCACGACACCACCAAAATTTTCCGCAACATCGGATGACTTCGTCTTGTTCAACGCATACAAGCCTGCGACGATGTAATAAACGGTTTCCGTCCACTTTGATGTCTTTTCTCCAATCCATGGCACGACATAACGGTACATGTCGGAACATTCACCCGGCCTCATGGTGTTACCGCGCCGCAGTGCCGCGAGAGCCGCTGTGTTATCCGCCAACAAGTTGTCGAGATAATCCACAAAACGCTGATCGATATCGATTTCAATCTTTTCCATTTTCATCATCTATGTCTGAACCATCTTCGTTATCCTCTACTTCGCTCGACGCAGCAAGCACGGCGTCCTTTGCCAGCGTGTAGTCGAGAAGGCCCTTGAATTTTTTTTCAGCTATGATCTGTGCCTTAATTCCGCTGGGGGACGATAGCAAGTGCTTCGTAGCAAAGTAAAAGGTCGTCAAGGCGAGATTCTTGAGACTTTCCTTCCAGACCTTGATGCAATGAGCGAGATCGGGTTGGATGCACGCCTCGTGAGTCAATTCCTGGAACGGCACCCCAAGGGAAGACCAAAAGATTCGCTTGAAACCCAAAGAGTCTCGCGATTGTTCCTTCTCAAGATCGTTTTTTCCAAATCCCAGCGATTTTAGCAAGTACCGGACAGGCATCAAATCTTTTTCATCTTGGCCCTTAGACTCCTTACCAATGCTGAATAAATTTGCCACGCGTTCCGAAATCTTGATGCAATAATCGAGGCAATTCATCACGTCGACCCGGGTGATGAAATCCAGTTCGAACGGCAATCGATCGAGGCACCACGCCATGATCTTTGCCTTGTTCATTTGCATCCCGGTTACAACTATGGTCATGGGTGGGATTGCCACCTTCTTGTCCACGATGACGTTCTGAATCAAGTCAAGAAATGCAGGACGCTTGGTGCCGGTTGTCGATTCAATGTCCGAAACCCTGAAAATGGCCGCGCTGTCACGCCACAATGCCCTGTCCACGGAGAATCTCACGGGCAAGATCTCGCCCTTGGCATTCTTCTTGTACGATTTCATGGGATCCAGATAGTCTTTCGAACTAGCAAGGTTTTGCCGCATCTTGATCTTCTCGCATTTCCCTTCTGTGTTGTATATCATCCGGAGCCCGACACTCGGCCATGTCAAGTAATCGAGATAGCCAAGAGGCTTGATACCCTTGTTCGATGCTGCTCGAGCTGTTACCCTTTCCCATCCCGGGAGGTCTTCGCTGGTATGATCGAACCCCGTGTACTCACGGGATAAAGGTACGAGGTTCAACGCTAGCGTCTGAAATAAATTCGAACCCAGAGCCATGACGGTCACTCCCCGGACGAGCGGGCCATCCTCGGTCCTGCCAGCCTTCCCTTGCGTTCCCCCAACTGCATACTGCTGGAACGTGACTATGTAACGAGCAACCTTGTCTAGTGGCCACGATTCTTCCTTTTCTTTGTAATGATGATCGAAAAGCGTGTCATTGTTTCCAGTTGCCATTTCGTGAGCGATCTTCGTGACTGGAAGTTCGTTCTTGTTGAAATCGTCCCTATCCTGGTAGAATGGATGCTGATCGTCGATCAAGAAGAACCAGTTACGCCATTTATCAAGATATCCTGCCACCTTGGAGATATTCCATTCCCCCATCTCCCATAACGAGCACCATTCATTCAAGTCTCTCGGACCGAAGATCCGATGCAAGATAGCAAGGAGCAGCTTGTGTAAGGCAGTCGTAATAAGAGGTGATTGGTCGTAGATCTCGCGCAAGTGACTTGCATCGCGCAAGGCTTCCTTGATTCCTACGTTCTTCAATGACCCGTCCATGCTCTTGCACGGTATCCAGCACTCGTCGATCAAATTATATTTCTGCAATTGTAGCACCTTGTGTTTTTTTGATTGTCATTCCAACTTCTTGATTATACTCGAGAACTGAGCCTGGAATGGTCTTTTGTCCCCTCGTATCAAGCCGAATCACCCGGTGAAACCGGAGCAATGGATTCTTCTTCCACGCCGAGGGTGTATCACCATCGTCAATGAAATCCGAGATTCTATATTGAGAAGCATTTAACGAATGAGAAAGGGCGTCTTCATCACTGAATTGTTCTGGATCATCGTTCTCGAAAGATAATACTACCGGGAGGCTTGGTGCGGAGATTCGCGTCAATGCTTGTGCATTTCGACTCATTTCATAGTCGTCCTCTTCGAGTTGCTTATTAAACATCGACGCGATGTCCGCTTCTGCTGAAGGGTTCGCGATCGTCTTAACATCAGCAAGATTCTCGTATTCACGTTTCTTTAGCTGCAGGCGATCCATCGAGTCCATCCATTGCTTGGCAAGATGATCCTCAAGATCTTCCGGTATCTCGTGCTCTCCATAGACCTCCTCGATCATCGCATCAATATCACCGGGCATCTCCATCGATTCCTCATTCTTGATAAGAAGCCATGTTCTTAGCAAGATATGCTCGTCGTATACGTGTATATCAATGTTATCTTTACCAAAAACCAGTCCATCGTCTCCATTTTCGGGAGAGCAGATGCAGAGCTCCGGCGCCTTGATCGGCCTCTCCGGCCGCTCATGCCTGTGCATCCGTCCGGAGCGCTGGAATAGAAGATCGACCGGTGCTAGATCGGAGATCATGAAGTCAAAATCCAAATCAAGGCTTTGCTCCACGACTTGCGTAGCCACGAGGATGCCCTTCCGCGGTCTCTTCTCCCCCTTTTTCCCGTACTTGCGGAGCAGATCATCCTCTTTATCCTCCCTGTCCTTGTGCATGAACCGGGCGTGGATGATGCTGACTTCGACATCCGAGCTCTTGAAGGCTTTTGAAATAGCCGCGTATAATTGTTGTGCTCGTTTCACGGTGTTGCAGATGACGGCTAAGCAACCACCAGCCACTAATTTGCGCTTCAATTCGTCAATGACCGCCTCTTCATCTTGCAAGATAAACTTGAACTGGAGCGTGAATGCGCGCGATGAGGTGAAAGGCACCACGCGGCAAGTGTTCTCGATGATGGAAGAGACTCTCGGATAGGGGGTGCTTTCTACATCGATCATTGCACTCGCGTGACCATTGGCCACCAAGCCGGCATTATAGGCTTCAAGCAATTGTTTTCTTTTCACACGGGAGAGCGTCGCAGATAGAATTATTACCGGCGAACCAAGCACGGCTAACCACGTGAGCAATCTGTTGAGCACGGCAAGCATATAAGCGTCGTACGCGTGCACTTCATCGAAAATGACCACCTTTCCACCAAGGCCAAATAGCCGGACAAAAAAATGTCTTGTCTGCAAGACGGAAAGCAATGCTTGATCGATGGTGCCGATGCCAAATGGACACAACAAGCCTCGCTTCCTGTATGTGAACCAATCGGATGCCACGAGCGTGCCGGTATCATCATCGTCGACGTGGAGCGTGCTTTTTTTGCCTTTCTTCAAGCGTTTCAACTCGGCAGAGATCGCAGCATGGCCGTGAACAAGATTGATTGCAACATTGTCTTTTGGATAGCGAGCCTTCAACATGGATTCAACCCGTCCGAACATCTGCTTACTCGTCGCTTGAGTTGGAAGGGCATAATACAAGCCTTCGAACCCGCCGTTCGCCATCCACGCATCTGCAAGGAAGAGCGCTGCCTCTGTTTTTCCTTCCCCCATCAACGCTTCGATGATCACGAGCCCTTCGCGTTTCACGAATTTAGCATCGTCAATGATTAGGCGTTGCATCGGGCGCGGATCGCTGCATTCTGGAAAGAGATTAACGAAGCCGGTCATTGCAACAGGGGAATGCCACTTGAAGAAACCTGCATCATCCATTGCCACCCTCGCTCTTTCCATGGAGACTGCTTGGTATTGCTTCTCGTCCTTGACCGTGTTCTCGAATGGAAAATGCACCGCGTCCGAGGCAATCCAATCCGCCACGCTCACGAGCCCAGCAAGGTACGATGATGCACCGCGCCAAGTCTTATCGCCGTAGGGAATATGCACTAGGTGATAATCGTGAATGTTCATCACCATGTGCACTATTCGCGATGTTACGTCCATCCACCCGCGATATTCATTGCATGCGTTGATTTTCAACACGTGGCTATTGATCGACAAAGGAAAGACGCCGTGATGGCTACCCATAATGATACCTATCGAGGAATCGAGGACTATTGTTTTATCTCGTACCATCTTGAAATATACTGATGTACCCGCTCCATGGTGCATCTTCGCCAAAATCTGTGGTCTTGCAATTCGAAACAATTCGGCCATTTCCGGCCATTTCGCTTGAAATTCTGGAAATCCTTTACCGGCATCATGTCCCCCGGCTATCATGATAATTTCTTGAGTTACTAAGTTATTTTGTTTATTTCAATTTCACCTTCCTACGAGGCCTCCGGTGGCCGCTATAGGAGTTTGACTTTCTTAATAGGTACCACGGCATAATAAAAAGAAGGCAGTTTCTAAGTTCTCTTAAAAAGATTCCCCATTTCGAGCAAGTCGTACAATTGTTTGGCATCTGGATCCATTGCATTGACATTTTCAATGGCGTCTGTCCTTCCAGGAAGTATAATGCGCGTCATCTTGATTTCCTTGAGCGTTTTTACCGCATCATGGATGCTCATTGGAATGTCGTGCTGCACGACTTCCCGGACTAATAAACTGAGGAGCACTAATCCCAGATAGCAAACAAAGATGTGGCCCCTGATGCTGGAGTCCACGTGGTGATACATCGGTCGCACGCTCAAGAATTCGTTGCCTTTCAACCATTTGAACGCTTGCTCGACAAGGTATTGCTGGCGATATACCCAGACCACCTCATGAGCCGGAAGGTCCACCTGGTTTGTCATCAGGAAGGATTTGCCATGCTCGAGGCTTGTTTCAGCTTTTGAGGTTTTGTTGATCGAAAGGTCAACGCTCAAGCTACCGCCTTCTGCAACCGGGATTTCCTCTGGACCTGAAATCACGAAGGTGATGATGCTTTTATACGGCTCTCCTCCGATCATATCCTTTATTTTTGCCTTGACCTCGATCATTTTCCGCCATTTATCGGCTTGTCCTCTTCTTCTTTCCCCTGGGGCAAACGTCACTCGTTCGCTAAAATATTTCTTGATTTCTGTAATCTTCTTGGTTATTTTCTTTTCGAGGTTTTCGAGGTTCCAGCTTGCTTCATTCGGATTATAGACCGCTATGAAACGACGTTCTTTGCCGTATTTTTCGGCGTTGAATTCCTTCACTCCCACTTGCTTTCCGTTCGGAAGCTCGTGCATAGTGAATTCCTCCGGTGGAATTGATAGTACGTCCTTATGGGTGGAAGGCCTGTCCGAGCAGATGTAGCCAAGCTCCATTTCATCAATAAGGTCAAATCCCTCCGGTGACAAGTTTCCCTTGTCAAACGTTAATACCACGCTTGTCGGGCTCATCTCCAGGACCTTGAGACGGGCTTTCAATGCAATAATGGCGGATTTGAAGTGAATGGCATCAACCGTGTTTCCCGGGTACGCCAGGTGAAAGAGGGGGATGCCACCATCGATCGTGCAGAACAAGGAAAGATTGATTATATTCAGAGTGGCCCTGCCTTCCTTCGAGTGTCCATGCTTTGGCAACTCTTGATTCGGCTTCCGAGGATTGATGTACGTGAAGAAGTTCGTGGGATCGAAGGAAAGGTGCGTGTAATCTATCTTGTACACCCCCATGATAACACGCATCAGCTCATTCTCGATCGATTCCACGTTATCCTCGGTCACGTATTGAAAATGCGTCCAGTATGCTCGTGAATCTAGGTTCACGTCAAGATCAGGATAAATCTTCCGCAAAACCGTGGAATCAAGCCAATCCATCAAGTGGGTCTTGGAAACCGGTTCAACGCACCTATTGATCGCTGCGATCAAGAGGTGCTCCCCCACGCTGAGACCTTGGTCCCGCTTCCCCGTGGCACTGTTTATTATCCCTACCAGCCCTATTTTCTTCGCGATGCGCAATAAAGCAGCTATCAGGCCAAACTCGATGGTCTCGGTTTGAAAATCAAGGCTTAACAACTTTCCACGCGTGGCAAGATCCTTAGCTGCTCCAAGGTAGACCTGATAAGCCAACTTCACTTCTCCGTCAACACGATGATTGTGTCGGATGTACAAATATTCGTTGCCGTACTTGTCCTTTTTACTCACCAGGAAGGGCATAGATATTACATGGGTTCCACGCATATTTATGTCTTTCGCATCAATGGGCTTGATATGCTCCTTGGTTAGATTATTTATGGATCACAAATAGGTTCCACGGTTCCAGATTCATGACAGAATGCGACGAAACATATCCTCCATTATTCAAGCAACAAGCATAATTTAAGGAATTTAGTCGGCATCTATGATTATAAATGACGTCGAAAATCAAGAAAAATCTCATAAAAATCGAGTAAAAATCAATATGGGTGGTTAACTAAGTGACTCAAGAATTTGACTTTTAATGAAAAATTCTCACGTTTTCTTTCTTTACTTGGTATAACCATCACCTTTCCAAATGCCTATGATCTTGAATGATACGAGTTCAATGTTTCTTATTTCCCATTCGATTACCAATTCGAGAAAGGAAAGCGGGATAGATCTTCGCGGGTTTCATCCACACCTCTTCATTATTAACAGAGATATACATCAATTTCTCCAAACTTTCAATTGCCTTATCAATTTCGTCTTTTGAAACACTTGGCATCTTTGAATAGATTTCTTTTTTATCAATCCCAAAGCTTTCAGGATTAGTTTCAAACTCATTACATAGGATCTTGATGATTTCGACTTCAGTATCTGTTTCTAACTGAAGTGTATATGAGACCATATTATGTTGTCATCCTCCATATTTTCGGTTTATTTTATTTTTCAATAAAACCAGATCATTTTTTTCGAAGACTATAGAAACTTCACTATATTCCCTTTTAATATCAGTATCGGCGGAAACTTTAGTTGCATATTCTGAATCACCTCGGTATCTTTCGACAATTTGATCTATCTTTTTTTCATGCCCGTGCAAAACATGACAATCCGAAGCTGGTTTCAAACACCGTGTCGCAGAATTCCCGCAACGTTGGACCATGCCGCACCGATGCTGGCACCCGTCGTAGCCGTCTTCTCCGTTCGCGCTCTATTTGCCAAGCGTTGTAGAGCCAGCAGCGCATCATCGTGCAGAAGATCTTTGCCGCGTCCGTGCGCGCATGGCACGTTGGCTTGATGTGATTCATGTCGCGAAACGCCGTTTCAATGTACCAGCGATGTTTATAATACCGGGCCAAGTTCCGGAGCCAGGCTGCCCGCCTCAGTTTATTCACTGGCGGTGGCGTCGTGACCACGAACACGTGTATTTTATCCGTTGCTTCTGCGAGTGTCAACTGCCTCGAAATGTATTGCCGCCGGATCCACGCCAGTTTCTCGTTTTCCCTTGTCGCGAGAAACAACCACGCTTGCATCGGTGGTTTTGCCCCGAATCGTGCCGGGTCTCCTTGGATCAAAAATGAAAACACGATGCCCGTGCCGGTCTTTAAATACGAATGTATGCATGTGATGACATTCTTTCGTTTCTGGTAAGGCCCGACATATTCGATATCCCGTGCTTGGCACCATTCCAAGAGGCTACGGTTCGCGAACCATCGATCCGCGAGCACCCTACGGATGATGAACCCCCATACCATTAAATCGGTGAGCGCATCCTTGACAAACTTGTCATGGTGGACACCCTTGTGAATCAAGTTGAAATGTGTAAACACGCGGAGCTGCCCCGCCTTGATCATCACGCCGAGGAATTTCCGAACGCGTTTCGTCCCGGGTGCCTTGTTTGACCCGATCAACGTCTCGCTATCGGCCTTCTTCAATTTGCCATAATACG
>Ga0315277_10009382_pt1 | contig 12504 bp, 10 predicted proteins | sample YL17G05_15_MG_FD_203695 | JGI IMG/M metagenome (GOLD analysis project Ga0315277, IMG submission 203695) | Sediment microbial communities from Yellowstone Lake, YNP, Wyoming, USA - YL17G05_15 | ecosystem: Environmental > Aquatic > Freshwater > Lake > Sediment | place: USA: Wyoming | collected... | reverse complement strand
AGCCCCGGCAATGACCGTGTCCAGACGACACATTGTTCTGGCAATCGACCTCAAGCCGGTGCCGTGGTCCGGTGCGCGTGCGACTTTGTGAAGGTTCAACGGATCGAATGCGCACGCGTACGATGGCCCCCGCACTGTTTGCGCTTGACCACTCGAGGGCGCAGCAGACGCGCTTTGCGCTTGACCATTCGAGGGCGCCGCAGACGCGCGTGGGTGCAAGGTGTGAAAGGGCGCAACAGCCGCTGCGTCAAGGTGTCCAGCAATGCAGAGCACCCAGGAGGACAACATGAAGACCATCCCGATCGCGCTCGCTGCCGGCGTACTCGCACTTGCGTGTTGCGGGCCGGTCGGTGCACGCGTGACGCGCATCGTCATCGACGAGGTGCTGCCCATGCCCGCGGGCAGCCCGGCTGGGGCCATCGCCTACGAGCAGGTCGCGGGCCGCGCCTTTGGCGAACTCGACCCGAAACTTCCCGGCAACGCCATCATCCAGGACATCGAACTGGCGAAGGATGCCGACGCCAAGGTGCGCTATGTCTCCTCGTTCCTCATCCACAAGCCGGTCGACATGGCGCAAGCGAGTGGCCTGATGTGGCACGACGTGCCCAACCGCGGGCGCGTGTTTGCGTTCGCGCCGCAGGAGCGCGCCTTCGGCGATGTCATGCTCGCCGGCGCCTGGCAGGGCGACAACAGCGGCGCCACGGTGGTGCGGCCCACGGCGAGCGTCAGCGGCATGCAGTTCCTGCAGGTACCGGTGGCACGTGGGCCGGGCGGCGTGCCCATCAGCGGCGAGGTGTTCGGCCGCATCGCGAATCGCTCGGGCAAGGCCTCGCAACCCCTGATCGTGCTGTTCCATCCGGTGCCCTACAAACCGGTGAGCCTTGACACCAGCAAAGCAAAACTGGTGTCGCGCGGCGGCGAGAACCAGCGTGGCGAGGTGTTTGATGAAGTGAGCATTCCCGCCGGCGACTGGGCCTGGGCGCGCTGCGACGCGAACAATCCCTTTCCCGGCACGCCGGATGCCACGCAGATCTGCCTGAAGAACGGCTTTGACGCCGCGCGCCTGTACCAGGTGGTATTCACCGCCGCCGACCCCTATGTGCTGGGCGTGGGCTTTGCCGCGTGGCGCGATGTCGGCGCGTTCTTCAAGAAGGCCGCTGCCGATGATGCCGGCACCCCCAACCCGATTGCCAGAAGCATCTCGCACAGCATCACGCGCGGCATTTCGCAGTCGGGCAATTTCCTGCGCGGCTGGCTGCACCTCGGCTTCAACCGTGCCGAGGACGGCGTCCAGGTGCACGACGGCATGTGGCCGATCATCGCCGGGCGCCGCATCGCGCTCAATTTCCGCTGGGCCCAGCCCGATGGTGCGATGGAGTTGTACCAGGCGGGCAGCGAGGGCCCGCAGTGGTGGCTGCCGCACCCTGACCCGGTGCGTGGCCTGCCATCCGCGGGCATTCTCGATCGCTGCACGGCGACACGCACCTGCCCCAAGGTCATCGAGCATTTCGGCTCGGCTGAAGTGTGGGCGCTCAAGCTCACGCCGGAGTGGGTGGGCGCGGATGCAAAAGCCGATCTGCCCCTGCCGGACACGGTACGCCGCTACTACATTGCCAGCACCACCCACGGCGGCGGCGCGGGCGGATTCGACAGCAGCCTGCCCGGAGTCGGCCTGCCCAAGACCGGCGCCGCCTGTCCGGGCAACAACTTCGGCAGCGGCGTGCTGCCGGCCAATCCGGTGCCGCATACGCAGACGGTGAATGCATTGCGCGTGCATTTTCGCAACTGGGTCATGCAAGGCACGCCACCGCCGCCGAGCCGCTACCCGACGCTGGCGCAAGGGCAACTCGCCGAAGCGAACAAGGCGGCGATCGGCTTTCCCACGCTGCCGGGCCTGCGTGCCAGCGCACCCGAACCGGGCTTCATCATGCCGGTGCACGACTACGACTGGGGCCCGCAGTTCAATGCGCTCGATGGCTCGGGCATCGCCTCGATTGCGCCGCCGCGAATCAAGCGCAGCCTGAAGATGCTGGCGCCCAAGGTCGATGCCGACGGCAACGAAGTCGGCGGCGTGCCGGTGGTGCTGCTGGGCGCGCCGCTCGGCACTTACCTGGGCTGGAACGTCGCGGCGGGCGGCTTTCACAAGGACCAGATCTGCTACTACGCAGGCGGCATGATTCCGTTCGCGCGCAACCTCGAGCAGCGGCGCGCCAGCGGCGACCCGCGCCCGTCGCTGGAGGAACGCTATGGCTCGCACGATGCCTATGTGGCGGCGGTGAAGAAGGCCGCGGTGCAAGCGATGGCCGAAGGATTCCTGCTTCAAGAGGACGCGGCGGCGCTGATCGCCGAGGCCGAAAGGAGCGCGGTGCTGCGCTGAACACGCAGCCACGGGCGAGCGCCGGGTTTTCGCCGTGCGCGGTGTTTCAACGCGGTGCAGAACAGGCGCGCATGCCACCGCACAACGGTGTGCAGGACGTTTCGGCCCTCAAGCATCGAGGCCCTCAAGGAGTGGACATGTCGTTCAAGGCTCAGTGGTACAAAGACAAGCTCGCAAAGAAGGCCTCCAGGGGTATGCGCGGCTACCCCGTCGCAACGGTGGCGTTCTACGGACCGGACGCCCGGCGCGCCACCAAAGTCGCCGTCGGCGTCATGGAACGCGAAGGCCTGCAAGCGGACGTGCTCGAACGATGGTGGTCGGAAACCACCGACGTCAGGGCCGATGCGGAAATCACTGAAGCCATTGTTCGCTTCATCGAAGGGCACGGTGCCAAGTCGGTCGTCGTGGCCGATCGCATCATCGGCTGCCCGCACGAGGAAGGCACAGACTACCCCGAAGGAGAGAAGTGTCCGAAGTGCCCGTATTGGGCAACCCGGGATCGCTGGAGCGGAGAAACCGTTCAGTGAAGAGGCAGGGCCACAACCCCTGCATCGAGCATCCCTTCGCGGCCGGGCCACGCCACGCTCGCGGTTCATTCGCGGCTTCACAGGGCGAGCCGGTTGCGGCCGCGCATGGAAGGCGCCAGGCGTGATGCAGAGGCTTCAGAGCTCCCCGTTCAAGCTGCTCATCCTTGACTGCGATGGGGTCGTGGTGGACAGCGAGCACATCACGACGCGCGTGCTCAGCGAAATGATGAATGCCATGGGCACATCGATCGAAGCCGCTGAGGTGGCCCGGAAGTTCTCTGGGCATACGTTCACCCGCACACTCGAGCTTGTCGCCGAGCTGATCTCCCTTCGCTCGCCGCGGGCCTCGAATGACACCGAGGCCCATGTCATTGACTCTGGGGGTGCAGTTCTTAACTCGCTGAAACAGTGGCGAAACCGCGGCTGGAAGCATGTCACACATGGGCCGGGCAGCGTGTTTGGCGAATGGGCGGTGCTTGGTCTACGTGCCCGGCGACACCACAAGCAGGCCCGCATGTGTCACGTGCGGCACGAAGCTGTCTTGCCGTTTCCGGCCGCTCAACTCCACGTCAGACCGCACCGATGCGCTTCGGCGCTGGCCCATCAAAGCGCATCTACAAGTGGATTGACTGACCGTCAGACTGCATATACAGTCTGAGCATGATCACTTGGGATGAGCCGAAGCGACGGGAAAACATCAGGAAGCACAAGATTGATCTTGCGGAACTGGAACCCGTCTTCGACCGCCCGATGATCTCGGTGGAAGATGATCGCGAACGCTAAGGCGAACTTCGGCTGCAAAGCCTGGGCGTGTGGCAAGGCAGAGTTGTCTTCTTGATCTGGACCCCGCGCGGTGATGACACCGCGCACCTCATATCCTGCCGCTATGCCGATCGCAAAGAAACCAACGATTACTTCATCTCACTTTAGCCCCTCCGAGATCGCAGCCGCGAAAGCCGATGCCATCGCTCGGGCTGCTGGAAAGACCAAGGTCGACTGGTCTAAAGCAGTCGCCACTCCTGGTGGCGGCGTCAGCGCAACGATCGCGGCGCTCCGAAGAACGCGTGGCCCGAGCAAGAAGCCGGCGAAGCAGCAAGTTGCCATTCGCCTGGATCAAGAGGTCGTCGGCGCCCTTCGTGCGAGCGGCCCAGGCTGGCAAACGCGCGTAAATGCCGCACTCAAAGAGTGGCTGGCAAAACAGCCAGTCAAGCGCAAGCCACGCGGCCACAGTGCGGTTTAACGTGGCGTTCCAGCAGACGCGCTCCGGGCTGCGGCCTCCGGGCGCGGCTGAACTCAAACGTCGGGCGGCTTCAATCCAGGCGATCTGCGCTTCCACCCACATCGGACAACATGAACAGAGACGCTCGCATCTCGATCGAAAGAATCGAGCAAGCCATTTCAGTGATCGGCCCGGAGTTCCTGAACACCCCCCAGTTTGAATCCGAAGCTCTTTCGGCGGAGTTGGGGGCCCGGGTAGTGGTCAAGATCGAAACCATGAACCCGATCCGGTCATTCAAGGGGCGTGGCTCGGAACTCTACATGTCGAAGGTGCCTGCGGGCTCTGAGGTCGTCTGTGCCAGCGCTGGAAACTTCGGACAGGCCATCGCGTATTCGGCGCGGCGGCGCGCGGTTCGGGCAACTGTCTTCGCCGCCAGAAATTCGAACCCGCTCAAAGTCGATCGGATGAGGTCTCTGGGCGCCGATGTGCGTTTGTTCGGTGAAGACTTCGATGCTGCTCGAGTCGAGGCCCGGCGGGTCGCCGGCGAAGGCGCGGCAAGACTGGTGGTCGACAGCCTGGATATCGAGACCGTGGAAGGTGCAGGCAGCATCGGGCTGGAGCTGTTGCGCTTGCCTGAGCGCCTGGACGTATTGCTCGTCGCACTCGGCAACGGCGCGATGTTCAACGGTGTTGCCCACGTCATGAAGGCACGTTCGCCGGCAACGCGGGTCTTCGCTGTCGGTGCGCAAGGTGCGAGCGCAATGGTCGACTCCTGGCGCTCGGGACGGTTGATCGAACATTCAAGCGTGTCGACGATTGCCGATGGCATCGCCATACGAACGCCGATCCCGCAGGCGTTGCACGACATGCAGGGCCTGGTCGATGGCGCGTTGCTGGTCAGCGACGCGGCGATCGTTCGTGCCATGAAACTGTTGCACCGCCACGTGGGCGTGGTGGCGGAGCCATCGGCCGCAGTCGGTGTTGCTGCGATGCTGGAGTCGCCTCAGACGTTCAAAGGCGCCCTGGTCGGCGTGATTGTCTGCGGCGGCAACTTGACCGAGGAGCAAATGCACGCGTGGCTTTGACATTGAAGATGGCCAAGCGTTCGGTTCAGCGGGCTGCCTTGGTTCGCCGAATTCGTTCTGTGGCGAGTGCCGGAGCCTCTCGCCGGTTCGATCCATTCGTTCAAGTACCGGCTCGCCTATGTCGTGGCCGGTGAGTGTGTTCTGAGGTTCGACAACGAGGCAGGCAAGGGTGATCACCGTCACTTTGCCGGCAAGGAAGGCAGGTACGCCTTCTCCACGCCTGAGAAGCTGATCGCTGACTTTGAACGCGACATTGCGAGGTGGAACAATGAAAACGGTCATCCTTGAAGTCCGCTCGCCTGAAGAAGGCATGCACGAGTTCGTACAAGCCTGGAAGTCCGGGAAGCCCCAGCGCTCGGCGCGAATTGCATTCGCGACGCCGGAACTCCTTTGGAAGGGGCTCTCGGCAAAGCGATGGGAGCTTCTGAAAGCCCTGTGCGGTGTCGGCCCCGTCTCCATTCGCGAAGCCGCCCGCCGCGTCGAACGCGACGTAAAGGCGGTTCACAGCGACGTTACGGCCCTGTTGTCTGCGGGCCTGCTCAATCGCACCGAAACCGGAAGCATTGAGTTCCCCTACGACGCAGTGAAAGTTGAATTCCTTCTCCACGCGGCGTAAGCGGTTGCCCGCAGGAAAGGGGCGAAATCCTTCTTGCCGCCGAGCCGACGGCACCCGGCGTCAGGCGTGGCGCTTCTGGCCTATGCGCTGCACGGCGGTCAGGATGCCACGCAGGATCTCGAGCGGCGGCGGCGGGCAGCCTGGAATCACCAGGTCGACCGGGATCACGTTCGCGACCCCGCCGCAACTGGCGTAGCTCGCACCAAAGATGCCGCCGTCGCGGCCGCAGTCGCCGACCGCGACCACGAGCCGCGGCTCGGGCGTCGCGTCATAGGTGCGGCGCAGCGCCTCTTCCATGTGGCGCGACACCGGCCCGGTGACGAGCAGCATGTCGGCGTGGCGCGGGCTGGCGACGAAGCGGATGCCCAGCCCCTCGAGGTTGTAGTAGGGGTTGTTCAGTGCGTGAATTTCGAGCTCGCAGCCATTGCACGAACCGGCGTCGACCTGGCGGATCGTCAGCGCCTGGCCCAGGATGTCGAGGATCTCGCGTTGAATCCGGTCCGACGCGACGCGCAGCTCCGCGCTGTCCGTCGGCGCGGCTTCGCTGACGATGCCGGTCGTGATGATCTGGCGCAGCATGGTCCACATCAGAGGTCGTGCCCCGAGTAGCTGAGGTTGAATGACTTGTTGATGAGCGGAAAGTCGGGCACGATGTTGCCGATCACCGCGTGCTCGAGCACTGGCCAGTTGTGCCACGAGGGATCGTGGCAGTGGCAGTGGCGGATGGCGCCGCCGGGGCCGAGCACGAGCGCGACGAAGACCTCGCCGCGCCAGCCTTCGATCCAGCCGGCACCGGCGTTCCCATGCGCCGGCAGCTCGACTTCGGCGTGAACCGGCCCCGGCGCCAGGCCGGCGCAAAGCAGGCGGATCAGGCGCAGCGATTCGAACGCCTCGTCGAACCGAACCTCGACGCGCGCGGCGACGTCGCCGCCGTCTTGCGTCGCGCGCCGGACCCCGAGCGCTTGATACGGCGGCCACGGGTGGTCGCAGCGCAGGTCGGCGCGTTGGCCGCTGGCGCGCCCGGCCAGGCCGCTCAACCCGAGGTTTTCAGCGAGTTGCGGCGAGACCATGCCGGTGCCCATGAGGCGGTCTTGCAGTCCGGCGTGCTCGTCGTAGATGCCACGCAGCACCTTCAGCTCGGATTCGATTGCGCCGCACTGCAGGGTCATGCGCGCGGCAAGCGCCGGCGCGAGGTCTGCGCTCACGCCGCCGGGCACCACGTTGTCCATCATCAGGCGGTGGCCGAATCCAGCCATCGACACTCGCTGCCAGTCTTCGCGCAAGCGCGAGAACTGGGCCAGCGCGATGCCGAGCGCGGCGTCGTTGCCGATGGCGCCCAGATCGCCCAGATGATTCGCGACGCGCTCGCGCTCGAGCATGAGCGCGCGAAGTTGCTGTGCGCGTTGCGGGATCGTGCAGCCGGCCGCCGATTCGAGCGCCATGCAATAGGCCCACGCAAACGCCACCGTCGAGTCGCCTGACACGCGGCCGGCGAGGCGGTGTGCCTGAAGCGCGCCGAGTTGCGTGAAGCGCTGGCCGATGCCCTTGTGCACGTAGCCCAGGCGCTGCTCGAGGCGCAGCACCTTTTCGCCGACCACCGAAAAACGAAAGTGCCCGGGTTCGATGATGCCGGCGTGCACCGGGCCGACGGCGATCTCGTGCACACCGTCGCCTTCGACGCGCACGAAGGGGTAGTCGGCCGGCTGCGGGCCGCTCGCCTCGGCCGTGGCGCCGGCGCCGGCCGTGCCGCCCGTGCCGCCCGCACCGGCCGCGCGGGCCGCGCCGGCCGCGCCGCCCGCGCCGGGCAAGCCGAGCGCGCCGATCGATTCGCTGCGCAGCGGGCGATAGCCGGGTGGCCAGACGCCATGGTCGAGCCACGGGCGCTGATCAGCAGCACCTTCGGCCACCAGGCCGAGCAGATCGTTGGTGGCGCGCTGCATGCGCGCGGCGGCGGGAAAATGGGCCGCCACGTCCGGATACGAAAGCGCTTGCGCGTCGAGCGCCAGTTCGAGCCAGGCCAGCCCCGGCGGCACAGCGTAGGCGGCGCAGACGCTGGCACCGTTTGCCCCAGCGTCGGGCTGCGGCGCGCCCCACAGCGCCACCAGGCGCCCCTTTGCGGCCGCGACGCGTTGCGCCGCCGCGCGCCACTGCTCGGTGCTCACGCGGGCGTGCCAGATCGGCAGCGGCGCGGGCAGTTGCTGCAGCTCAAGGTCGACGCCTGGAATGACTTGCATCGGATCAGAGCGTGGACAAGCTTCGACGCGAGGCCGGGGCGAGCAGCGCAGCGGCATCGGCGCAAGCCGAGCACCACGAGCGCTGGAGCGGCAGGCCCGGCAGGCGCAGCAGGCGCGGCAGGTGCGGCAGGCGCGGCAGCAGAGTTCTCATACTCTCAGCCACCGATCATCCTCGCCGCCTCGCGGTACCAGGTGGTCAGGTACGGCGGGATATACAGGCCCAGCATCAAACCGAGCCCGAGATGCACGAACACCGGAATCAGCGCCGGCGGGTGCGGCAGCGGCTTCAGCGTCGAGTCGCCGAACACCATCGGCTGCACGCGGCTGAACACCGCGGCGAACGCGACGCCGAGCGCGATCAGCAGAAACGGCGTGGCCCAGGGCTGTTCGCGCATCGCGGTGGTGACGATCAGGAACTCGCTGGCGAAGACTCCGAACGGCGGCATGCCCAGGATCGCCAGAGTGCCGAGCAGCAAGCCCCAGCCGACGGTGGGGTTGACGCGGACCAGGCCGCGAATGTGTTCCATGATCTGCGTCCCCGCCTTCTGCGTCGCGTGGCCGACGGCAAAGAAGATCGCGGACTTGATCAGCGAATGAACCGTCATGTGCAGCAGGGCGGCGAAATTCGCGATCGGCCCGCCCATGCCGAAGGCGAAGGTGATCATGCCCATGTGCTCGATGGACGAATACGCGAACATGCGCTTCGCGTCCTTTTGCCGGATCAGGAAGAACACCGCCGCCACCACCGACAGCAGGCCGAAGCCCATCATCAGCTGGCCCGCCAGATGGGTTCGCAACGCGCCGTCGGTCAGCACCTTGCAGCGCAGCACGGCATACAACGCCACATTCAGCAGCAGGCCCGAGAGCACGGCCGAGACCGGCGTCGGACCTTCGGCGTGGGCGTCGGGGAGCCAGTTGTGCACCGGCACCAGGCCGACCTTGGTGCCATAGCCGATGAACAGGAACGCGAACGCGAGCGTGATGATGTTCGGATCAAGCTGGCCCTTCACCGCGTCGAGGTTTGTCCAGAGCAATGCACCGCCTTGCGCGCCGAGCACTTTTTCCGCCGCCATGTACAGCAGCACCGTCCCGAACAGCGCCTGCGCAATGCCCACGCCGCACAGGATGAAGTATTTCCAGGCGGCCTCGAGGCTGGCCGCGGTGCGGTAGACGCTGACCAGCAGCACCGTGGTCAGCGTCGCGGCCTCCATCGCGACCCAGATGATGCCCAGGTTGTTGGTCGTCAGCGCCAGCAGCATCGTGAAGTTGAACAGCTGGTACATGCTGTGGTACAGGCGCATTCGCGGCGGTGTCATCTTGCCGTTGTCGCGCTCGACGCGCATGTAGGGCCGCGAAAAAATCGAGGTCGTGAGGCCGACGAACGCGGTCAGCGTGACGAGAAAGACATTCAGCGCGTCGATGTAGAACTCGCGCTCCCACACCAGCATCGGGCCGCCTTCGATGATCTGCGCCGTCAGCACACAGGCCGCGATGAACGTGCCCAGGCTGAAGGCGACGTTGACGTCGCGCGCGCCGTCGCGGTGGCCCACGAGTGCCAGCACCACGCCGCCGGCGAGGGGGCAGGCGAGCAGGAAGGCGAGCGCATTCAACTCGAGGTTCAAGTCACTCTTCCTTCAACTTCTCGAGGTGGCTGATGTCCAGGCTGTCGAACTGTTCGCGGATCTGGAACATGAACACGCCCAGGATCAGCACGCCGATCAGCACGTCCAGCGCGATGCCCAGCTCCACCACCATCGGCATGCCGTAGGTGGCGGAAGTGGCGGCGAAGAACAGGCCGTTCTCCATCGACAGGAAACCGATCACCTGAGGCACCGCCTTGGCACGCGTGATCATCATCAGGAACGACAGCAGCACGCAAGCCAGTGCGATTCCCAGCGTGCCGCTCGCCAACGCGGACGACAGCTGCGAGATCGGCAGCGCCAGGTTGAAGGCGAAGATCACGATGCCGATGCCGATCAGCATCGTGGTTGGGGTGTTGATCAAGGTCTCGACGTCCCAGCGGATCTCGAGCCGGTCGATGACGCGGTGCAGCAGGTAGGGGATGAGCAACACCTTGAGGACGAAGGTCAGGCCCGCCGACAGGTACAGATGCGGCTGGTGCGTGACGTAGCCGACGACCGCAGTCGCCAACGCCAGCGTCGCGCCCTGGATCGTGAACAGGTAGATCAGCGACAGGATGCGGCGCTGCGAGATCATCGCAAACGCCAGCATCAGCAGCAGCGCGCCGAGCAGGTTCACGAATTGGGTCAACAAGACGCTCATGTCACCGGCGCAGAAGCAAGTGCACCAGCAGCCCGATCACGGCGAGCAGGAAGGCCGTGGCCAGGAACTCCGGGACGCGGAAGATGCGCATCTTGGCGCTCAGCGTTTCGAGTGCGGCGAGCAGGAATCCGCCGATCGCCAGCTTCAACACCAACAGCGGCAATGCCAGCAACATGGCCAGCGGCGCTTCGGTCTCGGCCACCCCCCAGGGGAAGAACAGCGCCAGTCCGATGCACGAGTAAGCAAACAACTTCAGGCTCGCGGCCCACTCGATCAGGGCCAGGTGGCGACCCGAATACTCGAGGATCAGCGCCTCGTGGATCATCGTCAGTTCCAGGTGCGTGGCCGGGTTGTCCACCGGCACGCGCGCGTTCTCGGCCAGCGACACCATCGTGAACGCGACTCCGGCGAAGGCCAGCTCCGGGTAGATCGCCAGCTCGCGGTGCGCCAGGGTCTCGACGATGGTCGTGAGCGATGTCGACTTGGAGATCAGCGACGCCGAGAACAGCACCATCAACAACGCGGGTTCGGCCAGAAAACCGATCAGCATCTCGCGCCGCGCGCCCATCGTGCCGAAGGCCGTACCGATGTCCATCGCCGCCAGCGACATGAAGACGCGGGCAAGGGCGAACAGACCCACGAGTGCGATCGCATCGGCCGCCGGTGCCAGCGGCAGGTCGGTCGACAGCGTGGGCACGATCGCGCACGCCAGCACCATGCAACCGAACATCACGTACGGCGCGCTGCGGAACAGCGGCGACGCATGCTCGGCCAGCACCGACTCCTTGTTGAACAGCTTGTGCAGCATCCAGTACGGTTGCCAGAGCCTGGGTGCGGACCTGTTCTGCAGCCAGGCGCGCCACTGGTTGACCCAGCCGGTCAGCAGCGGCGCGAGCGCGATCGCGATCACGACCTCCATCAGCTGGGACAGGAAGCCCGAGAGGGTCATTGGGACCCCCAGGTCCGCTGCGCGGCCCGCCACCGGGCTTGCAAGCCCGATGGCCTTCGCCAGCCACTCGTGAGCGCGCAGGCGCTCACTCGGTGCGGGCTCAGCCCCCCCGGGGGGATCGCGCGCGTGGGGCTGAGGCCGGACACAGACAGTCCCTGCGGACTGTCTGTCGCCTGCCGAAGGCCATCGGCCTGCGGCCGATGGCGGCCCGGCGCTGCGCTCATCTCATCACCATCAGCAGCGTGACGGCCAGGGTCACGAAGCTGTAGAGCAGGTAGACGGAGATTCGCCCCTGTTGCAGCAGGCCGAACAGGCGCGCCAGGTGGTTGGCCAGGTCGACGATCGGCACGTACAGCCAACGCCAGAAGTGATCTTCGACCGTGACGCGGTAGCGTGGCTGTTCGTCAAACGGCGTGGGCAGCTGGCGCCGGATCAGGAAGAAGGGCTCGAAGATCTGGCGGATCGGTTGCCCAAAGCCCTCTGCGGTGTCTTGCATGCGCGCGCTGCCCCAAGGGAAGCCGCAGGCCCAGGCGATCGCGCGCCGCAGCCGGCCGTGGTACAGCCATCGCACCAGCAGGTAGGCGAGTGCAAAGCTGCCCGTGATGCCGAGCAGAAAGATCACCGGCCCGTAGCTTGCCTGATCCATGCTGTTGGGCGCCAGCAGCCAGCCATGGGCGGCGACCTGGGCGCCCAGCCCCGACGCCACAAGCTGCTGCGTCACCGGGTCGATGAGTTGAATGAACTGGCTGGGCAACAGGCCGAGCGCCACGCAGCCCAGCGCCAGCCAGACCATGCCGGCGCGCTCAAGCCAGCCGGCGTCCTGCGCATGGGCGAGTTTGTCCTCGCGCGGCTGGCCGAGGAAGATCACGCCGAAGAACTTGACCATCGTGTAGCCGGCGAGCGCCGCAACCAGCGCGATCAGCGCCGCGACCACCGGGATCAGCATCGTCAGCAGGGGCACCGGCAGGCCGGGCGTGAACAGAAAACTCTGCAGCAGCAGCCACTCCGAGACGAAGCCGCCCAGCGGCGGCAGGCCGGCACTGGCGAGCACGGCCAGCAGCGTCAGCCAGCCGACCCACGGCATGGTACGGATCAAGCCCCCCAGCTTGCCCAGGGTGCGTTCGGAGGTGGCGTGCAGCACGCTGCCGGTGCCCAGGAACAGCAGGCTCTTGAAGCAGGCGTGGCTCGCGACGTGGTACAGCGTTGCCGTGAGT
>Ga0315277_10009380_pt1 | contig 12505 bp, 8 predicted proteins | sample YL17G05_15_MG_FD_203695 | JGI IMG/M metagenome (GOLD analysis project Ga0315277, IMG submission 203695) | Sediment microbial communities from Yellowstone Lake, YNP, Wyoming, USA - YL17G05_15 | ecosystem: Environmental > Aquatic > Freshwater > Lake > Sediment | place: USA: Wyoming | collected... | reverse complement strand
TAAGACAGCTGCAAATCCCTCTCTTCTTATTTTTTATTATAATTCGTTTAACGTAACAATATTATTAATCAATGGTTGAATTCCGTTTTCTATGAAAATCCTTGCTGCAGCCGATATCCATGGGTCTCAATATCGCTTGAATCTTGTACTAAAAAATGTTGAAGCATATAGTCCTGATTTAGTTGTGCTCTGTGGTGATATCACCCAGTTCGGACCAGGTGAACTTGCGACAAACCTCCTCAATCAAATACCGATCAAGACTTTCGCGATTCCTGGGAATATCGATACATTTGACGTCGACCAAGGGATCATCGCCAGTAACGCAACCTTTCTTCATATGCGACGGGCGGTATTCCAGGGCATCTCGTTTGTAGGAATCGGACGTGAAATCCCAACACCTATCGCGGATATTACTATTATTGATGGCATTCAAAAGAAATCTTTGATAGATATTTTTGATAAAACAAGTATCCTGGTGACCCATACCCCACCATTCAAATTACAAGATAAAATATTTATAGGAAGCCACGGGGGAAGTAAAGAATTAAGAACCTTTATTGATTCAAGCAAGCCTAGATTAGTATTATGCGGACATATCCATGAGGATCCGGGGATGACAAAATTGTTGAACACGACTATAGTGAATTGCAGTTTGGGGAAACGAACGGAAGGGGTGATTGTAGAAATAAACGATAGCATCAAGGTTACCATCCTTGAGTAATATGTAATTTTCTATATCTGATAAAAAAATATTTATTCCTGTGAGAGTTCAATAATTTTTACTTGGGTTCAGGATAAAAAATAGTAAAACCACTCTCTAAAAAATAATCAGCTTGATTTTATTCATTTAGGTCGATGAGGGTCGGATACTCCCCTGAAAACCAAAATCGATTCCTTCTTTTTCAAATCGCTCCCGGACAGCAAAAATAACCCGGTCATGAACATCAAGAAATTGTTTATAATTCCCCGTGTTGAGATAATAGACTACCTCAAAATTATAACTAAACGGTCCAACCTCCCGGAGATGTACCATGTCAAACTCAGCAGGTTTACAATTCTCAATGGTTTCTTTGAGAACTGATGAGACTTTTCTAAGTTTCTTTAGTTGAACATTTGGAGATACGCGTATGATAAATTCGACACGACGTCGGGTCATTTTCTGCAGGTTCCGAACTTTTCCAGAGGTAATCTCACGATTTGAAATAATCATCTCCTCGCCCTCTAGAAGTTGAACACGAGTTGATCTCAAACCAATTTTTGTCACCGTTCCTCCATATTCTCCGATAATGATATAGTCACCAATCTCAAAAGGTCGGCCGAAATAAATCGTAAACGCACTAAACAAATCTGCCAGAATGTTTTGGAGTGCAAACGCAATCGCAATACCAGTGACTCCAAGTCCAACCAGTGCCCCAGAAAGATCAATTTTGCTCACGTAAAGCAAATACAGAAGCGCGAAAATGTAGATAAACACATGAAAAATATTTTTGAACACACGGAGAATGTTACTGCTTAATGCTTTTTTGCCAGTTTTTACAAATCTTTCTGCACACAAGGAGAGAATCACGTTTATGATTCGTGTAATTATATATGCAACAAGGAAAACTTCAGCTACGAGAAAAATTTGTTTGATAAGATATTGATGAGGCATCAGGATCGTGAGTTGTTGAACTGCATAGTAAAATCCGACAATGATTACAAAAAAATAGATGGGCCGTTTCGTGTTTTTAATGATTTCATCATCAACGATTGTTCTTGTTTTTTTTGCCCATTTACTAAAATAATGCTCAAAGAAATGATAAGTCAACCAACCCGCGAAGAGAGCAAGAAAAAAGAAAATCGCTGCAGCAATACTTTCACCAACAAGTGCATCGATGTTCAAATTGTTGTCTCTCAAGAGTTGATTAATAAAGTCTCCAAGGTTGAGAAGGACGTTCATAAAATATCCCACCGGGTGGGGAATCAGTTGATTATTTTTTAATCTTATGTTCGTTCATTTTTTTTATCATAATTGCCTCGCTTTTGTAAATAAGAGGTGTTGAATCAGTAATGAAACAAATTTTTCCAATGAAGTAGATCGGTCTGAATTAAATAAGCAGATGATACCAGTATTTTCTGATGAATCTAAGTACATGCGTGTATGTAATCCAGGGATATCACCACTATGACCAATGTAGACTTTTTTTCCAATCGGTGTTTCAACAATCATCCATCCGAGTCCATAGCGAAAATTATAATATGTATTTCCTGGTGGTTGAATAGTATGCATAAGTGTAACGGTTTTATTCTGGAGGATATGTGTTCCATTATAGATACCATAGTTCATATGTGCGATGAGGAAACGGGAGAGATCTTCGACGGTCGTCATCAATCCCCCAATAGGATAATGGAGGAGTTGATAGAAAGGGAGTTTCTCGTAAGTTCTGTTGTTATAAAGATAGGGAACGGCGACGTCGTCGATAGATAAGTCTGGTAAGCGAAAACTTGTATGTGTCATTCCTAAGGGAATAAAGATATGGTCATTGCAGTATTCGTGGAAGGGTCGTCCGGAGATGAGTTGTACCAAATACGCGGCAATATCAAAGTTGATGTTAGCGTATTGCATGTATTCTCCAGGGCGATGAGTAGCATCCCATATCGCGGGGGTATAGAAAGCTCCACCTACCAGAAGGTATTCCTCGAGCCAGGGACTGGGGTACCAGGGTATTGGAGGTGGGTGGGAATAGTTGAACCAATGATACATCAAAGGGTCAGTAGCGAAGCTGGAGGAATGTGAGAGGATCATTCTGATAGTGATCGGATCATTAGGAAAATTCGGGTTTCTGAGAATGAACGGGAGATATATGTTGACGTCGTCATCCAGCTGAAAGAATCCCTGTTCATACAGTTGCATGAGTGCAGTGCTGGTAATAGTCTTGGTGATAGATGCGACTACATAGATTGTATGGTCATTCGCTGGTTTTTGCTGTTCCATGTTGTAGAAGCCGTATCCTTTTTTCCATACGACAGTGGTATTGCTTATGATGCAAGCGGACATGCTTGGGTAGTGGCCGATTTTGAGTAAAACGGTGATAAGAAGGTCGAATGAGGAATCATTACTGAAAGAGTAATTTTGGACTTCCTGTTGAACAGTTGTATGCTGCAGTGTAATCGCTGTTGAAAGCGTTGGTATAAGAAGGAGAGTAACGAGACAGAAACCAATGAGTTTCGTTTTCATAAGATATTCTTATTATTAATGATTGAATAAATATATAATATTATTTGGTAAAAACAATTGAAAATGATGTAATGAGGAAAGGATTAGCAATAACATGGTTTTAAGACTCACATTATTTCCGTAAAGAGTTCTAGGAGTTCAAATCCCCCCCCCCCCCTGCACTTTTTTCATATTTACATCAAGAGTGAACTTATCTTGACACGTAGAATAAAATACAAGATTCTAATGTAAGTCTTAACATCTCAATCATCAATGTCATACTCAAATCCTTTCTTGCTCTTCACTGCTCTCAAGTTGTCGAACATAACAACAACACGACTTCAACAGGTCTTTACTGCCATTATATCAACCTTTTTTGACCAACACGGCTGAACAACACGGAAGTTCCTTTACGTAGTAAAGGAACTTCAAACCTGTTGCAGGCTGTTGCAAAACCATGTTGCAAAATCACTGCAACACGAAACCAACACGCTGAACAGAAAAAAAACGAAACAAAAAATTATTTCTTATCTCCGGTATTTTAACTAACTGTCAATCATTTTCGTACTGGTAAACTGGGGTTCAAATCCTTTCCCCTTTTTATAAAATTGTTTATATTATTTACTTGGAAATAGATGAAAATGAAAGAAGAATGGGCCAGGCCGGAATTGAACAGGCGATCTCCGCGTTGTAAGCGCGACGTCATAACCACTAGACCACTGGCCCATGTAACTTTACCACTGGCTTGAGATATGACCACTGGCTTAGAAATAGCCAATGTCTTCATCTTTTCGACTCGGTGGTAAAATGACATCTATTCCTATTTTAAATGTTTTAAGGTCGTTTTTATCGAATAAAATATGTGAAACGAATTCAAATTTTAACCTCAGACATTAGGTTATCTAAATTAATGTTACTCTTCAAACTGAAATAAAGGATGTTTCATAAAATCATTAAAGACATTGATAAACTGTGGAAAATTTCATAAAAAATCACGGCTGTTTTTCTCCTCATAATTGCCGGAAAAAAATTACGTTTTTATTCATCAAAATTACGGGTATCTCATTAACATAGTTCTCTTATTTACGAGACGTTTCTCCTGGAATCGAAATATTTATATATAGTATTAACAATCGTTAATTCAGAGAGGTATAATTGTTGATGAGGGAATCTTTTTATTCTTTCCTCCCAAATCCCCATCAGCAATTTACTTCCTATTAATTTTTTTTAGACGTGTAATTGTAAGTACGATAGAATCATTTGGGAATATCAATCCCCCAATCAGAGATAAGATAGAATTCCGAACACATGATTTCTTTCTCGCAGGAAAAGATTGTTAATTTAAGATAAAAATTAGTTGTACAAATTAGTAGTATTTTATAGGCCTGGTTCATAATTCCTAACCGGGAGGAAGTACAATAAAAATGATTGAGTGCATCCAATTTTGGTGAAACGGGATGCACTCACAAGAGCAATTGCAGCTCTTGCTAGATAACCCAATCGTGCAAGAGCTCATAGATATTTTGGAAAATGAAGGCAAATGTGTTCTAAAAAACCTCGATCTAGCTTATGTCGACGAGGTGTTTGAACAATAAAAATCCACCAGCAGAGGACGACCATGGATCTATGCCCCCAGCATCAAACTGAAAGCGTTTCTCTACGGTCTCTCTGAAGGGAAGGACTCCATACACGGGGTTGCCCGCTCAGTCCGAACCTCAGTCGCCCAAGTGTTCCTTGGACTCGAACAAGGTAGCATGAGCTATTCCACCTTGGAACGATTCTGGCATCAACTCGCTATTGTTGTAGAACAGGTGTTCGCAGAGCTTACACGAATGATCGCTGACCTTGAAATTTTCGGTGCAGTCCTCGCCGTTGACAGCACGAGTATCTCCACACCGTTCAAGGACGATCCTGATGCGGTGTGGAGCTATGATTCTACGAAAAAAGAATTTTATTACGGGCATGGGCTGCTGCTCGTCGTCGATGTGGGCACACAGCTACCTATCGCTGCACGATTCGTACAGCGGAAGCAGGCGTCCAAGGAGGAATGGACTGCGGTAATCCTCGATGGTATGTTGGTAAAAAAACCAGGGATACTGCTTGGTGATTCTGGTCTGGATATCGTTGAGCTACAGGCGCAGCTCATAGATGAGCACGTTCTGCCAATCATTACGTACAATCCAAGGAATGCTGATAACCCTCTCGATATCAAATACCGAGTGGAAGACCTTGTCCAAAAAAGAACTGACAAGGTTACATTGAATCGGAAAGAACTCGACATCACCTACAAACAACGAGTGGCTGTTGAAAACACAAACAATGTCCTCAAGCAGATGGGACTTGAAAATCTCAACGTCAGAGGATGGAATGCAGCGAAAACTCATGTGTTCATTATCTTGATCCTACGTCTTGCGATTGCCATCGCAAGGTATTGCAATGATCATCATTGCAATCTCAGGAAGATTTCAATAGGAGGATGAATTATGAACCAGGCTCAGTATTTTATACTAATTTTCAACCTACATTTTTGACAGCCCCTTTAATAAATTGTTTTTTCAATACTTTATCTATTACTGTTCATCTTCTTTTTATCAATAACAAAAATTTTTTCAATTAACAGATAGATGTTAATGGATGGAAGCGGAACGAAGATAAAAAAAGATATTCTTCTATCGGCAATCTAAAAAGAGACTATACTATTTCATTTTGTGAAAAAGACCAGAGCCCCATCCTAACAGAAAGTTGATCCCAAAGAATTACAATCAGAAACAAAATAAACAGCGAAAGAAGTAGCGTTTTAAGATGTATTTTTTTCCTGTTCAAGTAGAACAGGATGATATTAGGAAGTATGACAAAAGCACAGAGGAATTGGAGATAAAGATACATAGAACTAGGTTTTTTTTACTTTGTTAATTTGATGTTCAATTGCCAGGAACGCATTTCTCATTGCCTGCATAGGACCATAACCCTCTTGGGTTGCATAGAAGACACCAGGTTTTCCAGAAAGTTTCATTTCGCAGACGATTCTAAAAAGTCCTTGTTTGGTTTCTTTGTGCTGCTCAAGGGAGACATGAAGGTAGCCGACCACTAAGTATTTTTCGTAGTTTTTCAGGAATTCTTCTCTTAGGAATTGGACCGTTTGTTCTTTATCGAAACCTATGACTTGATTGTTGCGGTGATGGAATTGAATAGCGATGGTTTCTTCTTTTTCGAATCCTGCGTATGGCGCGAGAAATTCTTTATATGTGACAATGCCGTACAGATGGTTTTCTTTCCCAATGAGTATACCAGGGAGCTCTAATTCGTGCATCTTAGTATGGACATCCCGGATAGTAGTTTCTGGAGACAAGAGCAGGGGTTGTTCTTGCATTATGGTTTTGGCGGGAAGGTCAAGTTTTTGTCTTTTTTCTGATTCAAAATCGTCGCGTCCTTCGACGTTGCTATGTTTATGGAGGACGTTGTTAATGATGTTATCGATGGTTATTGCACCGACAACATTATTATGATCAACAATCGCGAGATATGAGATGTTTTCTTGTCGGAATAGGTGAAGGACTTTCCCGATAGTTTCATTTGGACCTACGGCAAGCGGTTTGGTGCACATGATGGTTTTAATTGGTTGCGTTCCGATGTTTTGTTCGGTGAGTTTTTTGATGACATCGTCTGCAGTGACGATGCCAATGAGAGAATCATTGTGTATTATAGGTAGATAGTAAACGTTATTTTCAACCATTACGCGAGCGATTTCTTCTAAAGGGGTTGTTGGTGTAAGTTTCGGTGTATGAGAAAGCATGGTATGGAGTTTTGTTTGAAGAGTCACTGTTGGTTCCATAAGTGTTCGTTTTAGCAGCATTCCATGATATTTTCCATGGTCAGTGATAACAACTGCGTCTGTTTCGTTGAATAGGGTTATTACTCGAGAGAAGTTGTCGTTTGCATCTCTTTTTATTACTTCTGTTTTAAGGATCTCTTGGGCAGAAACCATAATAATTCACTTCTCGTCAGGATTGGAGAGAGAGTTATAAATGTTTGTGACCGGAGGAAGGAGGAGCGAAAAAGGGAGCAGGAGAAAAAATGGAAAAACCACACTTCCACCTATTTTACGTCCTTACTTAACAATCGACAAAGAAATTTTCTATGCTACTATAAACACCGGTCTTCCTTGATTGCTAAAACCATGTTGTGGTTCATAGGGATTAAACGCAGGATCACCGTAGAACACGCGAACGTAAAAGGTCGGTGGATCTATGTCAACTCGTTTTTCACCGCGTAATGCTTCCCCAAGACTCCAGTTATCAATAATCAAATGATTTTCTAGAGTTGTAAGACCGGATTCCTGACCTGTTTCTCTTGTTGCTCCTACAAAGCCGTTACAACCAGCATGAAGCATGGCAAGTCCAATGTTCATTTTGGGGGGGAGACCATCGGTTCGTCCCATCAAACATGCTGAAGTCAGGAAGATACTTGGCTTGTCATACACCCAGTTCTTTGCATGGGCGACATCCACAGCTTTGGAATACATATCAAACCCGTAAAGTGAGGCAGGAAACCAAAACCAGTCCCCATGGCCGAGGTATTCAATGTAGTTTGAGCCAGTATAGATCTTCAAAAGATCTGCAATCTGTCGACTGTTTCGGAAGTCGCCATAGATTTTTGAGGTAAATCCATAGTTCTTGATTTCTTTGGCATATGGGATCTGATGGAAGATTCCTCCGGTCTCACCAAATCCTTCACCAAAGACGAAACTGAATCGATGATGCCAATCACTTTGGCTCTCTGGTTGACCGCAAACGGTTTCATAGAAAAACGTTCGTGCAATAAGCACAGAAACATCTTGTATATCCCAACCGATAAGGCGACCGACCGAAAGATTTCCGTTGAGTGAATAAGGGTTATCGGAAGGCAATCCTCGATCAGGTATGTCTTCTTGAGAGGGACTGAAATAGTACATCGGAATCATATTAGTGTCAGCAAGAATAGCAAGCCAAGCCGGTCCATTGAGATATTCCGTGAGTAATCCATAGGTACCCATGGTTTCTAAGGTTCCCTTGAGTTGGTTTACTGTTGTGTTGACTTTCTTGTTCGTGAAAGGATGTAACGAATCATTGTACCATGGGCCGGTTCCTGAACCTTGGGCAACTGATGCGTAGAACGAATCGGTGAGCTCCCAGGTAGTGTTGGCGATAATGAGTCCACCATGAGCTGCAGTAAGATACGGTGCGATAATGGAAAGATTTGGGATAAGCGGGAGATGAGGGTTCTCCAATGTATTGATGGTGATGGTGATATTGATATCAGCATCGAAACAAGATATTCCTCGCTGAATGAAATAGCCGCCTTTTATCCCATTAAATACCCTTACCTGGAGAGTATACACTCCTGGCGCATTACATGAGAGTGTTTCGAGATATGTGTTTCCGATATCATAGCCCATGCTGTTGGCGTAGGCGACGATCCGCCCCTGGGCATCAGTTAAGGTCAGGAATATGAGGGGAACGATTGAAGAGAATTGCTCAAAAAAAGGTCTTTCCTTTTGAAAAATTTCTCCAGAGATGAGGACTCGATTAATACCTTCAGGGAGGAAGATATCATATTCTCTGGTATCATTACCAATAATATAGAAATCTTTATTGAGAATAATGATTTTTTTATTTGTAATATGGTCAGTCCTTTGTATCTTCTTTGTGTTGATGACGGTTGTTGGGATAACATCAGATGGATTGGCCATAGTAAGATAGTTGATTACACCAAATTGCTCTTTGATGACGGTAAGAATAGCGCGGGTGATTGTTTCTTCATTAGTCAGGGGTATCAGAGTAACATTGGTAAGATTAAGAGCGATATCTCCAATGAGATACGCATGGGTGGTTTGTAGCTGTGTGCAGACAGTTTGAATTGCTGCGTCGTTGTGATCATAGATGAGTATCGGGATATTGACGTAACTTGCGAGCGGCGTCGCGAACAAGCTGAGCTGGTAAGCATCCTCGGTATCGTAGGGGATGACAAGAACGGCTGATGCTGTCATAAACACTTGTGTTGCAAGGGCTAAAGAGACTGCGGGCGGGGATCCTAAAATCTCTATTGTAGAATAGGAAGTATTGAGACGTTCACCGAGAACAAGAAGAGTGTGGTTGGTTAAATTGAAACACATCTCAAGCAATCGCGTCTGCGCATCGACAAGTTTTCCTTCTCGCTGTACTAGTAAGGGAATAAGCCCAGTTGTATTTGCTTCTCTATCATACCAACACGCAACACTCGTACTAATGAGACAAAAAAATGGATTGTTTTCAGGTACAATTACCGCGTCTACGATGGAAGAGCGAGTGGATCTATTATAGGAGATTTCCGTAGGATTACAGATAGTATTTTCTTGAATATTGCCCTGAACTGGTATAGGAGAAAAAAGGAAAAGAAGAACCATGAAGAGAGCAGCCAGTGTTTTCATTATGTATATTTATAATGAAAAAGATATTAATAATCTTTGTATTTTCTTATTTTATACTGCATCATAATTGACTATTCCGGTTATACGCTTTTTATGATTTAAGTGATAATTTTCAACAATGTTTTTTAATAGCAAATTGTTCTTAATATTGAATGGTATATCTTTATCGATGTAAAAAATGTCAGACTAAATTTCTTGTCCCGATGAAAATTCCCATAGAAAATAATCGCACAACGTATGTTTGCCCAAATTGTAAAAGCCGTAATTGGGGACCGCTTGATTGGTAAAGCTAGTAATTTGATGTCTCACTCTAAATTTATTCCAAATGAATAAAATAGTTACTTTTCGATACTCTATTCAGAATTAGAATCGTTTTGGATCAGTCGCAACATCAATAAGAACTGGTTTTTTTATCTCAAGAGCCTGCTTCACAACCTTTAGGAAATCCTCTGGCTTTGATACTTTAAGTCCCACACCACCACAGGCATCTGCATAACTAGCAAAATCAGGATTTAACAAATCTGTACCATAATTTTGATACCCTTCTATTTTTTGTTCTACTTGAATCATTGCAAGCTGTTTATTATTCAACACCACCACGATCATTGGTAAATCGTACTTTACGGCTGTGACAAAATCAGCCATCGCCATGGAAAAACCACCATCACCAGTGATACAAACTACTGTATTGTCAGGAAAAGCAAGTTTCGCTGCTAGAGCACCGGGCAACCCAAAACCCATTGAACCAAGGTATCCTGACATGACAAAACGCTGGTGATTTATTTTAAAATTCCGACCAAACCACCATCCGTTCTCTCCGACATCAATAGAAATAATAGCATCATCAGGGAGGACATATGATAGAATCTTCATAATAAAAGGAGGTCGAAGGGGTGTTGCGGTTGGATCTGCTTCCTTTTGCAGTTGCTCAAACCATTTCTTTTTCACCTCTGCTATTTCTTTTATAACTGAATCGTTCTTTTTCATTTGAACAGCATCAACGAGCTTAGGTAGAACTAACGAACAATTCCCCCATAGGGCAACTGTAAAAGGGATTTTACCGATTTTTAACGGATCGATTTCAACTTGAATCAATGCTTTATGCATTGGTACATGTGTCTGTTTTGAAAAACCAACGCCAAGAGTTATCAATAAATCAGACTCTGCGACCGTCTTACGTGTACTGGAGGACCCTACGTTACCGAGAATTCCTAAAAGCCATTTGTTATCGTCGGGAAGAATTCCTTTCGCGCGAAACGTCGTCACAATCGGTGCTTTAATCTTCTCAGCAAAACGAAGCAGCATCTCACCTTCACCAAAGGCTCCCCAGCCTGCAAGAATCACTGGCCTCTTGGATTCGTTAATCAACGCAACTGCTTTTTGTAAATCTGTTTCGTTAGGAAGAATATTAAAATTTGTTAGACAAGTCTCCCGTTCACAACTCTCCGCATCCAAGAATGCTTTCTGAACATCATTCGGAACAGAAATCTGCGCGACCCCACGCTGCACAATTGCGTGTCGCAACGCCTGTGTCAAAATTTTCAACGACTGTGTTTTATCATAAATCGTGTTGTTATAAACTGTAATAGGTCTAAAAAATGCATCTTGGTCAATCTCCTGAAAACTCCCATCACCGATGTACTGACCAGCTACTTGACCGTTGATCGAAAGCACTGAAGCCCGATCCTCTTTTGCATCATATAAGCCTGTTGCAAGATTACTTGCACCAGGACCCGCGATCGTTAAACATACAGCGATCTTCCCAGTGAGTTTATGGTACGCGGATGCAGCCATTGCTGCATTTTCCTCATGACGAACCACGATATATCGCATTTTTTTATTCGTACGAAGTGCTTCAACGAGACCAAGCGAGGACGTCCCAGGGATGCCAAATACAAGAGTAATACCCCATTTTGTAAGTTCATTAATTAACACATCAGAAACAGTTGTTTGGGATTTTTCCACTAAAACCACCCATTCCTATAACCAATCAAAGTTATCTAAACATTTCCATCTTTAGTATAAAAAAAGGGATTTGTTAATAAATAATGGAAAAGCTTTAAGAGAGACGATACCTTCAAGTTTCTACTTTAAACAATACTTAAAGGGATAATATGAAACTGTCCGATGTCTTAGAAACGACAAAAAAAGAGCCACATTGCGGTTTATGTAAGATAGATTTTCTTGGGACTGGCGTGTGTTCCGCTGGTAAAAAACATGGGTTTGTCGCATACTGGCCTGAAGGACGAATGGAGCTTGCACGAGCCTTAGCGGAAAACGAAGTCGAACCATCTGCAGCACTTCTTGATATAGTAAATTCATGTAACCTATGTGGGGTGTGTGACCGGCAATGTTATTTTATTACGCAACGCCGTCCCACGCAAGCTCAACAAGCGCTAAAAGACTATGTTTCAACATTACCACCAGATGCACTGAAACCCACTCCTGAAGATGAGATTGTAAAGGACCTTCGCACAATTGTAGGAAACAACTGGGCGACAAATGATACGATTATCATTGCCTCTTATATTCGATCAATTATCAAGCAAAAATCCTCGGGTAAATACTATATTGTTATGCCACAAACAACAGAGGAGATAGTTGCGATTGTAAAACTTGCCAATAAATTTAAAATCCCGTATCTCCCTCGAGGAAATGGTACGTTTTTTGGCGTAGCTCTGCAAACTCTGCTTGCTGAACCAGCTACGATAGAACAGGGGATTATCATTGATCTCTGGAGAATGAAAGATCTTCACGTCGATCCCGAATCGATTACTGCGACGATAGGACCCGGTGTCACATCTTTTGAGCTGCAAAAAGCAGCGCACGCTCATAAGTTACGTGCAAATGTTGCTGAGGCGGAA
>Ga0315277_10009379_pt1 | contig 12505 bp, 6 predicted proteins | sample YL17G05_15_MG_FD_203695 | JGI IMG/M metagenome (GOLD analysis project Ga0315277, IMG submission 203695) | Sediment microbial communities from Yellowstone Lake, YNP, Wyoming, USA - YL17G05_15 | ecosystem: Environmental > Aquatic > Freshwater > Lake > Sediment | place: USA: Wyoming | collected... | reverse complement strand
GGAAAGGCAGAAAAAACTGGTCAGCGAGTTTGAAAAAAAAGTTGCCAAGGAGGGGTTTGCACTTGTTCAGGTGCAATTGGGACCGTTTGTCAAGCCGGACTTAGAGCCGCTGATTGAGAACAAACCCATCGCGATTGGTAAATTAGAAAGGCTGGTGGAAGAGGGTAAATTCTCCCAGGAGAGCCTGAATTCCATCAATGAGAAGTATGCTGAATTAGGCGAGGAAATGGAAAAGGTATTCAGGGAAACCAGAGCCTCATCCAAGGAATTAGAGCAGGCTCTGTATACTCTGGACAAAGAAATAATCTCCCCTTTGGTAAAGGAGCACATTCGGGAGATCAGAGCCAAGTATGAGGGTAATAAGAAGATCGAGGAATACTTAAATGAGGTTCAGGAGGACATCTTATCCGAGTATGAAAAATTTAAAGAAAAAAAAGAAGAACAACCGGAGGGATCTCTGCCCGGACTTCCCTTGCTTCAGCCGGAGGAACCTTTCAGGGAATATGAAGTCAATGTAATAATAGATAACAGCGAAACCAAAGGGATACCCATAATAATTGAGACCAGCCCGACTTACCGAAACCTTTTCGGAACGATCGAAAGGAGTTTCGACCGCCTGGGTCCAGGCAGGACTGACTTCACCAGGATAAGGGTTGGCTCCTTCTTGAAAGCTAATGGTGGTTATCTGGTTTTAAATGCTATAGATGCGCTGGTCGAACCCGGGGTCTGGCAAGCCCTGAAAAGGACTTTGCGCAACGGGATAGTCGAGATCCAGACCTATGACCCGTTCTATTTTTTTTCTGCCTCAGCCTTAAAACCCGAATCGATCAAATCAGAAGTAAAAGTTGTTATGATCGGAGATCCGTACATCTACCAGACCCTTTATGGCCTGGATGATGATTTCAAGAAAGTCTTCAAGATTAAAGCAGACTTCGATCTGGTGATGCCCAAAAGAGATGATACCATCTGGGAATATGCGACATTTATCCGCAAGGTTTGCCGGGATGAGAAACTCAACCCTTTTGATAAAAGCGCCATAGCTTCGGTGATCGAATACGGGGTGAGATTGGCTGGAAGACAGAACAAACTTTCCACCAGATTCAATGTGGTCGCAGACCTGATCCGGGAAGCCAATTACTGGGCAGGGACTCTAAATGCCAAGATGGTTTCAAGCCAGCACGTGGAAAAGGCAATTGAGGAATGGAAAAGAAGAGTCAACCTGCCTGAAGATAAAATCCAGGAGATGATAGATGAAGGAACCATTATGGTGGATACTGAAGGGAAAGTGGTTGGTCAGGTAAATGGCCTGTCCATCTATGATTTAGGAGAATATATGTTTGGAAAGCCGACCCGGATTACAGCCAGAACCTCAGTTGGCAGAAGCGGGGTAATAAATATTGAAAGGGAGGCAGAGCTTTCAGGTCGAACTCATAACAAAGGAGTTTTGATCTTATCTGGATTTTTGCAGGGGAGATATGCTCAGGATAAGCCCCTGGTGATGAACGCCAGCATCTGCTTTGAGCAGTCCTATTCCGGAGTGGATGGAGATTCAGCTTCCTCCACTGAGGTTTATGGCATCCTTTCCAGTATATCAGAGCTTCCCATAAGGCAGGATGTGGCAGTTACCGGCTCGGTCAATCAGAAAGGGGAGATTCAGCCGATTGGCGGGGTTAACCAGAAGATCGAGGGATTTTATGACGTGTGCAAAGCCAAGGGTCTAACCGGAACTCAAGGAGTAATCATCCCGCATCAGAACGTAGATGACCTGATGCTGCGACCGGATGTGGTCAATACGGTAAAGGAGGGGAAATTTCACATCTATCCCATAAAAACCATTGACGAAGGGATCGAGATTTTAACTGAGTCGAAAGCTGGAAAAAGAAAAGAGAATGGAAACTTTGAAGAAGGAACGGTAAATTACTTAGTGGACAAAAAGCTGAGGGAATTCGCTGAAAAATGGAGAGGGTTTTCCGCATGGCCAGAAAAGTAGGTAGTAGACAGTAGACAGGGGATAGAAGGTAGGGGCGATCCGCCAGAGGCGGACTCGCCCTTTTTTCTCACTTTCTTAGTTGACAATCAGAAAATTTATCGATACGTTATCCATCAAAAAAAGTATGTTGGGCAAAATAATATTACAATCAGAACTCACCCTGAATCTCCCGCCCGTACGGGGACAAGCCTCTCTTGCAAAGAGAGGGATTTGTATTCCCCTTCTCTTCGTAAGTCGAAGATCCCGCCAAGGGTGGGGAGAAGGGGCCAGGGGATGAGTTCAATAACTGAGCATAATAGGTTATGATAGGTAAAACAATTTCACATTACAGGATTTTAGAAAAGCTGGGTGAAGGTGGAATGGGTGTGGTCTATAAAACCCAGGACATCAAATTGGATCGTCTGGTGGCTTTAAAGTTTTTGCCTCCGCATCTGACCTCTGAGCCAGTGGAGAAGGAAAGATTCATCCACGAAGCCAAAGCCGCGTCAGCTTTAAGTCATACCAATATCACTACTATTTATGAGATAGATGAGTTTGAAGGGCAGATGTTTATAGTTATGGAATATTGTGAGGGAAATACTTTAAAACATATAATTGACAAGGAAACGCTCACTATAAGAAAAGTTTTAGATATAGGGATTCAGATATGTGAAGGTTTAGCCATGGCGCATGAGAAGGGGATTGTGCATCGGGATATCAAATCTGACAACATAATGCTTACCCCTCGCGGTCAGGTTAAGATAATGGATTTTGGTTTAGCTAAACTGAAGGGTGCCACCAAGCTGACCAAAACTCGCTCAACCATTGGGACTCTTGCCTATATGTCGCCAGAGCAAGCCCAAGGTGAGGAAGTTGATCAGAGGAGTGATATTTTTTCCTTTGGAGTCGTCTTATATGAGCTTTTGACCGGGAAGCTTCCCTTTGGTGGAGAGCATCAAGCAGCAATTGTCTATTCAATAATCAACGAAGAAGCCCAGCCAGTAGCCAGATACAATAATCAAGCTTCAGCAGAGTTGGAGAGGATGGTCTTCAAAGCCTTAGCCAAAGATAAAGAGGAAAGATATCAACATATTGATGATCTCTTAGCGGATTTGAGACATGAAAAGAAAAGTTTGGAATATGTGAAGACCGGTCAGATTCCTAAAGAGGTAATAGTACCCAAGCCTAAAAGGAAAGTTCTTCCGATTGTAATTCCTGCCTCAATTGTTTTCATCCTGGTTTTAGTTTTCTTAGTCCTTAAGCCCTTCAAATTTGAGGTGGCCCCTGAAAAAGGTGCGGTAGCCAGGGAGAACTCTTTAGCCATAATGTACTTTGAGAATCTGGTGGACAGAGAGGATAAGGACCGGTTAGGGGAGATAGTAACTAATCTTTTGATCGCTGACCTTTCTCAAACCGCTCCTGTGGTCTCCAGCCAGAGATTATATGATATCCTGAAGTTATTGGGGAAAGAAGGGGTCAAATTAATTGATAGAAATGTAGCGACAGAAGTAGCCACAAAGGCAGGAGCCAGGTGGATGCTTTTGGGGAGTATACTCCAGGTCAAGCCGAGGATGGTGGTAACTGCACAGTTGGTAGATGTGAAAAGCGGGCAGCTAAGGGGGTCGCAAAAAATCACCGGTGACAAAAGTGAGGATGTATTTTCTTTAGTTGATAAACTAACAGTCGACATCAGGAAAAACCTTTCGCTCCCTTCTGCAGCCGAGCAGGAAAAGGAAAAACCGGTAGCTGAGGTTACCACTCGCTCGCAAGAAGCATATCGTTACTATCTGGAGGGGATGGACTACGATTATAAATATTACTGGACAGAGGCGGAGAAAAGTTTCAAGAAAGCTCTGGAATATGATTCCACTTTTGCAATGGCATATTTCAGGTTGTCTATACTTGCAACGCTCAAAGCTAATCCGGAGTCCAAAGCATTAATAGCTAAGGCAGTGAAATACTCTGATAAGGTTAACCCTAAGGAAAAACTGTATATTCAAGCTACTGAAATAGGCATATCAGGGAATGATGCTCAGTTTATAAAAAAACTGCAAAAGTTAGTAGAACGCTATCCAGATGAGAAGGAGGCATTGTTATGGTTAGGGGCTACTCATCGGGGACTGCGAAAGTTTGACGAAGCAATTCGTTATCTTAACCAGGCAATTGAGATAGATTCTCTTTATAAGGAGGCATATAACATCCTTGCTTATGCTTACTATGAAAGTGGAGATTTTGAGAAATCTATCTGGGCAATAAACAAATATATATCCTTAGCCCCGGATGAGCCTAATCCTTATGATTCGAGAGGTGAGCTTTATGCCTGGAACGGCAAAATTGATCTGGCGATTGAATCTTACAAAAAAGCTTTAGAGATAAAACCTGACTTCTCATTGTCAAAGCTGGGGCATATGTATCTTTTTAAACGAGATTATGCTAAAGCTGAAAGCTGCTATAAAGAGCTTGCCTCTAGCAGTGATAAAGATACTCGGTCGGAAGGGAGGACCTATCTGGCTTATATCCCTATTTATCAGGGTAAATTCGATGACGCCCTTCAGGTTCTGGATGATGGCATAGGTGCAGATAGAATGGAACAGACAGAAGGAGTGTGGAATGCAGATAAACATTTCTTAAAAGCAAGCATCTATGAGGAGAAGAAAAATCTGGATTTAGCCTTAAAGGAAGCTGAAGTTTTCAATGAAACTCTTAACAAGGTTCACCCTGATAACCCGGTGAATTTCCGGCCTTTTTATACCCATCTTTTGGCAGAGAGTGGAAAGAATGCGGAAGCCCAAGATCTCGCCCGGACTTTGAAAAAGGGTATTGAGGAGAAGGACCAGAGTCTGATCTATTTCTACTGGCTGGCTTTAGGGTTTATTGAGCTGGCTAAAGGGGATACAAAGGCTGCTGTGACTTATTTAGGAAAAGCAAATCAAGAGGCAATATCTCCACCTTTTCAACTACGATATTCTCTTGGTAAAGCCTATCTGGAGTCAGACAGACTCGGGGAGGCAGCATCTGAGTTGGAGAAGGCACTTTCAAGATATGATTATATCAGGGCATTTTTTGCGATTTGGGCAGTTAAGGCTTATTACCTGTTTGGGTTGGCTTATGAGAAATCCGGCTGGAACAATAAGGCGATTGAGAAATATGAGGAGTTTCTGGATATCTGGAAAAATGCTGACCCGGGGATACCTGAAGTGGAGGATGCGAAGGAAAGGCTGAAAAAGCTAAAAAAGTAGACAGTAGGTAGTAGACAGTATATAGGGGGAAAAAGTAACGTCGGGCTTTATGCCCGACGAAGAGTTGGTAGGGACAGAACATTGTTCTGTCCTTACGAAACCTCACAGCTGATAAATCCGCATTAAACATCCGTTTAATCTATTTCATCTGCTGTGAATATTTTCAGATGGAGTACATTTGTAGGATGCTTGCATCGTCATGGACGATGCACTCCATGGTCGGATTCTTCGGTCGTCTCGCCGCAGGCGGACTCCCTCAGAATGACCAGAAGAATTGCCAACAGATGATCTCCAACCAACAAAACCCTTGATTTTTTCGAGTCTACAGCTAAATTTAGTGTTTGGTCTTTAGTTACGGAGAGGATTATGTACGACTTAATCTTACTGCATCCGCCCAGCGTATATGATTTCCGCAAGCGCTCGATTATGTTCGGGCCGATTAGCGATGTCATCCCTTCCACTCCGGTTTTCGATATGTACCCTCTGGGTTTTGTGTCCTTGTCGTCATATCTCACCAAGAGAGGCCTGAAGGTCAGGATTATTAATCTGGCAGTCAAAATGCTCTCCAACCCGGATTATGATGCTGAATCCGAGATAAAAAACTTAAAAGCCTTAGCTTTCGGAATAGACCTGCACTGGTTGCCGCATTCTCAGGGAGGGCTGGAGGTGGCTAAGTTAGTGAAAAAATATCATCCCCAAGCCAAAGTTATCTTCGGAGGGCTTTCCTCCTCATATTTTCATAAAGAGCTTATCCTTTATCCGCAGGTGGATTTTGTCATCCGGGGCGATTCAGCAGAGGAGCCGCTTTACAAATTGATGCAGGCGTTAAAAGGAAAGGGTGATCTGCCCTCAGTTCCTAATCTGACCTACAAGGAGAAGAATGACGAAATCAAGATGAATCCTTTCAGCTTCGTTCCTGAAAACTTAGATGGGGATGGGCTGGATTACCCTCACCTGTTCAAGTCAGTCTTGCGAGATAAAGACCTCTTAGGATATTTCCCCTTTTACGGCTGGGGAAGATACCCGATAACTGCCATCTTCACCTGCAAGGGGTGTACCCAGAACTGCACCTCCTGCGGTGGTTCGTCTTTTGCCTATTCCAATTTCTGCCTGAGGGAAAAGCCGGCATTTCGGGATCCGGAGCTGGTAGTTGAAGATATGAAGAGGATTTCCTTTTTCTTCAAAGGTCCAATTTTCCTCTTGGGTGACCTGTTTCAACCAGGAGAGGTCTATGCTTACAAGACTCTGGATCTTCTGGAAAAGGCAAAGATAAAAAACCAGGTGGTGGTTGAGTTTTTCAATACGCCTCCTGAAAAGTTCATATACAAATTAGCCCGAGCCATCCCCAATTTCAATATCCAGATCTCAGCAGAATCGCATGACCCTCTGGTTAGATCATCCTTTCAGAGAAACTACGATAATACCGCACTGGAGAAGCTGATTGAGGATTCCCTTAAGGCAGGATGCAGGAAATTCGACCTTTTCTTTATGATAGGGCTACCTCATCAGACCTATGATTCTGTTATGGAAACGGTCGATTACTGTGATTATCTTTTAGGAAAGTACAATTCTCAAAAAAGATTATATCCTTACATCTCTCCCTTAGCTCCTTTTGTGGATCCGGGAAGTTTGGTTTTTGAAAATCCTGAAAAATACGGGTATACCTTTTTATTCCGTTCCCTGGAGGAGCACAGAAAAGCCTTAGAAAGCCCAAGCTGGAGATATATGCTCAATTACCAGACCAGATGGATGAGCCGGGAGCAGATTGTTTACAGCACCTATGAGGCAGCATCAAAAATGAATTTTGTCAAGTATAAGCATAACCTGATGGGTGAGAAAACCTATAAGGAGATGGATGCACGCATAAAAACCGCAGTTGAGGTGATGAGAAAAATTGACCAGATGGTCGAACAGGGGAGAAGCCTGGAAGGAAAGGAGTTGGAAGAACTTAAAAACAAAATCGATCTGACCCGTGATTCCACCCTTTGCGACAAGAACGAATTAGAATGGCCCCTGCGTTTTTTTCATGGAAGAGTGCAGAGGTGGGGCATAAGATATGCTTTTTATTTCCTGGCATTACTTAACTTTTTGAAAAAACCTTTCTCGAAGCATAAAAGATAATCCTGAGAAGAGCCGCCACAAGCAGTAGAATTCCAGAAAGATAGAGCAAAATGCGATTCAGGGCTCCATTTTTGTATTTGGAGAGGAATCGAAAAAAACTCAGATGAGAGGATAAGATCATCTCCGGCTTAGCCTGCTGGGTTGAGCCTCCTTTATAGTGAAAAGCTTTTGCCTCGGGCAGGAAATACAGTTTCCCTCCGCTGTTTTTTATCCTGTAACATAAATCCACATCATTAAAAAAGATGGAAAACTGTTCGTCGAAAGCGCCTATTTTCTGAATAACTTTTCGACGCAAAAGAAGGCAGGAGCCCATTGGCTGGTCAACCTCTCTGGGAGATTGAAAATCGAAATATCCCATTCTCCATCCGCCGAAGTTTTTGCTTTTGGGGAAAAGTAAACTTAAACCTGTAAGTTCCCAGAGGAGTATGGAGAAATCAGGGAACTCCCTGCAGGAGGGCTGAATGGTCCCATCCGGGTTTAAAAGCTGAGGTCCCAGAGCATCAATATCTTTGTGGTTTTCCATGAAATCGAACATAACTTTCGAGCAATTTTCTTTCAATTCAACATCCGGATTCAAAAGTAGAATATAATCACCTTTGGAAACCTCGATTCCCTGATTATTCCCCTTGGCGTAACCCAGATTTATCTGATTGGAAATCAGCCTGACCTCAGGTTTGAACCTTTCGATTATTTTCGTAATAGTGTCCTGAGAGGCATTATCAATCACTATCACCTCTAAGTCTGTCGAGCCTCTTGTATCAAATACAGACTTCAGGCATTTCTCGATAAACTCTTCGCTATTCCAGGTTATGATTATTATAGAAAGTGACGGCATAAATTCCTTTTCCATTTCTCTTTGACCCGACTGAAGAGGTACTGTCGGGCAAGGGTGCCCGACCTACGAAGAATAGGTGGCTCTTGCTCTCGTAGGCGGGGCTCCCAGCCCCGCAAGGTTAAATCCGCGTAGTCGAGCCTTCAGGGCTCGGTAGCGGAGGTCTAATCCGCCTCAGGCGGACCGCTACGCGAACTATCCCTTTTCAATGTATCGTCCAAAGAGCTTTGCCAGTCTTGAGGTCAAATATTTTCTCTCATACTTTTCTGTCATATCAGGATTTGCTTTGAAAAGAAGCCTTCCGGTCTCGAATTCCCGATAGAAGGAGAGGATAGCATCTTCTATCTCCGGGATATTTTCAGGGGAGACTACTCTGCCTGCACCAAGAGACTGTATCAACTTGTCTGCCTCTCCATCCTGAGGGGCAATTGCCAGAACCGGCTTTTGAGCACCAAAATATTCATATATTTTGCCTGTGCTTATAACCGGAGCAGACTGGCTCACAGTCAGCAAAGCCAGATTAGATTCGAGTAGTTTTTCGATCCCCTCTTTATGTGACAGATAGCCTTTCAACTCCGTGACCTCTTTTAATCCATACTCTTCTATCATTTTCCCTATATCCATCCCGATTGAGATGCCAACGTGAATGAATCTAATCTTGTCCTGGTTTATTTTCCCCTGATGCAGAAGATTACTTAATGCTTTCAAGAAAGGTTCTGCAGGACAATCCGGACTGAAAGTACCAAAATAGATTATTTTGAAAATATCTTCAGTTTTCTTGACTGTAACTTCAAAATCCTCTTTATCATATCCATTGGTGATGACCTCCATTTCTTCAGCTTGAGGGGAGATTTCTTTTAGCTGTTGGGTAATGGTCTTGTTTACGCTGATAACCCCATCTGCATTGTTTAGAAAGGATTTTTGCAGGTTCTTCTGTAACAGGTTTTTAAGAAGAGCAGGTTTTTTTGCATTCTGGTAACTGATATGGGAGTCCCGATAATCTGCGACCCATCTTATGCCGGTCAACTTTTCCAGGAAAAAAGCGACCAGGTGGCAGGTCAAAGGAGGGGAGGTGGAAAACAGAAGGTCTATTTTTTGTTTTCTGCATATCCTAATTCCTTTGATCAGGGCAAAGGGAAACCAGCCGATTTTGTTGTCAGGGAAAAAGAACAAGTTAAGAAAACTTAATAAGATTGAGAAGAAAGGCTTTCTGGAATTTCGTAGCGCGACCTTTTTAGGGCCGCCTCGTTGCTTTTTAAACAATTTCCTCAACAAAAAGACCAATCTCAAAGGGTCTAAGGAGCCGGTTCTGTATATTTTCACGTCTGGTGAGAGTTCTTGCAATAGGGATTCGTCACGGGAGAAATAATCAATATCCTTAACTGTTAAAATCACCGGCTCCCAGCCGAAAAAAGGTAAATACTTGACGAATTTAGAAACCCTCTGCACACCACCCATGCCTAAGGGGGGGAAGTAATAGGCTATTATAAGAACTTTTTTCTTATTGTCGAGATCTTGGTTCATAGTAAAAAATGCTCAAAAGTTCAAACGCTCAAAAGCTCAAGGGGGGAAAATAGACTGTCAGGCTCTCCTAAGTAGCTCCAGAAATCTGTGTTCTACAAAAGCCATGTTCTTTTCCCATAACGCTTTTTCCCGAATGATTTTCGGATTTTCAGCGCGAAGTTTTTCAATATTTTTAAAATTATTTATTACCCAAATTACTTTATCAGCTAAAGCCTGATAATTCCCTGGCATGAAGAGGAAACCGTTCTTTCCATCTTCTACCCATTCCCGGTTACCGGGAATATCTGTCACCACTGGCAGGAGGCCTGATGCCATTGCTTCTAAAAGGGATACTGAGGTGCTGTCAGATAAGGAGGTGGAGATATATAAGTCCGCTTTCAGAAAAAGCACCTCCAAATCCTCTCTGTTCACATATCCCTTGAATTCCACGTTTTTTTCGACCTTTAGTTTTGAAGCAAGTTTTCTTAGCTCTTGCTCCTGACTTCCCAGACCAGTTATCCAGAACTTAGCTTTTTTATTGGTTTTTTCAATAATCAAAGGCATAGCTTCAATCAGGGTTTTTAAGTCATAGACCGGTTCAAGGCTTCTTGTGCTTAGGAATATTATTTCTTCTTTGTCTTTTAATTGACCATTGCTTGAGCGTTCTTTTAATAGCCTACGTTCAACTCCCATTGGAGCTAAAACTATTTTTTCTTCATGGACCCCCAATTCCAGAAGTCCCTTTGATAAATTTATTCCATCACAGGTCACCAGGTCAGCTTTAGACAGTACATATTTTGCTCTCAGTCTATGAAAAGGTGATTTTTTCGGTGAGATCAATATGTCTGAGCCCCAGGTTGAGACCACTAAAGGTTTCTTTTTTGATAATGCTCCCAATAAGCCGTAGTTGGGAACAAAATGGGCGTTGACCAGATCGGGATTGATATTTTGAATCAAATTCTTTATTTCTGAAAGGGCAAAAATATATTTAAGGAAAGAGACTTCAGTTTTTGGTGAAATGAAAATTTCAGAGGCTCTGGTTCCCTGGTTTTTCTCCAGAGAGGCAAGATAGCATTCATACCCTTTGTCAACAAAGTAGTTCACCCATCTCTTGGTATGGAAACTACTTGCGTCTGAGAGGAATAAAAGCTTCATTTTTATTACCTTGATTGTCATCGCGAGCTCCGATTTACCGGAGCGAATTCCCGCCTTTGGCGGGGCTTCGTCGTCCTGCCAACGGCGGAGCTCCTCGCAATGACGGGAAAAGTTCCGGGACCGAATCCACCTCAGGCGGATTCGGTCCCTACAAAATCCTCCTCAGTTTCTCAACAGTTTTATACCAGAATTTCTTTTTTGAATAAATAAGGTAATCTTTCCTTTCTCCTCCCCAGGCTTCCTTGAATCTAACCAGCCCTTCTGCTTTTTCCGGAGAACCCCCTAAATTAAAATATCTATACCCCTGAGAAATCCCCCACTGGATGGTATCGGAGAACAAAGCATCATTGGGTCTCAGGTTCAAAGCCTCAGAAAGGGAGGCGCCTTCCCAGTAATAGATTGTATTCGTATAAAGGAAATTTATCTGAAATGCGATGATCTGCTCGTCGACTGTTGCCACGCTCCATCGGATCTCCTCTCCGGATTTCAAAATATTCCAGATATTTTCATACAAGCCGAGCGGAAATTTTGATCTTTTCAGCCCGTGCCGTTTATCTCTTTCCAGAACCAGGTTGTAACAATCTCTGATTTTCTCGACTGAGGAGAGAGGCTCCACCTTCACACCCTTTTTTTCTGCCTGGATTGCACCCCTTTTGGTCTTATGAACCGGGTCATCCATATATTTTGATAAATCCAGAAGATGGGTATTAGCTTTCACAGCATTATAACCATACTGGCTAAGGTTCTTTTGCTGGCCGAAAAAATCTATCACCTCCACACTTGCCAGTTTGAGTTTCCTTAACTCCTCATCGATTTTTCTGTATAGCTCTACGAATTCCTCTGACGAAAGCTCTTTAGAGAGGATCATTCCACCATAGGTGCCAAACGGCATCGAGTAGGCCCTTTTCAGCCTGTACTTATCAGAGAGGATAAAAGGGAATCCCGCCTTATATTCTCCATTTTCGCCTGAATAAACTAAAAAAAGAGGCGTGAAATAGACAAAGCTGGAAAACCAGAGTTTAGCCCAGGCAGACTTATGATAAAAGGTGCTTAAAGGAGAGTTAAAAAGAAGCTCTTTCCATTTTTGCTCGTCCAGATCTGCTAAGTAGAGAAGTTCGAACCCCATACCTTTTTATTCACGAATGACCACGATCTTCCCGGCACAGGTGCCCCGCTGGTTGTCAAATAAAAGGAAAATATAGATTCCTGAGGCGACCAGATTTCCCGATCTATTCCTTAAGTCCCATTCTTTTCCAATCCCGCCGGATTTAGCCTCTGCCACCCAGTCTCCAGCCACAGTATATATCCTCACCTTAGTCTCCAAGGGGACATCGAAAGTAACCTTTTCATCTCCAGTTCTAAAGACCACCGGATTGGGATAAGGATGAACCTGACAGAGATTCTCAGCCGGGACTTTATATTGAAAGGAGGAAAGTCCATTCTCGGTTCCGATCCAGGCTTTGCCTCTGTTATTGTCTATATTGATAAACCAGACCAGGTCATCCACCAATTTACTGTTAGTTGTGGTGAAAACGTAAATAAACGAATCCTGGTCATTAATCACGCCCACCCCGTTTATCGTTCCGATCCATTTGTTGTTCATCTCGTCTACTGCTATCCAGTTAACCTGAAGACCCAAGGGTGGAGGTAGCTGCACTCCTCTAAAATAAATGGTGTAGTTGATTT